>Ga0307990_1002811_pt1 | contig 13648 bp, 10 predicted proteins | sample EllFjometagen129_FD_203168 | JGI IMG/M metagenome (GOLD analysis project Ga0307990, IMG submission 203168) | Marine microbial communities from Ellis Fjord, Antarctic Ocean - #129 | ecosystem: Environmental > Aquatic > Marine > Unclassified | place: Southern Ocean | collected 2014-10-08
CACATTGACGCTAATCGGAACTAAAAATCCGATGGGCGCCTATGTCGGTTCAGTAACGCTCTCCCTTGCCGCTACAGATGCGGGCAGTGGTGTGGCCCAAACGTTTGTCAGTTTTGATGAAGGAAATTCCTGGCAGGTATACACGAACGAGATATTGCGGGATTCTGCCGAAGGCCAATTTGTTCAGTACTACAGTACGGACCAGAGCGGAAACAATGAGTCCCCAAAATTCTGCGCCTTCTGGATCAGTGATGGTTCCGTCCAACCCGAACTGCTGGCGATTAGCGATCAGACCGTTGAGGAAGAAGAGTTGCTGACGCTCCAGGTTCAGATAAAAGAGGTGCTGAATCTCGGCGCACTCACCTTCAGCCTGATCGATGCGCCCACCGGCGCAACCATTAATCCTTTCTCCGGACGGTTTGAATGGACGCCCACCCTGGCGCAAGGACCGGCTGGTTATACCTTCTCAATTCATGTAACTGATGGCACGGCATCCGATGTTGTAGCCGTTTCTGTCGTGGTAACCGGTTTCGATTCGGCCCAGAGCTTTACAGAGTGGGCCTCGCAGACTGTCGATCCCGCCCAGCGCGGCGAAACAAACTGCCCGGCAGGCGATGGTATTGCCAACTTGCTTAAATATGCCATTGGACTCGATCCTGAAACGGCTTATTCAACGAGCGATCTCTTGACTTATTCCCTTGATACCATTGGTAACTTTACCATCACCTTCCGAAGGGTAAAAGCGGCGACAAATGTGAAGCTTGAAGCTATTTGGACGCCGAGATTGGTCAACCCCGACTGGAAGGTTGTTGTTGTTCCGCAGCTCGAAAAAATAGGTGAAACGGACTTCTCCGAAACTTGGCGTGCTACCTTGTCAGATGAGCGCAGTGGATTTGTTCGACTTAAGGCGTACATAATACCAGACCCTTAGAACTGGGCCATCACGCGCATTGCCGATCCAGCTCAACGGGGTGCGGAAACCACCCCCGTAGGTAATGGTATCCCGAACCTGCTGAAATACGAGCTATATCCTGCTTATCCCGGAACTACCCTGTTTTGGCATGATGATATCGGGAATCTGCCTCATCATTCGTCCGACCGCGCATACCACCCTTCTGAAAGGAGACAATTAATGAAACTGATATCTTGGAATGTAAACGGGATTCGGCAAGGATCACCTCAAGGGCTACGATCCGACTAAGGCTCCGGTGGTGGTTGATTCTGATTTCATTGAAAATGCGGTGCTGTACTATTATGACGAATACAGGGCTCCTTATTGGCAGCGTCTGCGGGATAGGTATCCGCAAGTGCGGAACTGATGGTGGCCTCTGGCTCAGCTCCACTAAGGGCCCACGCGGAAATAACGTTTTGGTGGCGAATGCATTACGCCTGACATCGTTGCGGAAGCTATAAATATTTCAATATTCCTGTGTTTCCGCGTCTTGTCAGGCATGCGCCTCGAAACAAAAATTTGTGAATTTATTTACGCGCCGACCCTAAAATCTCTTTTCCGCTTTCCCACTCTGGTTTTTGGAGATTCGCGTGTACGAGTACGTGTAAAAGTATGTGTTCCTTCGGTTCCGCTGAAAAAGGCGGGCGGACGATAAGGAGGTCGTCCCTCCAGCCTCAGAAAACAAACTTTACCTGAATAATCTGGCGGAGGAACGACGCCGGGGGCTCTACTGACTCGGATACCCTTAACTGATTCGCTTTCAATGATGGCTATAGGCGCTGCTGATGCGACTACATCAAATAATTACTAAGAATACTTTATTATTGTAAGCAAAAACAGTATCATTGAGTGGTAGTTAAGTAATTTAAGTGAGCAGGAGATATATATGATAAAGAAGCGATGGAATAAAGCGGTAGTTTATATTATCGATGATGATGAGCAGGTGGGTAAGGCAATCAGCCGTTTGTTGAGAGTGGCTGGCTATGAATACGAATTGTTTCCCAATGCTCAGGCTTTTTTGAGTGCTGCAATTAAACAGGCGGATGTCTGTTGTGCTCTCCTGGATATCCGCATGCCTGGTATGAGCGGAATTGAACTGCAAAAGCATCTGGTTGAGAATGAAATCTGCATTCCGGTTATATTTATTACCGGACATGGTGATCTTGAAAACAGCATTGACGCCTTTAGAAATGGAGCAGTCCATTTCCTGACAAAACCATTTAATGATGAACAGCTTCTTGCCGCTATTAACGAAGCATTGACCAAGAACTACGATGAAAAGATAAGATTGGAGTTGCTGGACAGCGCTAAAAAGGGTTTTAAAAGACTGACTCCCAGAGAGACAGAGATATTCTCCGGTGTTGTAAGCGGGCTCCGTAACCGGGCTATTGCGGATATGACAGGGATAACCGAGACAACAGTTAAGGTTCATAGAGGCCGCGTTATGGATAAGATGCATGCGTTTTCTATTGCAGATCTGGTGAAAATGGCAGTTTCTCTGGCAGAGGCCGGTGTTATTGACCATGATAAGATTCAAAAGCCTGCGCAATAAATAACTTGCTCGGAAAATCTTCTAGGATGAAGAATCAACATTCGGAAAATATTCTTGTGGTTGACGACAACCCGGTTAACAATCAGCTGATTGCGACATATCTGCTGCCCTGCGGATATACAATTCAGGTTGCCGAGAATGGAAAAGAGGGTATCAGACTTGCCCGTGAATCTAAGCCTGATTTAATATTGCTAGATGTGATGATGCCGGATATGGACGGCTATGAGGTCTGTCGGGTTTTGCGTGACAACCCGGAAACCGCAGATATTCCAATCCTGTTTATTACAGCGGATGCCTCTCCGGACAGCCACATGCTTGCCTTCAGCGTGGGTGGTAATGATTTTATTACAAAGCCTGTTTATGAGGTGGTTCTGCTTGCCAGAGTCGATAACCTGATTAACCTCTTTAAATCTAAAAAAAGGTTGGAAGAACTCAATAAACATCATCAACTCTCACAAAAAATATCTCAGACCGGACATTGGTCATATCAACAGAGATCCGGTCAAAAAGCATGTTTCCGCTTTTCACAGCAACTGCATGATTTGCTCGATCCGGGTAATGACTGCATGCAGACATGGAGTATTGAAGATTTTATTGACTGCCTGACCGAAGATTGCGGAGATCGTGAACGGATTCTTAAAACCTGGACGAAGGCTCAAAATAGTGCTAGCGACTTCAGGGAAATCATTACGTGCCGGATCAACGGATGTAAAAAAAATATCAGGGTCTGGGCCCAGTTCTCGGTTTCATCGGATATGTTAAGTATTTTTGGCTCGGTCCAGGATATTACCGGTTTGATGGCAATCATCTATGAAGAGAGTAAACTCGAAAACACGATGGCCTCTAATGATCGTTATAACTCAATGGTTGAGTCGGGAACTCAGCTGGCTCACGAACTTAATCAGCCATTGGCATCTATAACCCTCAATGTTAATGCGGCCAGGATGTTTTTGCAGAGTGATCCGATAGATAAGAATGAGCTCTTTGATATCGTAAAAGATGTTGAGAGTGAGGTAATGCGGGCAAAAGAGGTTGTTGAACGCATGCGCAAAGTCGCAAGCCGCAAACCTCTGATGCTGGAGCATTTCGATATTAATGAGTTGATCAGTAAGACGGCCCGGATCTTCGCCCGTGATTTTCATGCCAATAATATCAATCTGGTTCAAAATAAGATTGACGTGCCCTGTTTTATTAGTGGAGATAAGCTGGCGGTTCAGCAGATCCTCGTCAATGTTATCCGGAATGCCTATGAAGCGCTTATTGATGGGAATGTTGAAAACCCTCGCATCGTTATCAACACCATTGAATCGCCGGAGGAAATTAGTATTTTTGTGAGTGATAACGGGCCGGGTGTTCCGGATGCTCTCAGCAAGAACTTGTTTGCTCCATTTATAACCACCAAACCAAACAATCTTGGTCTGGGACTGGCAATTTGCAAGAGCATCGTAACCCGTTTGGAGGGGACAATTGCGCTGCACCACCTGCCGGATCAGGTGGGTACATGTTTGTGTATCTTTATTCCAAGAGAACGCAGCGTCATGTGAAGGCAGTGGAAACTACAGGATGAATATTAATAAATTTCTGCATTATTTTATGGAGACCGATGTGTGGGTCTGGCCTATAATTGCGGTCAGCTCCCTCGGGGCTTTCTGGATATACCACCGGCGTGTCGTTTCTAAACTTTCCGCACAGCAGCGTAAACTTATGGAAAATGAGTATTGGCTTAATGAAGCCCAGCAGATCGGCAATATCGGGAGCTGGTATCGATACCTTGCAGGAAAGAGATCCCGCTGGTCACCCCAGCTTTACCGCATCTATGGACTTCCCCGCAGCACAAAGCCAACCAGAGAGTCGTTCTTGCAGATTGTTCATCCAGATGACCGGCATCAAGTTGCAGAGAGCCTGGCTTATATTAATGCTACCGGCGAAGCAACCGTAATTAATCACCGTGTCGTCAGAAATGACGGGGCGATTGTTTTTGTGCGAAATACGGTAAAGGGTGCGTTCAATGATGAAAATAAGCTGGTGGCGGTTTATGGTTCGGTGCTTGATGTGACAGAGCATAGGCTTTACGAAGAGAAGTTAACAAAAGCCCGCGATGCGGCGGAGTCAGCCAATCGCGCTAAAGGTACTTTTCTCTCCTCTGTCAGTCATGAAATTCGCACACCTCTTAATGCCGTCATCGGGTTCAGTGATATCATGCTTAATAAAGAACTGTCGGTTGCGCAATATAAGAGTTACGGGAAATCGATAAATGTTGCCGGAAAATCATTGAGCTCCCTGATTAATGATATTCTTGATCTTTCAGCTCTGGAATCACTTAGCTTTACCCTTGATCCGGTTGTTGCCGATATTGGCCGGCTGCTTGATGAGGTTGCGGAAGTTTTTAAGTTGATTGTGGCAGGTAAGGGAATCAACCTTGTATTAGATAGGCCCGACAAGATTCCTTTGGTGCGCATTGATGAGAAGCGTCTGCGTCAGATACTGATTAACATTATAGGAAATGCGGTTAAGTTTACCGATGTGGGTCAGGTGAAGGTCGGGGCTGAACTTAGTTACTGTCTTGTCGATAAACATGAATGTGACCTTACTTTTACAATAAACGATACCGGAATCGGTATCAACCCGATAGATCAAACAAGAATATTCCGCGAGTTTGAACAGGAAAGCGGCTCTATCAACCGCAGATTTGGCGGTAGCGGGTTAGGACTTTCGATCGTGATGCAGCTTCTGGAGCTGATGGGAGGGACGATTCAACTCCAGAGTGAGGTGGGGCAGGGTTCCTTATTTAAAGTCTGTTTCTATAATCTGCCGGTGGTGGACGAGATGGAAAATAGTGCGAAGTCGGTTGAAAAAAGTGAGACGGAAACGATGGACCTTGAGGAAAACCTGCTTTTGCCGGCCGAGGCTTCTGCCGGTCGAGCAGTATTGCACTTAGACAGCAAAGGTCTGTTCGAATTAAGTGAAAGCTCAGTCGAGCAGATCAAAACGGTCTTTGGAGAACGCTTTGCGCAGATCTCCAAGGGGGTTAACATGGCGTTTGCCTGTGAAACCTCAAAGGCTTTGTGCAAGTGGGCGGAGGAAAGCGGGGATAATGAATTGATTAACTTTGCCGAGTACTTTGCTGAAATTACCTCAGCTATGAATGTTGTCGGATTGATTAAGATAACAGCTAAACTTTCCAGTAAAGGATGATCTGTTTACACTGGCATCCCATCAGTCTTCGCCCCGCAGGCGGGGCTACGCCCTGATAAGTAGGTGTTTAGGAGTTTAGGTGTTTAGGAGTTGATATATGAGACGCCGTATTAAAGCAGTTGCTACAGAAATGGATGCCGGACGTTCACTGATTGATCTGCTGGCGCAACGCTATTCCTTTAGAAACAGAGAACAGTGGCTGGAGACCATCTCCGACCGTCAGGTGATGGTTAACGGCAGAGCGGGGGCGATCTCGCTGATTCTCAAGCAGGATGATGAAGTTCTCTATGAGGCCCCGGAAGCTCCTGAGCCTCCTGTAAATATAAACATCTCTCTGCTTTTCGAAGATGAAGATCTTCTGGTTATTAATAAATCAGGGAATCTGCCCTGCCACCCGGCTGGTGCTTACTATGAAAATACCCTCTGGTTCCAAGTTAAGCAAAAGTTCGGCCTGATCAAACCGCATCTTATAAATCGCCTCGATCGTGAAACATCCGGTGTCGTGCTGGTTGCAAAAAACAGTAAGGTCGCTAAAAAACTTTCGGATCAGTTCCTGAAGCACCGGGTTGAAAAATTTTATTCGGTTGTCGTGGAGGGCGATTTCCCTGAGAAAAGTGAAACCGGCGGCTGGCTGATGACCGATGGATTCTCGGCCGTCCGCAAAAAACGCCGCTTTATTAGCGGAGCGCAAAATGAGAAGCCCTCTGAAAAGGCTGAGTGGGCTGAGAGCCGCTTCTCTTTGATTGATCAGATCAATGGACTCTCGTTTCTTCGGGTAGAACTTCTTACTGGACGCCTGCATCAGATCAGAGCAACGCTCTGCTCGCTGGGATTCCCGGTTGTTGGCGATAAACTCTACGGTGTTGATGACAATCTCTTTATAAGATTTATTAATGACCGGCTCTCGGCTGATGATAAAATCAAGTTGCGCATGGATCGCCAGGCTCTGCATGCTGAGTGTTTGCATCTACACCATCCTGCATCAGGGGAGCCTATCTGCTTCACCGCTCCGTTACCAGATGATATATCAGCAATGCTGTCAACAACACTTCGTGTTGCATAGAGGTGCTGAAAATGGCATCTTTATTGTAAAATATACATTTTTAATGCATTTTATTTGACATTTTGCAAATAATAAGGTTTAATATTTAAAGATTTGGTAAGTATAACTTGAAGTAATCGGGCCACTGTTTTGTGAACAGATTTTCTAAATATATTGTCAGGCTTGTTTTTGCACTCTCCATGAGTGTAATTTCGTTGCTGAGTTTTATGTATATTGCGCCTGAGGTCGATAAAAAATCAAAGCTCGAGAAGAAGCGGGATGAACTCGACAAAGAGATACTTCTTAAAAAAAATCAGATCAGTAAATTAATCGAGATGCAGCAGGACTTTGCATCTGATCATGAGTTTGTTGAATTCATCGGTCATCAGAACAGGCGTGTCTGGAAAAACGAAGTGATATTTGTTTTTGATTCTGAATAATTATAAATGGTGGCGGGAGAGGGACTCGAACCCCCGACCGGCGGATTATGATTCCGATGCTCTACCAGCTGAGCTATCCCGCCACTAAAAAAGTTGTGTAAATATACCTTAATTATTCCGGCATGTCAATTGGCTCTGCTAACTTTTTTCAAAAAAATGCTTTCATGTCCAGATAGAGGGCAATTTTTGGCTTTTATAGGTATGCTCCCCATGGGGTTTATTTCCGTGGAAGCAGTGATGGGATAAGTATGCTCCCCATGGGGTTTATCCCCGTGGAAGCAGTGATGGGGTCAAGGAACTGCTAAATTCTTCGAAGAACCCCTGAAAAACCCGCTTTGTGAAATATTTTGCTTCAGCTCAACTCCATCATTTATATATGCCGCTGTTTTTGATTTAATATTAATACATATGTCGGGAATAATAGATAGTAGCATTATAGAAGAGATCCGGGCGCGAGTTGATATCGTTGAACTGATAGGCTCGCGTATTGAACTTAAACGGTCTGGCTCCAGCTTTAAGGGGTGCTGCCCCTTTCATAATGAGAAAACACCCTCTTTCCATGTAAACCCAGACCGCCAGAACTATCATTGTTACGGTTGTAGTGCCCACGGTGATGTCTTTAAGTTTCTGATTGAACAGGATGGACTTACATTTATTGATGCCGTGCGCCTGCTGGCCGACCGGGTGGGTGTCACGATTGAAGAGAAGTATGATAAAAAAGCAGGTGTCCGCAAGGCTCTCTATGCCCTGCATGCCGAGCTCTCGGAATTCTATCAGCGCTGCCTGAAACAGGCTAAGGTTGCCAAGCACGCAAGGGAATATCTGGAAAGCCGCAAGCTGGATAATAAGACCGTCGAGAGCTTCGGCATCGGTTTCGCACCAGGAAAACCCCGCAATGCTATCTTAAAGTGGGCGGAGAAGCATAACCGATCTGCGGAACAACTGGTGGCTGCCGGTATAGTGCTGCCGCCTGATAAGGGACGCCGCAGCGATGACTGGTATGATCGCTTCCAGGATAGACTGATGTTCCCCATTTGCGATACTCAGGGGCGCGTAGTAGCCTTTAGCGCACGTATTTATGATGCGGGGGACAAGCGTAAGGCAAAGTATGTTAACAGCCCTGAAACTGATATCTTTACCAAAGGACGGGTTCTTTATGGTCTGAATAAGGCATCCTCAAAAATTGTTAAGCACCCGCGGCGCGAGGCCATTATCTGTGAAGGACAGATTGATGTGATCCGTTGTCACTCGGCTGGCCTTGAAACTGCAGTTGCTTCGCAGGGAACCGCTTTTTCCAAAGAACATGTGAAGTTGCTGAAACGTTATGCCGATTGCGTTGTGATTGTCTTTGACGGTGACGCAGCGGGAAAGAAGGCCGCTGTCAGAACCGGGGCTCTCCTGCTGGAAGCGGAGATTCCTGTCCGGGTTGCCTCGCTTCCGCAAGGCGAGGACCCTGATTCAATCATCCGTAATCGTGGCTATGAAAGTTTTAAGGAGATTCTTGATAGAGCAGTTTCAATTACCGCCTTTCAGATTAATATCCTTAAGGAACTGGAGGATGTTCCGGATTCTATCGATGCACTCAGCCGCATTACGCATGCTGTACTTGAAACACTGGCAACTTGTTCCGGTGCCGTCTTGAGAAGCTCGCTGCTTCAGGAGGCCGCTGACATGCTTCATGTTCCTGCTTCAGCCATGGAAGACGACCTTGATGCCATCAAAGAACAGCTCCTGAAACGCCGGAGCTATGCCAAACAATCCCAAACTGCACCACTTAGAAAAACTGAGCCGAAAACTCTGAAAACGGGGGAGGTTGATCCAAGCGGAGTGCGTAATGCGGATAACGATGCAGATGAGGCCCCGCCTCTCCCCGATGCTCCGCCTGGTCCTCTGTTGGAAAATTATGAGTATGATCACGAAATGTCGTTGCAGTATCAGGATATTGAAACAGTTGAAATGGTTGCGCCACCGAATGACACAGAGATGCTCTTATGCGAGATGCTGATTGAAAATGAGCACGAGGTACCGCTACTCAATCTTGTTATAAATCATCTGCCCTATGATGTTATCTCGCATTCATTTGTCAGGGATGTTGTGCGGGCAATTATAGAGGGTAATCGCAGCGGGCATGATCTGCTGGCTGATCTCTATAAAAAGACAGAGTCAGAGCTGGTTCCTTTTTTTGACTCACTTCTAAATCATAAGCACAAAATGCTCTGTTCTTCTGATTCAACCCCGGAAGAGGCGGTGCAGGATATTATCAAACGCTTGTGGGTTGTTCACTATCGCAGAGAACAAGGTAATCTCCCGGCTGAATCAAATCCCGAGAATGATATCCAGAGACTCAAACTATCATGCCTGATTAAAGAGATTGAAACCGGTCAATGGAACCGAATTAATAAATATATGCAGAGCTCGGGAGAACCGGCTTTAACGGAGGCTCCTGCTGGAGATATTCTTAAGCCGGCGGAGAGCTCTGATGCTGAACTTTACGTATGTGAAGCGGATAACGCATCCGCATATTCTCATCAAGATGGATCTCAATCCAGTGAGTGCCCTCCTGATGAAATACAAGATTTATGAAGACTTCCACGGTTGTGGCAACCTGCTTCTCGTTTTCCAGCTTGATCGGAACGCTTTTGCCCTGACCTACAACTGTGACACCATCGGGACCGATGATCTTTGATGTTTGCGAAAACTTGCCCTGACCAGCGCACCAGCGGTTCATGAGGCAGATTTTTGGACAAACCGGTTTTTCGGCTGAAAGCGCCAGACCGTCAAAAATACCAATCAACATAAATTTTCCGTTGCGTTCCTGACGCACATCATCACATAAAACACTTGCCTGTAAATCCGGTATCATAGGTTCTTCCCCTTGTTAACTAAAGTTCAATGCCCGATTATACGCTATGCCCCCTTATTCAACCAGCAGGAACTTTGGCTAAATTACGGGTTGGGCGCATGTCACTGTTCAGTGGAAGCTGATTCTGTGATCAAATAAACCCGAAGGGTTGAAATTATTGTAGTTATCGTATCAAATATATTTAAAACCCTGAAAGGGTGACATTATTCAAATGCCTCTGCTATAATGTCACCACCTTCGGGGTTTATTAATTGTTAAAACATTTCATCTACAATAATGTCAGTCCTCCAGGCTTAAAATCAGCCATCTCTTTCGCCCTCTATCCCCACCTTTGGTTTTGGAGATTAGCGTGTACGAGTATGTGTAAAATTATGTGTTCCTTCGACTATTTCGACTTCTCGAACTTCCAACCTTTTCTCATGGCCTTTTTTCCCGGAAGATACGTTCCCGCTCCAGGCAGCTGTCGACCGCGACCATAATGGCGTCCATTGAATCCAGAGAATGTAGGTGACTGCGCAGATAGGAAGAACCCTTTAGTCCGTGTAGATAACGGAATAGATGGCATCTGAAGCTAGTTGACAAGGTTCTTTCGATGGTTAGTGCATCATCTGGACACTCATAAAGAGATCGGTTTCGTTCAAGAAGCTCGCGCTCGGCGTGCAGGTGTGCAATCAGCACCGTTCTGATTTCATCCAGATCCCGTCGCGGACGCCCCCTGGTTGGATCATAAATCTCCGGAGGATCAACTGCAACAAGACCACTCCGGAGCTCTTCGAATATCCATGGGTTCGCAATTGCGCAGCGTGCCACCATTATGGCATCCACCCCGCTCTCTGTGAACATACGTCGTGCATCCCATGCCGAACGAATACCCCCATTGCCTATAACCGGGATGGATGCTTGCTCTTTAACCTTAGCCAGCAGCCTTAGATCAGGCTCTCCTGCATGACCCTGAGAGACGAAGCGGGCATGAACAGTGATGGCATCTGCACCACCATCTTCAGCCGCCTTTAATATGTCAAAGATGGTAACATCGCCAGGATGCCCACCCAGCCGGGTTTTGATTGTCAACGGTAGCTTAACCGCCTTTCGCATAGCTGCGATAATTTCACCGATCAGCTTTGGGCTTCTGATAAGGGCAGACCCCGCCCCGCTCTTTGTGATCTTTTTGACAGGACAGCCGGCATTAAGATCAATGCCGGCAAACCCGCCCCGCTCTTCAACCCGCCGGGCTGCCTCCGCTAGAGTCTCCGGATTGGAACCGTAGAGATGTGCAACCACCGGAACTTCATCTTCGAAGCACTCCAGCAGGTGCCAGGTCTTTGCACTATCGTGCAAAAGGCCCATGTCACTTGTCATCTCTGTGAAGGTAAGCTGAGCCCCGTGCTGCCCAGTAATTCTTCGCATCGCGGCATCAGTGAACCCGGCCATCGGTGCCAGAAAAACAAGAGGTTTTTCTATCTCCGGTAGTTTGAATAGATTATAAAGATCTGTTTTCACTGATAAATATCACCTTGAACTTGAACTTGAACTTGAACTTGAACTTCTCACAGAGGCACAGAGCCCACAGAGAGGAATACATTAAATCAGGACTATTACTCTGTGATCTCTGTGCCTCTGTGAGAGATAAAAATGCCATGCGTGATGCATTCGCCACCAAAATGTGAAGCTATTTTCGCGTGGGCCTTAAGTCACTTCAGCGAAGTGGCTTAAAGCGCACACGGGTGGGGCGGTCCGCCGCATCTCCCAGCTCTTTTCTGCGGAAAGCATGGTAGTCAGCGTAGTTGCCCTCGAACCAGCGCACCTGGCAGTCTCCCTCAAAGGCCAGTATGTGGGTGGCAATCCGGTCCAGAAACCAGCGGTCATGACTGACCACCATTACGCAACCGCCAAAGTCGCAGATGCCATCCTCAAGCGAGCGTAGAGTGGCTACATCCAGATCGTTTGAGGGTTCATCTAAAAGCAGGAGATTGCCACCACTGCGTATAAGCTTGGCTAGATGTACGCGGTTACGCTCTCCACCGGAGAGTATTCCGACCGGCTTCTGCTGTTCAGAACCCTTGAAATTGAAGCGGCTGCAGTAGGCGCGGCCGTGCATCATCTGATCTTTCGCCAACTGAACATACTCCGAACCCCCGGTTATCTCCTCGTAAACCGAATTATCCGGATTAAGTGCATCACGGTTCTGATCGACGTATGAGAGCTTGACGGTCGGACCGAGCGTCAGCTCTCCCTTGAGCGCTTGCGCTTCACCTGTCAGTAGTTTGAAGAGCGTAGTTTTGCCGGCTCCATTACCGCCAATTACCCCGACAATACCTCCGCGTGGCAGATCAAAGTTCAAATTTTCAAAGAGCAGGCGGTCGCCATACCCCATGCTCAAATTGTCGGCCTTGACAACCAGATCTCCCAGACGGGGGCCGGGTGGAATGCGAATTCGTAGTTCGTCATCGCGCACATTGACCTCCTGTGACGCTAGTTCTTCATAGCGTTTTACACGCGCCTGACTCTTGGCACGACGTCCCGATGGATTGGTCCGCACCCAGGCTAGCTCGCTTTGGATCAGTCGCTTGCGTGACTCTGCCTGCTTATTCTCCCGCAGCATGGCCTCCTGTTTCTGCTCCAGCCAGGCTTCGTAATTGCCCTTGTAGGGGAATGCCCTGCCGCTGTCCAGTTCAAGAATCCACTCGGTAACATTACTCAGAAAATAACGGTCATGCGTAACTACAATCAGCGTGCCTTTAAATTTTTTAAGATAGGTCTCCAGCCAGGCCACCGAATCCGCATCCAGATGGTTGGTGGGTTCATCCAGCAACAGAACATCCGGGTCGGATATCAGTAGACGGCACATCGCCACCCGACGCCTTTCACCACCTGATAACGGTCCAATTGATGCATCTGAGGGTGGCAACCGCAATGCCTCCATGGCCTGTTCAATCTGGTTGTCAATACTCCAGAGGTCGTTGTCATCAATTACCTCCTGCAATCTACCCAGCTCGGTGTTAAGCTTGTTCATCTCGGCATCTTCAAGATCATCACCCAGCAGACCGCAGATCTCATCGTAACGCTCCAGCTTGGCCAGAGAGCTGGCAACGCCCTCCTTAACGCATTCCATTACGGTTTTGGAGGGATCTAACTCAGGTTCCTGGGGTAGATAACCGGCGGTTGTGTTCTTAGCGATCTGACAGGTGCCCATGAACTCCGTGTCGAGTCCAGCCATGATCTTTAATAAAGATGATTTACCCGAGCCGTTGGCTCCAATCACACCGATGTGGGCCCCATGAAAGAATGATAAATTAACATCCTCAAGAATGATCTTCTTCTCATGTTGTTTGGTTAAATCAATTAAGCTGTAAACATACTCGCCTGCCATAAAATACTCCAGTTAGGTAAAAAAAGGCTAAAGATTAAATGTTATCAGTCGATGGGTCAAGCGGCAAGTGGATAATCCTGAATGACCGAATCAATTGAATTAATCGAGATTGCGGCCACCTTGCAGCGGCGGCTATTTTGGTTCGGATTAGTCGAATTAATCGATTCCCTTGATCCCCTCGAAAAAAACATAGCAACAGATGCAACAGGTGTGAACTACGCTCAAATGTTGTGA
>Ga0307990_1002815_pt1 | contig 13641 bp, 6 predicted proteins | sample EllFjometagen129_FD_203168 | JGI IMG/M metagenome (GOLD analysis project Ga0307990, IMG submission 203168) | Marine microbial communities from Ellis Fjord, Antarctic Ocean - #129 | ecosystem: Environmental > Aquatic > Marine > Unclassified | place: Southern Ocean | collected 2014-10-08
TCGCTTTTTAGGCTGCCGGCAGAAATGAGTTTTTTTGAGTTCACACATAATCTGCTTGCGTTATGATCACAACAATGTATCATAACTCTTTGTCAGACCGGAGGATAGGGATCTGCAGGCCCCAATGAATATTTGTAGTGCACGCCACGCGCTTAACAACTACATACTGAATAAGTTTTTCATTCTAATAAAATAAACGAATTGAAGCATGGACTTTTCAATCACGGTCTAATTGCAGTGCCTACCCCGAACTTAAGGATTGGTTCCTTTTGTTTGAGAAGATGGATCCAGTTCCGGTCCTAAGGGTTTGAACTTGCCCCTGACCTTGTGTGCGCTATTTGACCGTGAATAATCACGGAGAAGAACTCCTAGACTACGCGCCGCGTCGGCCGGGCGTTTTTCCTGCTGGAAGGAGTAGCCCTCCAAGAAGAGAGCGTCGTCACACAGGCGTGACCCGTCTTTGGCATCGATGATGCTCCTGAGCCACTGGCGGCCTTGTGAGAACTGGCCTGTTAGGATTAATCCTCGCCCGCTGTAAAAACGGAGTACGGTTTCTAGGACATGGCCCGGATGCTCGTCAACCCACTCGGCAAAGAGACGATTACCTTCTTCACGAAGCCACATATTGAGAGCTTCAGTGCCTTCGAAACTCTTGGCATAGAAGGTATCCCTTAACGCAAGGGCCTGACGGCCGGCTGGCCCGAGTTCGGCGGCCACCCGCTCGCGGCAATAACTATCCATCCGACGGATCGCTTCGTCTGCGTCCAGTCCGGAAGTGTCAGCCAGAAGTTTCTGCCATGACTCGCCCTTGACCAGTCCCTGGCTAAAAGCGATGACGTTTTCTTTCTTTTGTTTCTCCAACCATTCGAAAGCCAATACGTCCTCCAAATAGTCACCCACGTCATGGGCGGGATTGGCGACGCCGTTCATCTGGGAGACAGGGTCCTTTCCGGAAAAGGTCTCGCTGATGAGGTTTGAAACGATGCGGCCTTCCAACTGCTCGGCCACCCATTGTGCAAGACCCTCTTTGATCCAGACGGGCAGATCGTCGTAAGACGTCCCCATGAGCCTTTTGAATCCGGCATGCTTCATCTCGTGAATAACGGTTCTGTGATAACCTTCCGAATCAATGACGACGTGTTCGGCGTAAAACTGGATCACGGTCACGGGCTTGTAGTCGCGGCTGATGATGAAGGTCTGTGCTATTAACCCACCTTGCTTGTTTGGACCGGCATCGCGGAAGATAAAATTGACCTTATTTTCGAAGTCAATATCTACTCCGAGGCGTTGGCGGATCTTCTGTCGTCCCTCTTTGATGTAACCGGGCAGTGCTGCCAATGCCGCCTTGAACCGGTAGTCCTCATTGTACTTTCCGGAGTATTCCCCGATCCCGCTTTCATCGACCTTCCAAGACGGGTTGATTTTTTGCAGATAGCGGCGGGCATGTTCGGCGTAGGTGGAACCAGGATAACTGGCGAGGAAGTCTTTCATTCCCTTTTCGGCTTCCTTAAATCGCCACAAACGAAACTGGCTGTGGGGAATGAGAAAATGCCAGTAGTCAGCAAGGGGGCTTTCCGGTGCGGCCTTTAGATTCTCCCGACACTGTGTAATACATTCGTCGAATGCACGCATTCCAGAGAGGCTTTCTACCAGTTTTAATCGGACTTCGTCGATAGCGTCGTAATCCGGGTGATCCTTCAATATCCTGCGAAACAGGGGAACCGTGCGTTTGAAGTTCATACTTGCGGCACCTGCCTTGGCGGCCAGGTAGAGAGCCGTTGCGATTTTCGGGTGATCAGGATAGGCAACGAGGAACGCTTCGCCTAGTTCAAGGGCTTTGACATGCTCTTTCGCCTCGGAAGTCTTGCGAAGCTGCCGGTAGTCTTCTTCCGCTTTTTCGTCATCCGCGGCAGCGGGTGTGGAATCAGAATTTATAATCTGATGATATCGGTCTAACCAGAGTTGAGCTTGCTCAAGATCACCAGCGGCCGTACATATCTTCGTCATGGTTTGAAGGAATTCAGGTTTCCATGTATATTCCAAAGTTTTTTCAGCAAGCTGAACGGCAGCCGGAACGCCCTGCTGTTTAGCAACCATTTCCATTAATGACGCAACCCGGACGATGGGCAGCCGCCGCTGTTTCAATAGCGTGGTCGCAACCTGGCGGGCAAGTGTCTGGTTACCGGTGATTTCCGCAGCGTCAATGAACCATATCGCCGCATTAGGGTTGGTCAGAGATAGCTTACCGATCTTAGTCAGGGTGGTCTGTGCCGAATCCTCGAAGTTGTTTTGATGTTGTCGAATCGCCACTAATGACATAATTTTCACGGCATCGGCGGTTAAGAGTTTCCGGTCGGCTTGCCATTTAAGAACACGCTCAACGATCCCGGACAACCAACGGTCGGCATTGGTCCAATTAGTCATGTCTTCGGGCAGCAATCTCTGTAGGAGATAATCAAGGCTGATGCGCTTGGTGTATCTTGATTTTGTTTTTGGCTGCGAACCCCAAAAGTCCAGGATAAGTTGGAATCCGTTCAGGGCCTCTTCAATACTGCCGCCCGATGCGAGGTAGAGCGTAGCCCGTACAGTTGAACCCGGATGCCTGCTCTTCATTTCAGTGTAATTGCCAATCATCTGGCGACAGACCTCCGGACAATGCCGGTACACCTGATGCACTGGGAGTTCCTTTTCCCAGGCGGACAGGACAAAATGGTAGTGGTCACATTGGTACGAGGAATTGTAGCTGTACGGTGAGATCAGCGGGAGTGCTGCATCAAGAGCACGAATGCGGGAGTCCCCATCGAGATTACTCCGGATTTCCTTAACCAGGAATTCGCCGCTGACAGTTGCATTGTTGTAGGAGTAGCTCCGTGAAGATCTGCCGTTGGCCCCGCACCAACTGTACAGGGAAATCGCGGCTTGCTCGTTGCCGCGTTTGACGAAACACCTTGCCATACGGAGCATCTTCCACAAATCGGAGGGATTTAGGGTTTCGATCAATTTGGACAGGAACAAGTCGGCCGCCTTGCCTCCGGCCTCTGGATGAAGTTCTAGGGCAGCAAGTAAGGCATATTGATCAAGGGTGCTCAACTCGCCTCTGTCGTAACGTGCAATCAAATCGTTTATAAATGGCTCCACCCCCTGCTCGGATACGCGATGCTTGACGATTCCATCAATAAGCTCCTGGAAGAGCCCTGCCTTATATTCCTGGGGTTCGAATGTTCGAAGCCACGTTGCCAGTTCCTCGGCGACAAACCCTTCCGAACCGATGACGCTGAACAGGGAGGGGCCCGTTAAGTTGACCCGCCGAAAATAGGGGCAAGCAAGCGGTTCCATGGCCAGGAATGCTTTGAGTCCGCCCAGAGCGGAATCAAGGGACACGGGGACTTTTGTTTTCTGCGCCGGATTCGACTTCTGGACCGGCCATTCATAATAGCGGCTGTGTGCGCCACCGGGTCTGCGAAAGTACAGGCTTCTACTCGCTTGATCCAGAGCAGAAAAACGTCGCCACAGATCACGCAATCTCAAACTTGCCTCATCGATTTCCCCTGCCTCGTAGAGCTTTTTAATAAGTTCTGTAGAGGTTGGCTTCATCGGTTTCTCTTTGTTGCCCCCCCCGGCAGTTTTGACTATCCGGGCGGGCTTCGATGGACGCGGACTAGAAACGCTGTGGGACGCGACCGTCGGCGACACGGGCTTGACCGCTTTTTTCCTGACATTTGGTTTTGGTTTGGGCGTATAGACTTTATTCACGGCGGCACTTGCCTTGATCGGATGGGCTAGCCGATTCCAGGTCGCCTGTAGATCAAAGCGATGCTGTCGATTGTCCGACTCTAGTTCGGCCAAAGATTCCAGAATCTCGATGACTTCATAGTAGCGACCCTGATTTTCAAGTTCCTTGCGTATTTCCTTGTAAAAGGTCAATTCCTTCGGAAACTTCCGGATGGATTCGTGCAGGACGCTCAACAGGCGGTCTGGATTGCGGGCCTGGCGGGCCAATGCAATCCGTTTCTTCTCGATATCGACGCTTTGCCCATTTTCCTTTTCCATCCTGTCCAGGATAGTAAGGAAGGACTCGAAATAAACCGCCGGAAACTCTTCAAACAAAGCCAGGGTATCACTAAAGGTCTTCTGCTCCTTCAACGCCAGTGAGAAAGCTTTACTGGCAGCATCGAGCCCCCTTTCCGTATCCCCTGCGCGATTCCACACGCGGATCTGTTCCACGAGAAAACCTATCTGGCTCGACTTAGACTCTGCCTTGGCAAACTTGTCCAACAACCTTGACTTGAATTCGGCACTGGTGTTTGTGTAGGTTCCATCTTTGTAGCTGCTGTTAGCATTCGTCCGGTAAATCTTAAGCGTATCCTCCTTGCAATACCGTACCGCCTCGGCAGTCAGCTCGAAAAAGAGGGCCTCCTGTGCGGCATTCATCTTGCCGGGGTATTGGCAGATCAGGCTGAAGATAATCGTAAGACGGTCTGAAGATTTGGCTTTGCGATAGGTTTCGCGGAGAAGGACTTGGTAGTCCTCCTGGTTGAGGACGCTGAACAATTTGGGAATGTATCGGTTGGAATACCCACCCCGGGCCAGCAGCTTGTCAACCTGGGGCTGAACGGTGGTGATCGGCAACTTTATGTCTACGTCGATCAACTCTTTCAACCTTTGATAATAATTGTAGTTTATCCCGTCCGCAGCCAAACTGTTCTGACTTTCGATTGTAGTCTTGACATAAGCCATAAATCGCTCGCGATGTTTCTGGTCCAGTAACGGCAAGACCCGCGTCAGCATCTGTACGCACTGAAACAGTTTTCGGCTTTTGGGAGTCTTGCTGATCGCCTCACGGGCCAGACGTTCCATCAGCGCCGAATCCTTCAGGCACTTGGCGGTGGCAAACACAGAATCAAACTGTCCGGAGAACCATCGCGGCCTCGATGCTTTTGCGATATCCTCCAGCCGTTTACGTGCACCTTCCTGATCGGCCTTAAGGATCAATTTGAACACCTGCCCTAGACCGTCGTCCCCATTGACGCCAAGAATTTTTCCAGCCTCGCTCATACCCGGGTTTTCGGGAAAGGCCTTGACCAAATCCCTTGCTCTCCGGTTGTACCCCCAACTGTCCCAGGTCCGGCTGATACCGGACAGCAGGTTCTTATCCTCCGGAAAGGCCTTAAGGAGAAGTTTCTCCATAGCGAGCGCTTTTCCGAGGTGTCCATCAGTGAGAGTCAGACGCCTGATCAAATGGCTCCGTCTGGCAATACGCGGAACATTGCCGAGGGTTATAGCCCCCGTGTATCCCGCCGCAACACGTTCCTTTTCGGCCCGGACCAGATCGGCCTTAATAGCTTTCAGGGAATCGTCGATCAAATCCCGGCAAACCTTTCCATCCGGATCGGAGGAAGCCAAAAATCCCAGCAGCACCCGTTCGTAATACTTGTCAAACTGATCAACATTACGAGAGGAATAGAAACGACGACCGGTTCCGGCAGACTTGTCTTCCTTGAAGCTGAATAATTTTTGCCCCCCCCACAAGCACGTCCAAGGCACGCCGGTAGGCGATGGTTGCCTCTGAATCATGTCCTAACTGTTCCTTGAGTTCACCGACTTTCAGTAGCACTCCCACATCATCAGGTTCGGTGATGAGTACTTTTTCGTAGATGCGCACGGCACTGCTGATGTATCTCTTTTTCTCAAAGGCAGCGGCCACTTTGCGCTGGTATGCGCCATGTTCCAGGCCGCTGTTGGCCTTGTCGAATGTCTTGGCCGCATTGCGAATATCGCCGCTTTCCAGGAAAACTGAACCCAGGTTGAGATAAACCTGCGGCGGTATGATTTCGCCCATCCCAACCAGACGACGCCCGAAACGCAATATGCCATCGCGATCGACGGGCCTGGAACGGGCCATCTCCATCAGTTCGCGCAGTTGGGCCGTTCGCTGTTCACCGACGATAGGTAATGTTTCGGCCACGGCGCGAATCATCATGTCCCGGTTCCTCAAATCCTCCGAGACATCACGGAGCAGTTGAAAGAGATACATCTTGTCGTCCTTGCCGGCAAGCCGCTCCAGGATTGCCCGGCGTGCCCACAGCAACGTTTCCTTTGACAGTTGCGTACCCTCTCGGGGATTGTTCATATTCAGCAGTCCGTCGATGGCGATAGTAAAGAGGTCGTCCTTATCAGCATTTTCAACTAAATACTGAAAGAGACCGACAGCCTGTTGACCCTTGCCAAGCGTCTGCAAGGAGCGGCCAAGCAACAGGTATACGTCGATACGATCGGGATGCTGGGCGATTCCGCGCCAATACGCACCAGTTGCTTCTTCATGCATACCAGCGATCTTGAGTACACCGGCCTCGAATTCTGCACTGGCCGGATTAGTCGCCAAGCCACGCATCTCGGTTAGGATAGCCCGAGCTTCATCATTACGCCCTCGTTCCAATGCGCTCATGGCCAGTTGAGTGAGATATTCGGGAGAACCCTCGGGATCAAGATTCATCAGTTTGCGCAGGGTCTTTTCGTAATGATAATAGTCGTTGCACATAACATAGACGAGGGCCTGTTCTTCTAACATCTGGATTTCGGCGCCCCCCGACAGCTTCATGAAATCATGGATGATCTCCGATGCCGAAACCGGATCGCCTACTTTGGTATAAAGCCGCACGAGCAGGGCACTGTCTCGTTTATTCGCCTTCCCCTCTGCCAGTTTCTCCTCCAACTCGATCGCAATGTCGGCCAGCTTTCCCAGTCTCGAAGCAGTGGCCATCAGCCGGTCTTCGATATAACGACGCCGACCCGGTGAGTCGGTGTGGAGCCAGGCGCGTCTCCATGCTTCATACGCCTTCTCCTCATCGCCTGTTTCAGAGTAGAGCCATGCCAGACGGATTTCCAGGTCGGGTGAAACGTTTTCCGGACCGCGGGCCGCCCGAAGCTTTTCCAGGACCTGGGCGGCTTCATCTTGCCTTCCAAGTTGTTCCCACGATTCGGCAAGACGGGCCCGCTCCGAAGAGTCGGGGGCGGCCAGTTCGTCCATCCGCTCCAGCACCGTCTTCATATCTGCATCTCGCCCCCGGGCCTTGTGCAGGTCGAACAGGAATTGCATCGCTGCCATCTGCTCATTACCATCGCTAGCCCGGATCAGTTTTTCAGCAAAAGATTGGGCAAGCTCGTCGAGGCCCAATTCCATGATAGCGCCGGCAGCAGCCAGCCAGTCACGGCGGTGCGCCTGCTCCTGATAATTGGCCCAGACAGCCTGCCCCTTGTCGCGCTCGCCGCATTCCAGGTAGAATCGGGACAAGCCCGAACGCCATTCAAGGCGGCGAGGTTCCGTGGCGATCATTTTGCGGAAGTTTTCGATGAGCATATCGTCCCGCCCCGCCTCGCGGCAGATCTCCAGCAGTTCTCGGCGCATGCCCACCGTAAAGACATCGCCACCTCCGGACTTTGCCTTTGCCTCTTGAAACAGAGCCAACGCCTTATCCGCGTCGCCTTGTTCACGCAACAGGTCGATCCAGGCCATTCGTGCCTCGAGGGACAAGTCGGATGTGACGGCAAAACGTTCGATTAATTGGTCAAGTTTTTTATCGCGCCGATGCGACTCGAAGAGAACTGTCAAGGCATATCGGCGATCCCGCTTGAGCCGGGCGGCACGGAGAGCATCCCAGGCCGACTCCTGGGCCCTGGCCATGTCCTTGGCCGCCATTGCCCACTCGGCAATACGGATCAACTGCTTGAAACGTTGATTGCCGTCTTCGGCAGGTTTATAGAGAGCAATCGCCTCTTTAGGTTTGCCCGCCAGCGCCAGGACCACACCTGCACGGTTCTTAAATACCTGATCCCGCCCCGTTGCATACGTTGCCAAATCCTGATCAAGCTTTACCGCCTGGGTTCCGGTCGATTTCAGAATCGCCAGCCGTAACTGAATCCGCTCGGCCAACGCATCACCAGGTTTCGCTTCAAGAGTTTTTAAATACTGTTCTACTGCTTCGGCGGTTTTACCTGAGGCATCCAGTAATTGCGCCACCCGGAACAAAACCAACGGCTCTGCTTTGATCGCTGCCGCTTTTTCGAATAAACTGAGCGCTTCGTCAAGGTTGCCGTATCGCCATTGCAGTGAAGCGGCCAGCCAAATAGAGCTAAATGCTTTTTCATCATCTTTGATTGCGGCATTAAGACGAGCGAGCAGCGGCTCCAACGCCTCGTCCTCCAAAAGCGCGGCGCGATAGAGAAGCACATCGTCAATACGGGATGAATCTTCCTTGAGTGTATCCTGCAACTGAACTTCCAAGTCCTTGGACAAGCCTGCCGACACGTCTGCGACCGAGAGGAAACCGAATCCAATCACTAACCAGAGCAATCCCAGTTTTTTCACCCCCCCAGCCATTGAACCGGGCCAGCGGCGGAATAAGAGATCACTGAAATACGCCAGTAAACCCAGGATCATACACCACGGCCAGAGTCGATAAAGGTCTTTCATCGTTCCCGTTCCGCCCATTGCCAGATCAAGTCCTGTAATGTTTTCAAAGGATACGTTCCTGCCGCCTGTGGACGATGCTAAAAGCGATAGATCGACCGCTCTCGCTGGATCGACGTTTTGCTCTGGGGCTACCGGGGGATACTAGGTGAGCCGAGCTTGCTGGCCAGTCCTCGGCCCCGGCTCGAAAGTGGAGGGTTTTCTCAGAATCTTCCCGCAGAGTCACCGTAAAGACATCCGGCGAACGCTGTTGAAACAACAGGCGATCTGCGGTCCCATCGCCGCGCAGGCGTTCGGCATGGGGGCGATAAGACTGCCGGGTCAGGCGTTTGGCGACGATGCGGGCCTGGGTGCGGGACCGTTCAATCGTATAAGCGAAGGGTTGTGGATGCTCACGCGAGGTTCTGGAAAGAATCCGCAACAACCAGGCTCCGTAGCCATTCCATTGTTGCCATGGAGCCGTGCCGTCGCCTACCGGTTCCGTAGTGAAGGCGATAACACGTCCAAGTCCGTAACGCCAACTGGCGAGGATAGGATGACGTGCTGTTTCCGTCTCCACGACGACCTGAGCCCCAGGACGTAAACGAGTTTCAACATAACCGGACAGCTTCGGTTCTTCCGGTCGAGGGATATCACCCCACCACCCGCTTGATCCGCCCATACTGACGAGATGCGAACCGGGCCGGTAGGACGGGATCTTCGATGTAGAAGGTTGTTTGAGCAGAACCTCTGGAATATTAAATCGACTGGAGGCACAATAGAAATGTCCCTTTCCCCAATTGGCGATATTCACGAGGAACTCGCTGTAAGCATCGCTTCCGACCAGCACGGTTGAAACATTGATCCCTTTGGCGGACATCTTTCGAATCAGGGTTTCAAAATCGCCGCTTTCAACCCCGCCATCCGTAAGCACGAGCACATGCTTGTAACGGGTCTGCACGTTTTGCATAGCGTAGAATGCTTCTTCAATCGCCGGAAGGATGACGGTTCCGCCACCGGCATTAAGACGATTGAGCGCCCGCTGAATATCAATGGCATTGGCCGCCGACTGAATCGGGGCGGCCCATTGCTTAGTCCCGTAAAACTCGACGATACCGATTTTGTCGTGCGGTAATAATCTTCGGATCGCCAGACGCGCACATTCCTTGGCCAATTGCACCCGCTCGCCGGTCATGGAACCGGATGTATCAATGATCACCACCAGCGTCGTACTGGGATCCCGCTTTTCTTCCATCTGAATCATCTCCACCGGCAATATCGAGGCCACCGGGGTATCGAAATAACCACCGGTACCGAATACGCCCTTGCCCCCGGCATAAAACAGCCCGACCCCGTCTTCCTTGACCGCCTTTACAATCGCCTCTTGCACCGCCAGGGGAATCGTATCTGCCGGACGATCATCAATCAATACCAGATCATAGGCTGCGATTCCTCGCGGGTTGCCGGCCAGTTTTTCCAATTGAGCCAGTGAAGGCTCCGACAAGTCCACCCCTAACCCCAATAAATCGCTCATCTTTTGCCGGCTATTCGTCAGGCGTTCAGACAGATACATCGCCTGAATCGGTTTTTGAACCGCAAGAGTGGACATGAACTGGTTGTTGTCCGGGTTAATATCCGAACCCGAAACCACTTGAACCCTCGCCACCACGTCTACCAATCCCCCGCGGGAAGGTTCAAACTCCAGTACGATCTGATCATAGAGGTGCTGGTAGACTCAAACACAGGGCTGATCAAATTTATAAGCAAGCAACTTTCCGGGATAGGCGGAATAACGAAGACCGAAACGTTCGTGACGCTTAAGAGTTTTAACAAGTGGGTGTGATGCTTGTTTGAGCAAAACACGCAGCGTTATACAGATAAGTCCTCAAATAAGTTTACCATAGGTTTACCGTTTCTTTACCGCCTTTTCATTCGTGCGATGTTTATTGTCCGTTATGTCTTCTGTATATTGCGATTAGGGGTTGTTATGGCGGTCTCCTGCGATTTTGAGACTCAATAGGCCTGTTGTAGTTACTTTGTCGGCTTTTTTGGAGTAATTTTGGGTTTTTGGGGTGGTTTGAAAGCTTCTATCTTGCCTATCTTCCGGTTAGAGTACCGCGTTTTAATTGACATTCATCTTTGACTTTTACCTTTTCTGTGTTATAATATCGGCTTGTAAGAAATTATTAACACAGTTGCCAGGAGAAGATAAATTCTTTCGCATTGCCACAAAGGAGAGATAGAGAATGCAGGTTACAAATCATGAAAATGAACAATCCAGCTATTTGGGATTGCGTCCAATATTCCTAAAACATTTCTTGCGAGGCAGTGTCAAATGTCTGCCGTATCTCGGTAATCTTATCGATGAAATTACGTTTGGCGTTCTTGATGAGGAAGGGGCAAAAACTGAATCGGCGAAAATACATAAAAAGCTGGATGAGATAGTCAAATGCCAGGATGAACAAGAACTTGATTTCGCTGAAATTCTTCTCGCATTACATATACAGACAGATGTAAATGAAGCCGTTGGAGCAAAACTTAAAGAGATTCAGGAATCGCTAAAAGATGACACGGTCACGAAACTTCCCGAATATTTCAATAGGGGAACAGCATGGGCACAGCCCATCCTACCGGCGATCCTGTATTGTTAAACCTAATGATGCCGGTTGGATGGTGACAGTACGGGGAAATATGCCGGCTGGAAGCTGGCGGTACGGGGTCGATTTCGCATCAATTACGCTGACACTATCCTGCTACTGGCTATAAAAATGAAATTTTTTAATTCCTGCCCTGCAAACGACTTAGCTTTTTTGGAGGTCGAAAAAATCTTCCGTTTTCGCATAAATCGTGCATGTTCGTGCAACTATAGAGGGCTATGGTTTTTTTTTATGCGGCCATTTGGGCCTTACCCCCTATTCGGGGAATAGGAGGTTAAATGGCTGGGAAACCGCCTTCCCTTCGACAGGCTCAGGGCAGGTCGGCGGAAGCTAATTTTATTATTGGAGGTTTTTATGGCGGAGATTGAAAAACGCGGGCAGTTTGTCGGGTTACGAGCGAAGGGTATGAGCTATGCTAAAATCAGCGAGGAAATCGGGGTTAGTAAGACTTCGCTTATTCACTGGAGCAAAGAGCTTAAACTTGAAATCAGCAATGAACAAGCGATGGAACTTGAACGGCTGAGAGAGGAATATCTGCTAGGAAGAGAATACCGGATCCGGGTGAACGGAACGCAACTTAACCAGATCACCGAAGAACTGCTTCGACGAAAGCTTAACGAAGTGCCGACAGAGAAACTGTTCGATATGCAGCGAAAACTTATTAAAGAAGTCCAGAACGATACCAAAGAACTTGTTTTGTCGGAAAAACGGGATCTTGCCGATTTCGCTTCGAATAGGGATAGATTAACTAGAACGGAAAGCTGGAATGGATAGCCGGCAGGGTAAGTTTTTATCCGCGGATTACGCAGATTACGCGGATTTAAAAACTTAAAAACTGAACCACTAATTAACTTAGGGCGGTCTAGCCGCAACCAAAGATTTTCACCACTAAGACAGAAAGGCACGAAGGAACACTAAGAAAAAAGAGTTAAAAGCAACTGCAAAAGCAAAAGAATTTATCCGCGGATTACGCCGATTACGCGGATTTAAAAACTAAAAAACTGAACCACTAATTAACACGAATTGACACTAATAAAAGAATAAAAAGGCGTAAAATACATAAAAAGGTAAATTGTTTTTGGGAGTCTGGATTCGGCGCCTTTCGCGGGAATGACAAGGGGGTGTTTTAAGATCAGTAGTCTTGCTGCGTCTCGTGGGGTAGGGATTCTAATGGGCAGCCGTGACATTTTGGTTTTGGTTTGCAGTGCTTTTTGCCGGCCTGGACTATCAATGCGTGGAATTCGTTGTATAGCTTTGTGTCTGCGGGCAGGTTGCTCTCGAATAGGTCGCGGAGCTGCTCGTAGTCGGCTTCCTGCTCGATGAGGCCGTGGCGGATGAATACACGGGCGGTGTAGGTGTCTATTACGAATACGGGTTTGTCGAATGCGTAAAGGAGGATACTGTCGGCTGTTTCGCGGCCAATGCCCTTTACGGATAGCAGTTCCTCACGCAATGAATACACGCTCATGTTTGCCAGTGCTTCGAGTTTGCCGTCGTAGTTTTCGTACAGCCAATTAAGGAAGTTCTTTAGCCGACCTGCCTTGATGTTGTAATAACCGGCTGATCGGATGAGTTGGGCGAGTGTGTCCTGATCCATGTTATACAGTTTGTCGGCGTCGAGAGCATTGGCGGACTTTAATTTGTTGATGGCCTTTTCGACGTTGGCCCAGTTTGTGTTCTGGGTAAGTATTGCACCGACGACCGTCTCGAAGCATCCGGAACCGGGCCACCAGCCCTGGGCGCCATAAGCGGCGAGCAGGAGATCGTGTATTTGCATTAGTTTATTGGTAAGCATTGCGTTATACTTTAGTAAGCTATCAGGATTATGTCGCCGAGTGGTATCATTGCCTCTGCTCGGCGGACCATGAATTTGTATCCGAGATCGAGGCTTTCGAGCAAAGGCTTGATCTCAAAGAAGTCAACCGGATTATGGTACAGACTTATTACCAGGACGGGTTTGTCACGCTTGATTGTTTCCAGAGCACCCTCTATGGCCTTCTTCTCGAAACCCTCTATATCGAGCTTTATGAGGCCGACCTGGTAATTACCGGCCGACACCTCGGCGTCAATCGTGGAAATCTCGACCTCTTCGCCGACGGCGGGCATATTGTCCATGCAAGTTGAAAAAGTCGCACCGGCATTGACAGCATCTGCCCCGGTATTGCGAAGACACATCGAATCGGGACTGTCGCCAAGCCCTTTGAAGACGGGAATTATCTTATCGCCCAGGTTGCTCTTTTCGGCAAGCTGTTTTAACATCTCAAACGTGGCGTGTGCCGGTTCGAAAGCGAGAATGTTCTTTGGGGCATAGCTGTCACAAAACATCACGGCTGAATCGCCGACGAAAGCACCGCCGTCTACTATTGTCTTGCCATCAATACGCGATGAGATGTCTGCGTCTACTTCGTCGAGGCAATACTTATTAAAAAACAAATAGGAATTGATCCCCTGGGGTAAATTGTACTTAGCCATTATCGCGGGCATTGTCTGTGCCTTGAATTGCTCGAATAAGGGGGCCTTTCGCATATCCTCGCTGCA
>Ga0307990_1002816_pt1 | contig 13640 bp, 11 predicted proteins | sample EllFjometagen129_FD_203168 | JGI IMG/M metagenome (GOLD analysis project Ga0307990, IMG submission 203168) | Marine microbial communities from Ellis Fjord, Antarctic Ocean - #129 | ecosystem: Environmental > Aquatic > Marine > Unclassified | place: Southern Ocean | collected 2014-10-08
AAACTATATCTACAGCCCTGAATTGGCTGAAGATTCGCGACAGGCCATTTTTCTGGAGGGGTGTGATATTGAAATCTGCGTTGATTCAGTCACCACGGGTTGTATTAAACACGCGGTATTTGACAACGACGGGACGATTAGTACATTGCGTCAGGGCTGGGAGCAAATCATGGCACCCGTCATGATCAAAGCGATTCTCGGTGATCAGTACGACATGGCCGATGAAACACTATATCACAAGGTGCGTCAGCGGGTTCTTCAGTATATCGATACCTCGACCGGCATCCAGACCATCCTTCAGATGCAGGCCCTTATTGAGATGGTCAAGGAATTTGGCATTGTGGCGTCCGACGAGATACGGGATTCAGTCGGCTACAAGCAACTTTATAACGACAATCTCATAGCCCTAGTGGATCAGCGTCTTGAAAAATTGAGAAAGCACAACCTTGACGTAAGCGACTTCACAGTCAAAGGTGCTCTGCCTATGCTAAAGGCATTACGAGAGCACGGTATCAAGCTTTATCTAGCCAGTGGTACAGATCATGATGATGTGGTTAACGAATCTGAAGGCTTGGGCTATGCCGAGTTTTTTGATGGTGGAATCTACGGTTCATTGGGTGACGTCACCAAGTACTCCAAGAAAATGGTGATTGAACGGATTATTACTGAAAACAATCTTCAGGGTCCTGAATTGGTCGTATTTGGTGACGGCCCTGTGGAAATTCGGGAAGTGCGAAAACGCAATGGCCTGGCCATTGGCATTGCCAGCGATGAAGTGAGACGGCACGGGTGGGACAGTGAAAAGCGGTCCCGTTTGATCAAAGCGGGCGCTCATTTGGTCTGCCCTGATTTCTCGGAGTATCGTGACCTGATAAAATATCTGTTGTCATAGAAGTTGTCTTCAGGCTTCGTACCCAGATCTGGTAATAGTATTAAATGCAATAAAAAAGCGGCCCGGGATTAACCTGGGCCGCTTGAGGTTTTCTCTAAAAAGTTAAAAACTCAGACTCGTGACTGCTTAGAATGCATTTTAACTTTTCCTACTTCAGGAATGCATCGGCATGTGCCGCGATAGTTGCTTCCGCAAGTGACACATCATAAACCGCCACACCAAAAATATTGCCATCAAAGTTGTCAAAGGACGTGCTGCCGTCTTCGGCACTGGCCATATAACCAATGCCGGTCATGCCAGACAGTGTGATCGCGTTTTCGATCTGCCCACCATAAATACCATTGACATATAGCGTGGTCGTACCGGTCGCCTCACTGGATATAAAGACCAAATGAGTGTCTTGACCAGGGGAGGTCGCAATGCCAAAATCATAATCTGCCACACCAAACACTGTGGCACCGTAGGTATCCGTGTTTTGCCATTGCTCATATTTGAGACCAGCCGACGTATCGCCAAAATCACGCCTGCCCATCAGACCCATGCTGGGTAACTCTTCATTTGGATTGCTGCGCACGATGAATTCATAACTGATATCACCACTCAGAGCTCCAATATCATAGACACCGTCCACACAATGGGTCACAAGGAACGCGGGAGCGTCTGCTGTCGCTGCCGTTTCCCATGCCTGAATCGCCGCGCCTGGAATCAGAGAATCGAGGCTCTCGGAAAGGAGGCGAATGTCATCGATGTACACAAGACCGGCTGCACCAGACCCGTCTACACCCATTGTCATCTTGGTCACGTTCTGAAGCGTTACGCCAAGCCCGGATAAATCAACAAGCCACGTTTGCCAACCAGAACGGGCGATATTTTCGGCATCACCGTCATAAACGATCTTGGTGTTATTGATCTTGATATACAACTGGCCCGTGTTGTCCGACGTGCCAGAAAAGGCGACTGACAGGGTTTGAGCCCCACCAAGGGTCCAGTCTTGCGGTGTTGTAAACGTACGCTCAGTCTGTGAAGCCACATTACCTGTATTGCCGTAATAGAATGGCATAGACTGGTTACTACCTGACAAGGTGTTGGTAGTTTCCATGATATTGCCGTCATAGTGAAGGCTGGATGCTGTCCAGATGTCATGTCCGATACCGGCACCTGTTCCGTTGCCGCTGTATCCAACAGCGAAGAACTCATCGGCCGAATAACCGAAACCATCAAGCCATGTCTGGAAAGGACGATCTGGACTATCGTTGCCATAACTCTCAAAATCTTCGACCACCAAGGCTGCCACTGTAGAGAAACTCCATACCGGGCCTGTCCAGACAGATTCAGTTTCAGCCTCGTTGATTTCATCCACACGCCAGTAGTAGGTCTCGCCCATTTGAAGATCAAAGACGCCAAGATCTAGACTATTGGTATTAGACATGCCAGAGGGTGCCAGACTATCGGTCACTTCATTCGGATCGGTACTAACGTAGACTGTACTCTGAGCTGCTTCACGGCCTGCACGCCAAGACACCATATCGTTGGGGAGGATGTTTTTGGCGCCTGACGCAGGTATCGGCGTACGAGCCGCCGCAGGAATCATGGTAAACTGTACTTCGCTCAGACTGTAGGATTTCAAGAAACCACCAAAGTTGCTTTGTATGTTCAAGCGAACCATCTTGGCAGCCAGGCCGTTAAGAGCAATCTTATCATACTGGTCGTAGGTGGGTAAACCTGGTGCCCGACTCAACTCATTGACATCTTCGAGTATTGCCCAGGATTCGCCATCCTTCGAATACTCAATCAAGACTCCGTTAACGCCATACCCAAGAAAGCCTTCGGCAGAACTGTTGGAGTTCCAGACCTTCATGGTATCCAGCTTTTTGACAGTATCAAATTCGTATTGAATCCAGGGGGCTGAATCACCCATTGCTGTAAACCACATGTCTTCAGTCTTGATATTATGTGTGTCGTTATCAGCCAATCCTGACCCATCAACAGTCTTCTCAGGCGTTGAAAAAGCATTGGAAGAGCTGGAGGCCGTTGCCAAAATCTCAGAGCCAGGAATTTGAATTGAATAAGGCTCTACTTCAAAACTCCAGACGTCACCTCTGTACACGGTCTTGTCTGGTGTGGCATTGACTTCATCCACACGCCAAAAATAGGTAGTCCCAAACTCAAGACGTTCGGGATCAAACGAATTGGCGTCGTGGTTGGAAACGGTCGGCGTTGTCATATTGTTGACATCTTCAAAGCTCTCGCCAAAGTATACATTGTGTGTGCCTGCGTACTGGCCTGGTGACCATGACAAGATCGTATCACGAATGATATCAGTACTTCCATCTTCAGGGTAGGGGTCGTCTGCAAAATCAAGGCTGGGCATGGGGGGTTCTGCACCAAAGTAAACCCGGTCAATCCAGACTTTCTTATTCAGATCATTACCTTGCATTGGCCAAAAGGGGCCCTTTAACATGAGATACATTATGACGGTTTCTGTCGCATCATCGCCAAGGGTGTTGCCATTATGGGTGTATTCAAACGTGAATGTTTGTGGCGTTGTGGTAAGACTCACCTTCCGGTTTAGCTGGGTTGGCCAGCTTGCATTATTTATGTTTGTTTGGAGTTCCATGACCATTTCTCTGTCTTCTTCTGCCCTGGCCGTAAAGCCGATCGGATAGGTGACTCCCGGTTCAAGCAGCAGACCATCCTGGGCAATCCCTATGGCTGTGCCGGCGGAGGCGTCGGTTACATCAAGTAAGACGGCGTTTTTTCCAGACATACCAGCGCCCTGGACAACTTCTGCTGTATATCCTGCCGCTCCGTATCTCACCCAGGACGTGAAGTCCTCGTCAAACTCACTGTTTTGGATTTGGTTTTCCTGACTCCAGGCGGATGACGCGGCCAATCCGAAAATCAGAACACAGATGATAAAACAATACAATTTTTTTTCCATGGTGACGACCTCCTTCAGATAATTAAGAAACTGATATGGTTTCCCTTACAAACAGCATCTATAGGGAATTAGTTTGCATATCCTTGCTCCTTGCATGCAATGTGCACACGTGCCTTTTTTGGCTTTCCGTTGGGGCTCCTTTCTGTCAAGTAGACACACAGTTATGTGTCCACATTCCAGTCAACATATCAACAAACAGAAAAGACACTTCAATTACGTCGCGTACATTTATTCATAACAGGAACGAATAATAGACCCTAACCATTGGTCAGGCCATTTACCTATGTTATCTCTTGGCATTAAAGAATGCAAGGTCCATTGTGTGTCACAAGACCTTTTTTAAAACGCGGCAAATATTGGGTGATTTATTTAGACTTCAGAATCGACACGTACGGCCTGGGCAATGGCGGCGACCTTGAGAAGGCCCTCACCTCGGGCAGTGTGATGGAGGCGTTGGGCCCGTGTCGCGAAGCGGCGTGCGGTCTGATACTGCCCCTGCCCAAGGGCCTTTCGGGCCTGGCAGCGGAGGTGAAAGGCACGGCCGATGGTTGTCATCAGGGGGGCGAGGTCCGCGTCACACTGAGGGCAGATCTTTTTGCCCTGAAAGGGCGATTGGCAGGCCGGGCAGCGATAGATTGTTTCGTTCATCTTACAGGCCTCAAAAGGAGTCTAATGGCTTTCTGTGGACTGGACCACACACACCTCTGCCGGACGACAGAGGACGCTGTTCCAAATATATCCCGTTCGCAGAACCTTGAGCACGGTTCCTTCTGTCACATCTGGCTTGATCATTTGATCCACAATTTTCATGGTTTCGCCATCCATGGGCAGTCCTACGCCCTCAACAAGTTTGACATGCCATCGAGTCAGGGTCTGATCGATGCTATCGAGAGCCAACTGGTTGGCCTTAATCAAGGTTTCCAGGCCGGCATGTCCAGGCGACGTACTGAGGGCGGACTGCATTTTAGATGATATCGGCCACAATCTTTTCTTGGAAGCAGATTCCGCTTTGGGTATGGCGTCCAACTGAGTTTGGGCTTCTGTTAGCCCTTCGCGCATGCGATCACGCATATCCATCACCGTGCCCAGCACTTCCTGAAAAATCTGGCGCCGGGCCTCCAAACGCTGTTTTTCCTCTTGCTGCTGGCGTTCCTGTTCCTGGCTCTCACGATCAGAAGCAAGGCTAGTCATTAAAGATGAGACCGCTTCAGCGAGGGCTTGTACCGGTGGCAGGTCCTGACGGAGTTGCTGAAAGGCCTCGCTTTGATGCCTGGCAGTATCTGTTAATCCCACCAGGGTCGTGCACACAGCCTGCAAATCCTGATCATTCGTGGGGCTTGACGCGTCGCCGGGTGTTTCTGCTTCGAGTTGTCCAAGGATATCGGCGGCAAGCCCCTGAGGTACGGCCTCGGGGGCCAGGGCTTCATCCAGCCAGACCTCAAAACGGCGTTTCAGACGGTCACGCAGTGTGACGCGTTGCTCTTCCAGTGATGCGGATTTTGTTTCCTGCAGAGGGCGCAGGGGCTGATCAAGCGTGGTCATGATTCCTGGCTCCTTTCCATGAATAAGAGAACCTCCTCGGTGGTCCTGTGCGATGCATTGGATGGGCGAGCCATCCGATTTCAAAGAGAGCGCATTATAAATCATCACTGTGGTAAGGTCAAGCCTGCACTTGACTCAATACGGGGGATAACCAGCTGGCAGATGCATCTTCATTGATGCAGTCATTTTGACGTTCTAAACCTCCTCAACCACCACGAGCTTACCCTGTGTACGGAGTTTGTCTGCGATCTTGTTTACGGCATGGTGGCTTTTACTTAGAGATCAAATGTGGCCATGATGGGTGTGTGGTCGCTGGGTCTTTCCAGTGCTCGTGGTGTTTTGTCGACCTCGCAGGCTGTGCACTTATCTGCAAGTGGTTGGGTGGCCATGATGTGGTCGATGCGCCAGCCACGGTTGTTCTCAAGTGTGTTTTTTGCCCTGTAGTCCCAGAATGTGTACTGCCCTTCATCCTGGTTGTGCAGGCGAAACGTGTCTACAAATCCCCAGTTGCGGATAGCGTCGAAGGCCTTACTGACTTCAGGGCAGTAGCAAACATGACCCAGAAGTCGCTTGGGATCGTGTACATCAATGGCTTTGGGGGCGACATTTAAATCGCCAAGCCACAGCACAGGATCTTCTGGTGTCAAATGCGTTTCAAAATAGGCCTGCAAGCGTTTGAACCAGGCGAGTTTATATTTGAATTTGTCTGTATCTGGCAGATGGCCCTGCGGGATGTAGGTGTTGATGATGGTGATATTGTTGATTTGCGCTTTGACCAAGCGTGGTTCGTCTTTGGGTTCGTCGTTCAGGCCAAAACTTACTTTTTTGGGCTCGGTTTTGCTGAATATGGCCACCCCATTGTAGCTTTTCTGGCCTTTAAATGTGATGTGATAGTTCAAATCAGAAAAGGCTTCGAGGGGGAAATCCTTGTCCTGAACCTTGGTTTCCTGTACAGCCAGCACGTCTGGGCTTTGATTTTTGAGCCAATCATGGACAATACCCAGACGGGCACGCAAAGAATTTACATTGAAGCTGGCAATTTTCATGGGAAGCTTTCGTTTTTAGGTTCTATTTTAGCGCTACCCTATATTCCTGGGGCAAAGATGTCAATAAATCTGTCAATAATAGGTATTTCTGGAAACACCCAGAAAAATAATGTATATTTCTGTATTTTCCCCTAGGCGATAGGGGGGAATGCTAGTATATTATTAGCTACTAATGTAGTAGGAATTATAGGAGAAACTTATGAAAGTATCAACCAGAACAAGATATGGGATTCGGGCCGCCATCGAACTGGCTCAAAATTATCAGAAGGGTCCTCTGCAATTGCGTATTATTGCTGAAAGACAGTCTATCTCTGTGAAGTATCTGGAGCAGTTGGTTGCCGTGCTCCGCTCTGGCGGAATCGTACGAAGCCTTCGTGGTGCCCGAGGTGGGTATCTGTTGGCTAAGGCCCCGGACCAGGTTCGTTTGAGTGATGTGTTTCATTGTCTGGAGGGGCCTGTGGCCACGACTGAGTGTGTGCAAGACGCACAATTTTGTGAGCGTGCCTTGGATTGTGTGGCAAGAAATCTGTGGACTCGTGTCGAGAGTGCCGTGAATGATGTCCTGGATTCAGTCACGCTTCAGGATCTATTGGATCAGGCAGGCAAGAAATCTCAAAACTATCATATCTAGGTGACAGAAATGGATGCGATTTACAGTGACATTACCGAGGCCATCGGGTACACGCCTTTGGTAAGAATTAATCGATTGGCTGGCAATGACGCATTGGTCTTGGCAAAACTGGAGTCCAGAAATCCATGTGGAAGCGTGAAGGATCGTATTGCAAAGGCCATGATTATGGCGGCCGAAGAGCAAGGTTTAATTCAGGAAGGTACAGAGATTATTGAGCCAACCAGTGGCAATACGGGCATTGGTCTGGCTTGTATGTGTGCTGCACGAGGGTACAAATTGACGCTTGTGATGCCAGAGTCTATGAGTATTGAACGTCGTAAGCTTTTGACGCAGTTCGGTGCGGAAATTGTTTTAACGCCGGCTCAGCAAGGCATGACTGGCGCGGTGAACCGGGCTGCAGAGATGGTAGATTCTAAGGATAATGTCTTTATGCCTCAGCAGTTTGAGAATTCTGAAAACCCCGCAGTCCACCGAGAAACCACGGCTGAAGAGATTTGGGTGGATTCCGGCAAGAATGTCGATATTTTTGTGGTGGGTGTGGGTACGGGTGGTACACTGACGGGTTGTGGTTCGGCGCTAAAGGCAAAGAATCCTGACCTGCGAGTGGTGGCAGTTGAGCCGAAGAATTCCCCCGTGCTAGCCGGTGGAAAACCTGGGCCACATATGATTCAGGGCATTGGTGCGGGCTTTGTACCGGGTGTTCTTGATACGTCATTGATTGACGAGGTGGTTGCTGTATGTTGTCGCGACGCCATGAAAACTGCTCGGTTGCTCGCATCTAAAGAAGGCATTTTGGCGGGCATTAGCTCTGGGGCTGCTATGTGGGCGGCCACAGAATTGGCGCAAAAGCCAGAAAACCAGGGCAAGACCATCGTGGTTATCCTGCCGGATACGGGGGAGCGTTACATTTCAACCGAGTTGTTTGCGTAGAGTGGATTTGGAAAATGCATTATGAAGAAACGCGACTTTACAAACAAACGAGTTGACACATTGGTGGATGAATTGATGAACACCTACGAGGGGGATTCTGGCATCAATTTTATTGACGCGTCGAATTTGCCCGTCCGAGGACGAATCCTGCTTATTATCGACGAACTATTTGAAATCTTGTTTCCTGGGCGCACGGGCAACAGAGTTGTGGCCAAGGCCAACATACGGTTTGTGGTGGGCGACGTGTTGTGTCACGTCTATTCGGATTTGAAAGAGCAGTTGGAGCGTGCCTTTGCCTATCATTGTCGCGTCAACGAATGTCAGGATTGCGACTGTAGGACGAAGGCTCATAATGTAACAGTCGCTTTACTGGAAAGGCTGCCAGGCGTTCGAGACAAGCTCAAAGGTGATGTAGCGGCGGCGTACGAAGGAGACCCGGCTGCCATTTCTTACGAAGAAATTGTGATCAGTTATCCGTACATCACGGCGATTGCGATTCACCGTATTTCGCATGAGTTGTATCGTCTTGGGGTCCCTCTGATTCCGAGAATGATGAGTGAGTGTGCCCATGCCAGGACAGGCATTGACATTCACCCGGGTGCCTCTATTGGCAACAATTTCTTCATTGATCACGGCACAGGCGTGGTGGTTGGTGAGACCTGTGTGATCGGCGACAATGTCAAGATCTACCAGGGGACTACGCTGGGCGCCCTGAGTTTTAACCGTGATGAGGAGGGTAAAATAATCAAGGGGGGCAAACGCCATCCTACCATTGAAGATGATGTGACGATTTACGCGGAAGCCACAATCCTTGGAGATATTACCATTGGCAAGGGTGCGGTCATTGGGGGCAATGTGTGGATCAAGGAATCGGTGCCTGCAGGCGTGACTGTGACCACAGGCAATCCCGATTTAGTGTATCGAAAAACAAAATAGACCTGTTATGCGTATGGGTAGCAAGCCGTTAGATATGAACATGGGAGATGCCGTTGAGACCTGAGTTAATTGAACAAATAAATGAATTGAAGGCGCAGCGTAATGCTGTGATCCTTGCACACAACTATCAGATTGCGGAAATTCAGGATCTGGCTGATTTTGCCGGTGATTCTTTGGGGTTGAGTGTGCAGGCCGCCCAGACCGAAGCCAATGTGATCGTGTTTTGTGGTGTTCGTTTTATGGCCGAAACTGCCGTTATCTTGTCACCCGAAAAAACCGTGTTGCTTCCGGATAAGCATGCAGGTTGCCCCATGGCAAACATGATTAGCGTGGATGAGCTGCGCCAGCACAAGGCGAATCATCCTGGCGCTTTGGTGGTGTGTTATGTGAACAGTACCGCTGAAGTAAAGGCTGAAAGTGATTACTGCTGCACCAGTTCCAATGCATTGCAATTGGTGCAGACCCTGCCCACGGACAAACCCATATTGTTTGTGCCGGATCAGAATTTGGGCAGTTATGTGAAGCAGCGGTGCCCGGATCATGATATTGTGCTTTGGCCTGGGTATTGTCGGTCCCATGTGTTGATCACAGCCCAAGACATTCAGAACGCCAAGGCGGCTCACCCGAAGGCCAAGGTGCTTGCCCATCCTGAATGCAAAGATGACGTCAAGGACTTGGCAGATGAGCTGCTTAGTACCGGGCAGATGCTCAGCTTCGTGCAGACGTCTGACGTTTCAGACTTCATTATTGCCACCGAAGTGGGCATTTTGCACAGTTTGAAGAAGGCCAACCCAAAGGCGACCTACATTGCGGCCAGTGAGCGTGCTGTCTGTGAAAACATGAAGAAGATCACCCTGGAAAAGGTGTTGTGGGCCCTGCAAGACATGGTCCACCCAGTCACTGTGCCGCAAGACATAAGTGTCAGGGCCAAGCAGGCCTTGGATCGAATGATTTCTGTATTACCAAAAATATAGAAGAGGATATTCTCATGTCGCAAGATACAACGTATAAATTGGAAACGCTGGCCCTGCATGCCGGACAAACCGTAGATTCTGACACCTTGAGCCGCGCTGTCCCCATTTTCCAGACCACCAGTTATCTGTTCAAGGATACAGAGCACGCAGCCAATTTGTTTGCGCTCAAGGAGTTTGGCAATATCTACACGCGATTGATGAATCCCACCACCGATGTTCTGGAAAAACGGATTGCTGCCATGGAAGGGGGCGTGGGGGCCCTGGCCTTCAGTTCTGGTATGGCGGCCATTACCACGGCGATTCTCAATATTTGTCAGTCTGGTCAGCATTTGGTGGCCTCTAATTCGTTGTATGGTGGCACAGTGACCCTGTTGAGTCAGACCCTGCCCAAGATGGGCATTGAAGTGACATTTGTGGACCCGTCTGACCCCAAGAATTTTTCCGATGCCATCAAGGACAACACGCGACTGCTCTACATTGAGACCATTGGAAATCCGAAAAATGACGTGCTCGATTATACAAGCATTGCCAAGGTCGCTCGCGATCATGGGATGCCCGTTCTCTGTGATAACACAGTGGCTTCGCCCATGTTGTTCCGTCCGATTGAGCACGGTATTGATATTGTAGTCCACAGTTGCACCAAAATCATTGGTGGGCATGGTACCAGTATTGGTGGGGTGATTGTGGATTCCGGCCAATTTCCCTGGGACAATGGTCGCTATCCTGAGCTGACCGAGCCAGATCCCGCGTATCACGGCGTGAAGTATTGGGCGGCTCTGGGCGGTTTGGCCTATATTGTCAAGGCCCGAGTTCAGTTTCTGCGCGACATGGGTGCTTGTATGTCACCGTTTAATGCATTTCAGTTTATCCAGGGACTGGAAACCATCCATTTACGTGTGGAGCGACATTGTGAAAATGCGATTAAACTGGCGTCATGGCTTGAATCACAGAATGGTGTGGTGTGGGTGAATTATCCCGGTTTGAAATCTCACCCAGATTATGAAAATGCTCAGAAGTATCTGCCCAAGGGACAGGGTGCTGTGTTGGGCTTTGGCATTAAGGGTGGCAAAGAGGCTGGCCAAAAGTTCATCGAAGCCTGTGAATTGGCATCGCATTTGGCCAATATCCTGGATAGCAAGACCCTTGTGATTCATCCCGCCTCTACGACGCATCAGCAACTCTCCGATGAAGAGCAACTGGCAGCCGGCGTGACGCCCGAATACATCCGAATTTCAGTGGGCACAGAGCACATTGACGACATCATAAACGATGTAGCTCATGCTTTGGCTGCAGCTTGCGGCTAACAGCCAATAACTAATAACTAATAACTAAAAATTGAGAATTTAAAAATGTGGGAATACACAGATCAAGTGTGGGATCATTTTTATAATCCCAGAAATGCAGGTGAGGTTGAAAATCCAGATGGTGTGGGGGAAGTGGGATCTCTGGCGTGTGGCGATGCGCTGAAGCTGACTTTTAAGCTCGGTGACGATGCTCGTATTTCAGAGGCAAAGTTTCAGACCTTTGGCTGTGCCAGTGCAATCGCTTCGTCGTCTGTACTGACCGAGATGATCGTTGGCCTGACCCTGGATGAGGCCGCCAAACTCACGAATAAGGAGATTGCTGACAAGCTTGGTGGTTTGCCAGACCAGAAGATGCATTGTTCTGTCATGGGCATGGAGGCCTTGGAAGCGGCCATTAAGAATTACAAAGGCGAAGAATCCAGCACGGTGTCTATCCATGGCCATGTGGTTTGTACCTGCTTTGGTGTGACCGATGACGAGATCAAGCGTGTGGTTCTGGAAAATGAGCTGATGACTGTGGAAGAAGTCACCAACTACTGCAAAGCTGGCGGTGGGTGTGGCGGATGTCACGGAGAGATCGAGGATATCCTCGAAGTGGTGCAGAAGGACAAAATCCAGAAGGTGTCTCACAAGGCAGCGCCTCACGGTAAATTCACAAATATCCAGAAGATTCAATTGATTCAACAGACCATCAATGAGCAGGTTCGTCCTGCATTGCGTGCCCATGGCGGCAACATTGAACTGATCGACGTAGATGGTGACAAGGTGATTGTGGGCTTCAGGGGTATGTGTGCTCAATGTCCTTCTTCTGACTTTACCATGCAAGGTGTGGTCGAAAGCAAGCTTCGCGAGTACGTGTCAGAAGACCTGGTGGTCATTGAATCCAAGGAACATTCAGCCGAGTAACACCCAGTCAGGATAAACCATGGAACCCATCTATTTAGATAACAATGCCACCACCCGTGTGGCGGATGAAGTTTTTCAAGAGATCAAACCCTATTTTTGCGATTTGTATGGCAATCCATCCAGTATGCATATATTTGGTGGTCAGGTTGGTTCTCAAATTAAGCAGGCGCGTCAACGTGTGGCCGATTTGCTGGGATGCAGTCCCGGTGAGATTATCTTTACCGGCTGTGGCACGGAGAGTGACAACACGGCCATCCAAGGTACACTGGCTGCGTATCCCAACAAACGAAAAATCATTACCACGCGTGTGGAACATCCTGCTGTGTTGGCCGTGTGTCGCGAACTGGAAAACCGTGGCTATACGGTGGTGGAACTCAGTGTCGATCGTGACGGGCAACTGGACTTGGCGGAGCTGGACGCGGAGCTGAATGAAGACACGGCGATCGTGACAGTGATGTATGCCAATAATGAAACCGGTGTCATTTTCCCCGTAGAAGAGATTGCCAAACGGGTGTCTGCCCATGGCAGTGTCTTCCATACAGATGCAGTCCAGGCCGTAGGCAAAATTCCAATCAATCTGGTGGAGAGTCACATTGATTTGCTTAGTTTGTCAGGGCATAAGCTTCATGCACCCAAGGGCGTGGGTGTGCTTTATGTACGAAAAGGCACCCGGTTGATACCTTTCATGCTGGGCGGTCATCAAGAATATGGTCGGCGTGCAGGTACCGAGAATGTGCCAGGCATTATTGGCTTGGGCAAGGCTTGTCAATTGGCCCAAGTGGCCTTCGATGTGGAGAACAAACAGGTTAAGGCCTTACGGGATCATCTAGAAGCGACGTTGATGACAACCTGCCAAGGGGCGATGCTTAATGGCGTTAAAGAGAAGAGGTTGCCTAACACTACAAATATCAGCTTTGAGTTTGTGGAAGGTGAGGCTATTCTGCTCATGCTCAACCAGTTTGGTGTCTGTGCGAGCAGTGGTTCAGCCTGTACGTCAGGGGCCTTGGAACCCTCACATGTGTTGCGTGCCATGGGAGTTCCTTTCACGGCTGCACACGGCTCTATTCGATTTAGCCTGAGTCGGTACACCACACAAGCTGAAATAGACCTTGTGGCCGAAAAATTGCCCCCCATAATCAACCGTTTGCGTGAGTTGTCACCCTTTGTGCCGAAATGAGTTTTAGGTTCTGAGTGTTAAGTTTTTGGTGAAAAGCGGGGCGGCACACAAAGTCAGGGGTGAAACCTGAGGTGCTATCGTCACGGCGTGAGCCTTTCTGACTGTTCAGGTTTTAGGTTTAATCCTTCATCTTTACTTCTCACTAATCTACAGGACTTTTGCACAAAGTCCTGTGGTGTACAGTTTTTGGTTTTCAGTTTTTGGTAAAACGTGTTTCTTTTACTGTATATTGCCGTAACTTCTCAATAAACGGATATAAGTCGAAGAGTTTAATCACGAATTGGCACGGAGAGGGAGATAGAAATCCAACGGAATTAACAGGGTGACAACTGCGTATCAAATCGCCAGGTATTCAAGATGG
>Ga0307990_1002817_pt1 | contig 13638 bp, 14 predicted proteins | sample EllFjometagen129_FD_203168 | JGI IMG/M metagenome (GOLD analysis project Ga0307990, IMG submission 203168) | Marine microbial communities from Ellis Fjord, Antarctic Ocean - #129 | ecosystem: Environmental > Aquatic > Marine > Unclassified | place: Southern Ocean | collected 2014-10-08
GCTGGCAAGTAAAACAGCAAAGCAGACTGACAAACATACTAAGGATACATTTTTAAATGTCTTCATAATACACCTCGCATTCTGATTATTCTTGTTAGACTTTACCCCTCATTATGGCTCGAAGTGTATCGGGGGGTATGTCCAAAGTCAATACGAAGAAGAACTTAATTTTTACTCATCTTCGAGGCCGATCTCTCTACGCATAAAGTAGTAGAAAGGGGTGGTCACTACTACTTTTTCAGTAGACGCCGCTGTCTCTCTCCGGATGCGGCATCTTCGTTTATTTTGGTCCTTTCCCTATCCCGGCATCGGTGAAATCCGGTATTTCTTGTCAAAGCTTATCGCCATTCCTCCTACGCCTGTTCGAACGACCGCCCCCTTTACCTTGATGCTCGCCTTCTTCCCCTTGATTTTCTTCAACTCATCAAGGGGGAGTATCAGGTCCACATACATCTCCGTACCCACGGGCAACGGTGTGTCGGTATGAAAAAAGGCCCCACCCGCAGAGATATCGCTGGTGACAGCGTCAAGGAAATCCGCCTCTTGCCTCTCACCACCCACAAAGATGCGTGCGGGCAATTCCAAGGGCAACCGTTCCAGTTTTCTTTTTCCGAATTCAGGCATTACACATCCTCTGGTTGAAAATCAGGCACCCCAACCGGTACCCGTCCTTTGGGGGGCATCTTTCTTGTGCTTCAGGGCGACTGTAACAATTCCCGGGAGGGAATTCAATACGAAAAGGGTATGATTTCTACCTCATCTTTTCAGCGCCCGGCATACGAACTATATGCTATACAGATGCCGCCCCCCGTATTCCTTTTTGTTTCCCTTACCCCATGCCTCATAAGGGCTGTCTCCATATATTAGAGATATTTTGCAACCCACAGCATGGCCTGAAGGCGGTTCGACGTATTAATCTTTTTATAGATATTGTAGATGTGTGTCCTGACCGTATGGGGGCTTATTGAAAGATCTTCTGCTATGTCCTCGTTGCTGGCACCGGAGGCTATTCCAATAAGTATCTCTTTCTCCCTGGAAGTCAGGATGTTGGCCGCTGAGAGGGATGCTTTGCTGCCTTTGCCGGGATCCATAATGCGTTTGGAAAGGGCCTTTCTGGAATACCACATCTCGCCATCCAGTATGGCCTTGACACCCCGGGGAAACATCTCCAGTGGGTCGCCCATGTAAAAGACCCCGTGAACTCCCCGGTCCATGATCTCCTTTTCCATCCCCGTCTGTCCATCGAGGTTGAAGAGGGCGGTGCAGGACGTGGCGGGATGCATGGTCGGGTTCCGTTCGGCCATCGCCCAGAGAAGCCTCAGGTCAGTCCCTCGGCAATCAAAGAGGAAAAGTGATTGAGAGGAAGAGTCGGCAGTGGTGGCCTCCCCGGCGGGTTCTGTCATGAAGGCACACGGAAGCCCCGTTTCCTGTTCGAGAAAACGTGCCAGAAGCTCGTTCTGCAGTGTATTGGGACCAACGATAAAGACCCGAGATTTTGATGGAGAATCAGGTATGTTCTTTTGTGCCTTCACACTCATGGTTTGATAAATACCTCGTCCGATTCGGTCGATTAAGGCCGGTCCTTTCCTTCCTGGTTGGAAGTGATGTGTCCACACCCACGCAACCGCGCATCTACATAACAGGCAAACATCATTAAAAAATAAAGAAATATCACCATGTCAACCGTATGTCAAATACGGATTTTTCACTGATATGCCGATTGGTGTTGAATATTTGCTGCGATGGACACAAAGATGCCGGCCGAGGGACGAGGAAACGGAGAAACGGGCTGTTGCCTTCTAGCTTCCCGAAATTCCTTGACAAGTGTCGCGGCGTGTGTACTATCGAGGTAGCGTATGTATAAACTGGGGTGTTTTTTTAAAAGGAACGCGGGTGATCTGTCCCGGTTGGCACATGGTACTGGCGGAAACGGGCTTGAGCGGTATTTTTTGGTAGAGATATATGAAACATCCTGACATTACTGAAAAGATCAAGGGTGAACCATACGCCGGTTCTCTGGGTATCCGTATTGATACGGTCGAAGACGGATGTGTCGTGTGTTCAGTGACCATTACGAGGGATATGCTCAACTTTCTCGGCGTGGTTCATGGGGGCCTTATTTTCAGCCTGGCCGATGTCGCCTTCAGTGCCGCTTCCAATAGTGATCATTTCCCCTCGTACGCGCTTGATGTGAGCGGGTCCTTTCTCAAGGCGCCGCGGATTGGTGACGTCGTCGTGGCTGAAGCCAGGCGGCTGCATGCCACGAAACGGACCGGTATGTACCGGATTGAGGTATTGAGCGGGGGGGAGCTTGTCGCGACATTCAACGGGACGGTATTCAGGAAGACAGAGTGATAGGAATGCTGTGGTCATGCTTGAGACAGAGCAACCGGCGGTTCGTCTCGTCCGCTTTGAACAGCTCACGTATTCAAGCCTGCGGCCCTGCTGTTGGCAACGACCGATGGAGGGAAGGGTAGTGAGGAAAAGAGGAAACACTGTAAAGGGGTATCGAAGGTTTAATCTTGTTGCCGTGGTTGTCGCCGGGTTTATGCTGTGGGCCGTGAACGGCTCTCTGGGAACGGCGAGGGCGAGGGCCATTGCCCTTGATTCGATGAGTCTGGAGAGGCCCACCGCTCAGGGGATTGTCATCGGTACAGCCGACAAGGTTACCAACACACTTTCATGGAAGGGTATTCCCTACGCGAAGGCCCCCGTCGGGCAGCTCCGCTGGAAGGAACCACAGGATCCTGAAAATCGGCCGGAGCCCTTCAATGCCTCGGATTTTTGCGAGATTTGCCCCCAGTATAACAATCATGACGAGAATCGCGCGACCCCTCAGACTATCCTGGGCAGTGAGGACTGCCTCTACCTGAACATCTGGCGTCCCAGATCCAGGGATGACAAGCTTCCCGTTTATTTCTGGATCCATGGCGGCGGAAACAGTATCCAGTGGCCCCTCCTCTCATGGCTGGAGGGGAGCATACTGGCCAACCGGTCAAACATGGTCGTCGTATCGGTCAATTACCGCCTCGGCCCCATGGGCTGGTTCAGCCATCCGGCGCTTCGCACCGGTAAGAAGGGTGAAGAGAAGACCGATTCCGGCAACTTCGGAACGCTGGATCTGATCAAGGCCCTGTCCTGGGTGCAAGCCAATATCAAGACCTTCGGGGGCGACCCCGCCAATGTGACCATAGCCGGTGAATCGGCGGGTGGGCAGAACGTGATTACGCTCATCGCGTCGCCACTGGCGCGGGGCCTCTTCCATCATGCTATTTCCCAGAGCGGCGTTATCAGGGGAAAGACCCCTTCCCAGGGGGAGGAGCATGCAAATGCCGTCATCAAGAGACTCCTGGTCAAAGACGGAACCGCTTCGGATGAAAACGCCGCCGCGGCCAAATTGGAGGGAATGTCCCCTGAAGAGATCGCCCGGTATCTGAGATCGAAGAGCGCGAAGGAATTCCTGGAGACATACCCGGAGGGTCCCTCCCGGGGTATGATACACTTTCCCAGTTGCTTCGCCGATGGGACGGTACAGCCGGTTGATTTCTACGCTGCCATGAAGGCGGGCGCCTACAACAAGGTGCCCACAATCCTGGGAACGAATAAGGAGGAGATGAAGCTGTTCCTCCTGTTTGATCCCCACTTTGCCCTCTGGCTGAAGGATGGTTCGCTTTTCAGGGACCCGGCCAAGGGGGAGCTCTATGAACTGGTCGCCAAATATCAGACCGAAGACTGGAAGATTATGGCGGTGGATAGCCTGGCGAGGATCCTGAGGTCACACGCCGACCAGCCGGGTGTCTACACCTATGAATTTCTGTGGGGCGCGGGCGGCATGAAGAAAAGCGTCATGCCACGCCCCTATGGACTGCTGATGGGATCCTGTCATGCCATGGAGCTGGACTTTGTCTTCGGTACGGAAGCCGCATCCCTTGGTGGTTTTGCCTTTGACCGAAAGAACCGGCCGGGAAGGGTTGCCCTCTCGAATGCGATGATCGACTACTGGGCCCAGTTCGCTCGAACCGGCAACCCGAACCGGGAGGGTTCGGGACTCCCCGAGTGGAAGGCCTGGTCCAATGAGCAGAACGCGCCGAAGACCATCCTGCTTGACGCGGATTTTGATGCCGTCAAGATAGAGATGTCCAATCGGGAGCTGACCAGAGAGGCCTCGAAGAAGGCACTGGCGGCGGAGGTGAGGGTCCAGGAGCTGGAGCCACTCGTTGAGGCGTCTCTCTTAAATAGATAGTGGTGAGGCGGGTGGAATCGTATTTCCGTACAGGTTGCCCCGAAGCCGGGCAATCTGTACGTGTGTGGTCTACTCCTTTGGCAGGGGGATGATGAAGATCGGTTTCGTGGAGCGTCTCACGACCCGTTCGGCGACGCTTCCCAAAAAGGTATGGGTCAACAGGCCCTTCCCGTGGGTACCCATGATGATCACGTCACAATTCTGCTCGTCCGCGATCTTGAGAATCTCTTCGGCGGGGAACCCCTCCTTGACCTCAATATTCTTTATCCTCTCCAGGAACTCCGGTTTTTCTTGAAGCTCCCTCTTACAAAATTCATCAAGGTGCGTGCCCGTTTCTTCGATTACCTTATCCTTGATGTCTTCAATATTTCTGTTGAACATGGTGTACGCCCGGACGGCCGGTGGTATTTCCTCGATAACGTGCAGAACAATCATTTCCGCGTCATGTTTCTCAATGGTGTTCACGGCGTATCGAAAGGCATACATCGAATTTTCTGAAAGATCCGTTGTGTAGAGAACCCTCTTGATTTTTGGTATCATACGTATTTCCTCCGCAAATATTTCTACTTATGCTATCATATGTCTTCAGTAAATAAAAGCAACGATGATTACCCCTTCTCTCAAAGTGGTGCTGACGGTTGCCTGGAGGAACCCACGGGTGTCCTTGTTCTCCGGCCGTTGCATACGCTGTCCGCAAGGGGCATAGGACCTCAGCCATGAGCGAAGACAGCCTCTATTCCGTGGAAGATATACAGAAAACCTATGAGGCAGTTCGGGATCACATGGAGACACGCAGGTTGATTTCCCGGTATTCCATTAATAGGCAGGATATCCGGGAGATCGCCCTGGAAGGGCTCGATCTTACGGGTGTCGAAAAGGCCCTGGATCTGGGCTGTGCCTACGGGTTTTTTACGGAGAAGCTCGCCGGACGTCTGAAGGAGGGCGCCACCGTCACGGGTCTCGATCTTATCGATGAGGCCAACAGAGATCCCTTCCTTGAGGTTGTGGATTCAATAGGATACCAGGGACGGTTTGTCGCGGGAAGCGCCGATCTCATAGGCGGTATGGACTCCGGAAGCCTCGACCTTGTTGTGGCCAGCTATTCACTCTACTTTTTCCCTCACCTTATCGGAGAGATCGCGAGGGTCCTGAGACCGAACGGGATCTTTGTCGCTATTACCCACACAGAGTCGTCACTCCAGGAGGTGATCCGGCTGATCCCCGCTTGTATTCGGTCGGTTGGCTTTGAAGCCCCGGGGGAACCGGCTATCGGCAGGCTCCTGCGGGTCTTTTCCCTGGAGAATGGAGAGGCTCAGCTCAGGGGACATTTCGGCAGGATCGAAAGGATTCCCTTTGAGAATGATCTCTCCTTCCCCCAAGGCGACATAGATGCCTGTATCGATTATCTGGGTAAAAAACAGAATCTCCTCTTTAAGGAGGTATTCGACACGAATCCGAAGAGGATTGATGAGGCGCTGTCGTTTTTTTACCGTGAACTCCGGGAAAATGCCCACAGGCAGGGATCGGTGGTCATTACCAAAGATGACTGTGTCTTCAGATGTTTCGACCCCAGGGTATAGACGAGGTATAGCGTGAAGAAAAAACGACGTTTCTGCTCCCACTGTGGAAAATCGCTGGCCGAGAAGGTGATCGAAGGGAAGGCGAGAGGGTACTGCCCCCGCTGTGACACCGTCTTTTACGAAAACCCCCTCCCCGTTGCCAGTGCCATCGTTGTCAATAAAAAAAGAGAGCTCCTCCTCGTAAAGCGAGGGAATGAACCGTACCTCGGTATGTGGTGCCTCCCCATCGGTTTTGCCGAATCGGGCGAAGACGTGCAAGGGGCCGCTCTGAGAGAGCTTCGTGAAGAGACGGGCCTGGAAGGGGAGATTGTCAGACTGGTCGATGTCGATACCGTGGATGACGATTATTACGGGAGTATGGCCATCATCACCTACGAGGTTCGCAGGACAGGAGGGAAGGTCGTGGCGGGAGACGACGCCGCCCAAGCCCGGTATGTCCCGATTGGTGAGCTTCCGCCGCTGGCATGGGAGGCGAACCGGAAGGCCGTCGACCGGTACCTTGCCCTGTACCGCGATGCCTGGGCGATGACCGATTCCTACCGGCATCTCTTCTCCGATATGGAAGAGAAGGATATCCCGGCGGTTGAGTCGCAGGAAGAGAAGGCCTTCCTCTCAAATGTCCTGGTGCGAATCATCGACCGGCACCAGGATGAGATTGCGGACCAATGGATGGAGGATGTAAAGAGGGTTGTCCCGGATATCGGCCTGCGGATGAGACTGATTTCGAAGATCCATGCAAGGGCCCTGGGGGAGGTCAAGAATCTCTTGAGGGGGAAGGGGGATCTCTTCGATGCAGATTACTTCCTCAAGGCGGGCCTGCAGCTTCGTGATCGTGATGTTTCCCTCCCCTCGATCCTCGGTGCGATGGCCCTGAGCCGGAAGGCGATCTGGGCCCAGGTCATGAAACGCAGGATTCTGGGATCACCGATCCAGATCTACACGACGCTGGAGCTGAACAACCGAATCATCTTTCTCTACGACAGGATGGATTATCACCTCACTATGGGGTATACCCGATGAACTGGTTGCAGGATCGGACAAAGATAGATGGACAAAGATAGATGGTTGATATAACGGGCTTGGCATTGTAAGATGCACATTTTATTCCATGGTGGCTGGAAAAACCGGATATGAGAGAGCATCGCTGCTGTGCGGTAAACAAAACCTAAGGGGAATCAATCATGCAGGCGGTACGCCGGAGATTACAGATATTCCTGGTTCTCTTTGTCGTGATAACAGCGATGGGGACCGCCGGTTTTATGGCCCTGGAGGACCTTTCCTTTCCCGAAGCCCTCTACTACAACATTGTCACCATGTCGACGGTGGGATACGGTGACATCCATCCGACAAGCAATACCAGTCGCTTGTTCGCCGTTCTGCTGATCATTATGGGAGCAGGAACCTTTATCGGGGTGATCGCGAACGCGACGGAGATGGTTCTCCTCAAGCGTGAGACACAACACCGGCTGCGCAAGATCAACATGGTTCGGGGTATATTCTTTAACGAGGTCGGGCATGACCTCCTCAGAATTTTTTCCTCCTACGACAGGGATATAGAAAAAACGAGGAGCAGGTTTATCGTGGATTCGGACTGGTCCGATCGTCACTTTTCGGCCGTTCAAAAGGTGCTCAAGAAGTATGCCTTTCATATAGACGTAGATCGTGTTGATGTCGTGGCCCTGTTCGATCTTCTTGAAGACAAACAAGATTTTATTGCCAGATTATTGGAGAATCCGGTCCTGGTCGAGCACGAGGAATTTACAGAGTTACTGCTGTCCGTGTTTCACCTTACGGACGAGTTGACCAGCCGTGAAGAGCTCGATGACCTTCCCCGGTCGGATGTCGAACACCTTGCGGGGGATATAAACCGCGCCTACCGGCTTCTGATCGAGCAGTGGTTCATGTACTTGAAACATGTAAAGGCCCAGTATCCGTACCTGTATTCCCTGGCCATTCGCAAAAACCCCTTTGACGAGGATGCGACCCCCGTCGTCAGTTGACGGGCCTGCCCAAGAGGATGGAGGTGTCTATCATGCACATGATTTTTCAGAGGCCTGCAAAGCGTCACAGAGGTATTACCGGTATCCTTCTTGTCGCGGTTTTTCTGGCAGCCGGTTCGGCACAGGCCGGAAACAGCTGGCTGGATAAGGGGACAGATCTCCTGAAGACCGTCACGGGGAGTGGCCGGCAGACCGATATCACCGCTGAAGCGATCGGCGCCGGGCTCAAAGACGCGCTGCTCGTCGGCTCGGAACAGGTGGTCTCCCGTTTGGGCAAGGTGAACGGGTTCGATACGAATTCGGCCGTTCATATCCCACTGCCGAAACAACTGGATACCGTAAAGTCCGCGCTGGGGAAGATCGGCATGTCCGGCCCCCTTCAGGACCTGGAACTGAAACTCAACCGGGCCGCGGAGGTGGCAACTCCAAAGGCAAAGAGACTGTTCCGCCAGGCTATCGCCGAAATGAAATTTGATGACGTAAAGGCGATATATGAAGGCCCGCAGAACGCTGCCACCCAGTATTTCCGGGGCAGGATGTCCCCCCTCCCTCGCACGGGAGATGCGGCCTGTCGTCAAGAGCAGCCTTGCAAGCGTGGGGGCCGTTCAGGCCTACGACAGCGTCATGAAGAGATATCGAGCCATACCCTTTGCGCCCGAGGTAAAAGCAGACATGACAGGTTATGTCGTTGAGAGAGGTATGGACGGAATCTTCTATTATATGGCGCAGGAAGAAGCCGCTATCAGACAAAATCCCGCCAAGCGCACCACAGAGTTGCTCAGGCGGGTATTTGGCAAAATAGATCATACCGGGGTCTCCGGGGGGACCGTTTGTCGGTTATGCCTGATCCCTGCAATGGAACACGCTGCGATGTGAGGTCTTGCCGTGGAAACCGTATTAGATTTTATCCTGTTTAAACGGTTTATCGGTTTGTATGCCCTGATCCCCTTCTACTATATCGGGGCTGTGGGGATACCATTTTTGTGCTGGTTTACGTTATTGAGGGTGAGACAAAAATACCCCTTAGTCTATGACATAGAAAGACAAATAGACGATATTGTTTATAAAAGAGTTATTGATAAAAGAATAAGACTAGCTTTCATTTTGATCTTTATCGGTATATTTGTGCTGATGGAAATAATGTGGCGTATGCTCTTTGAGTACCTGATCGCGTTTCTGCAGATCCGCGATACGCTTCTACAGTTAACGGCATGTTAGATTACAACCATATCGAGAAAGGGAAGAAGGAGGAGTCGCGATGAATACAAAGCTGGTTATCAGTCTTATCCTGGCTGGCCTGGCCGTGCTCTTCATCATACAAAACGTCAGGGTTGTCGACATACGGTTTTTGTTCTGGACCCTGTCGATGTCCCGGGCGCTGTTGATGTTTTTTATCCTGGCAATAGGCATCGTTATCGGGTGGACACTCCATAGCCTGTCTGTAACTCACCGGAAAGCGGAATGAAGGAATACGAACAGTCGATCATCGATCATTACGGGCAGGCCGACCTCAATGCCCATATCCTGGAGGCATATGAGCGCGCGGGAAAACGGATCACCCTCTATGGGGACACCGCGTCATTCGACGAGTTTCATATCAGGGGGCGCGAAGCTACGCGGGAGCTTGCGAAGCTGGCAGACCTGAGCGAAGGGATGAAGGTCCTCGACCTCGGCTGCGGGGTGGGAGGTCCTGTCCGGACGCTGGCGGCCGAGTTCGGGTGCCGGGTGTGGGGGATTGACCTTGTCGCTGAGTACTGCCGGTGCGCGTCGATGCTTGCCGAACAGGTGGGGTTGTCCGAAATGGTGACCTTTCGGCAGGCCGACATGACCGACCTGCCCTTTGAGGATGGGGATTTTGACGCGGCGTGGACCGAGCACACGATTATGAACATTGAGGACAAGGCAAAACTCTTTGCCGAGATCCGCCGCGTCCTCCGGCCGAACGGTACCTTCGCCCTGTACGAGATCTGCTCGGGGAGCGCCTCGCCCCCTTTCTTTCCCCTCCCGTGGGCGAGCGACCAGTCCATCAGCTTCCTGTTCGATCAGGATGCCCTGAGAGAGACGCTCCGCGAGGCGGGGTTCGAAGAGCTTATCTGGCGGGACGTCACGGGACTGTCTCTAAAGTGGTTTCACGGCGTTATCGCGGCGATCAAACCCCGGAAGGACGATTCCCCACGGCTGGGGCTCAACCTGTTAATGGGGAAAACTGCCGCCGATAAATCGAAGAATATTATTCGTAATCTTAAAGAAGACCGGATCAGGGTCGTCCAGGGTGTGTTTCGGAGAGAGGGGTGATCGGGGAGGGAGTGGCGGGATGATGACGTCCTCAGAGACAGCCCTCGTTGCGGAAGGGACACCATCTCCGATATACCACCGTCGCCAGGATATAGAGCGCCAGGGCGGCAAGTACCACCGACCTGAACCCCCACCCGATGGCGATCAGGACGGTCGCCGCCGCCCCGATGACGGAGAAGAAGCCGTTTATCCCCCATGCCCACGGGATCAGGGCCTCACTCTCTCCCGTGAGACGGCTAAGCCCGGAGGGGAAGGGTACCCCCATCGGCAGGGCGAGGGGCGCTATCAGTAGACTGCAGATGAGCATGCGCATTTCCAGCGGGAGACCGGAGAGGACGCTCTGGATCAGCCGGTCGGACTGCAGGTAGATAATCCCGACCGCCACGATCCAGACCACGGCGATCAGGACCTGCTTCGGTTTGGCCGTACCGATCCTCCCCGCGATCAGGCTTCCGATCCCCGAATAAATGAGAAAAGAGCCGATAACGACGCCTGCCGAGAAGACGGGGTCGTACAGGTACCGGATGAATTGCTGGAGGAATGACATCTCCAGGAACATATAAGCCAGGCCGAGGCAGCCGAAGTAGATGAAGACGGGCGGCCTGCCCCGCGGCGCCCCACCAACCCCCCCGATGGGCACGAGTATCAGGAACAGACTCAGGAAAACCAGGATACCGAGCGCCGTCCAGACGAGGATGTACCCCCAGTCTATCAGAGGGATGGAGAGCCGTCCGTACGGGATGAGATATTTTTTCAGGACAGCCGTCTTGAAGAAGTGGGCGAAGAAGGGCCTGTCGTCGGTGGCGGGCTGGACAAAGAAGGGGTACTCATTGTAGAACAGCTCCCCCTCCCCCGCCAGCAGCCGCGTCGCGGCAAGAAAGAAGTAGCTGTCATCCAGCCTGTTGATGATATTGGTCTCCTCCCTTCTGATGCCGGGGTAGTAACACAGGTCGAAGAGGCGGTCTTTACAGAACCCCTTGACGGTCTCTATCTCCCCCCGGGTGAAGGGACCCCTCTTTACCAGGAGCGTAGCCGTCTGCCAGCTCCGTATCATGATGATCGATCCGGCCGCATCGCGGGTCCCGAGGGCGGAAATCGCCGTCGCCAGGATCTTTATGGAGTCGCGGGGCGGGTTCTTAATCCATCGCGATATGCTGAGGATCCCCCCGGGGGTGAGGCGCTCCAGGGCGGTCCGAAGGGCCTCGGTCGTAAAAAGGTAGTTTTCATTCAGCGAGTAGACCCCCGCGGAGGCGGACTCCATCGACTCGAGGAGGCTCATCTGGATCAGGTCGAACCGCCTCTCCGTCCTTTCCAGATATCCCCTTCCGTCTTCGGCAAGGATCCGGGACTGTGACGGGTCGTAGATATTCCCGCTGAAGGCGCGGTATTCCCCCTGCATGAGGCGGACGATCTCACGGTTCATCTCCACGACGGAGACCTCCCGCGCCCCGTGGTACCGCGCGTTCAGGATCTCCGTTCCCCCGCCCCCGCCGATGATGAGGACCGACGGTCTGTCCAGGAGCCGGTAGGGGAGGGAGGTGGTGCGCCACTCCATGAAGCGTATATCGTCGAGGTCTCCGGTGAATTCGTTGATCGCCCCCGCCGCGTCCCCATTCAGAAAGAGGCCCTTCTGCTTCGGCAGGTCGAACGGACAGTTCAGACTCAGGTCGGGGAGGTAGTGGTAGGCGGGGCTGTCCAGAACGGTGACGAGGCCGAGGGGCCCGAATGCCTCCGCCTCAATCCTTGTCCCCATCTGGGTCCGGGCGACGGAGAGGTCCTTGAATTCGCTCATTCCCACCGGCCTGCCGTGCAGGAGAATGAAGTAGAGGGGGACCATTGCGATGAGTACGACTGCCGAGGTTGCGGTCCGAGCGCGCCCCGCCGCGGCCGCGAAGGTCGCGCAGAGGGCTATCAGGGAGATGATCAGGATGATTTCATGGGGACCCAGGTGGAAGAAGGTGAGCAGTACCGGGAAGCTCCCGACGCCCGAGCCGGTGAGGTTGGCGAAGTAGATCCGGTGGATGTTGCCGGTGCAGACCGAGAAGCTGAGCCCTACGCACACTGCGCCGATGAAAAAGGGGACCAGGATGGCGAGGCTGAGAGCGAGGAGGCTGACGGCCTCACGCGGCTGCCAGATGATCATGAGCGGGTTGAAGGCAACCAGGCGGCCCAGAAAAATATTGACCCAGATAGACAGGACCATCAGAAATGGGAAGAGGTACAGGACCGTCCGGAAGCGCCGCTTCAGCCCCTTATGGAACAGAAAGATGAAGGTGCCGCTCGCGCCAAAGCCGAGCAGGGCGATGCTGACGATCAGGTAGGCGAAGTGATGCCAGTAGCGGAGGGCGAATAGCTTGAAGAGGAGGATCTCGTAGGCGATCAGGGCGGCCGATACCAGGAACACCACGACCTGGATTCTCCTGATGGACGGGAGGGATGCCATGGGCTATTCGTGCCTCCCGGTAAGGGGCACAAAGTGCACCGCCATCAGGTTCCGGGTGGTTATTCTCCCGGCACGATCCTTTTCCACAAGAACCAGGCTCTGAATCATAAAAGGCCCGCCGACCGGGATGACCATTCTCCCCCCCGGCTTGAGCTGCTTCAAAAGGGGCGGCGGGATATGGCCGGCCGCGGCGGTCACAATGATCGCGTCGAAGGGGGCGTGCTCCCGCCAGCCGTAGTAGCCGTCGGCGTGCCTGACCGTGACATTTTTGTACCCCAGTTTTTCCAATCTGAGCGACGCCGATTCCGCGAGCTGGGGTATGATCTCGATCGTATAGACCTTTTTTGCGACGGCTGAGAGAACCGCGGCCTGGTAGCCCGATCCAGTTCCTATTTCGAGGACCGTGTCTCCCCTGTCCACCTTGATGATCTCCGTCATGTACGCTACGATGTAAGGCTGGGAGATGGTCTGCCCGTAAACGATGGGGAGGGGTGTATCGTCATAGGCCCCGCTCATCAGCCCTCTCGGGACGAACCGGTGGCGGGGAACGGAGGACATCGCCCGGACGACATCTTTATCCCTGACCCCCCTTCGGGTAATTTGATCCTCCACCATTCGTTCCCGCATGGCCGTAAAGGCCGCCCCGTCCGAATCCGTAGCGGACGTGCCCCCTGCCGGTACGGCGGCGACGAGGAGAAAAATCAGTGCCGATATGGATGATATGTTCCGAATCATCTTCATCTCTATGTATTACAGTCAGCGTTTGCCACGCTCCGTATATACGGGTCCCTGTGTTGTGGAAAGGAGAGAGAGGACGTACCCTGCGCTGAAGATCCGGTAGCGGTCGGCGGAGCGGGGGAAGATTGAAAATGAACCCGGTGACAAGTATAGCTTGTACTGCCTTTATTTCAAGACAAAATGCAAACTGCCGGCCTACCGAAAGCCTTCCATTGTAGGTGGTCGTGATAAACTGAGCCAAAAATGGTCGTTTAAAAGTGAGCCACTTCGGTGGAGTTCTTGGGAGAAAAGGTTATAGTATATAGTTTTTAATCTCAAGATAAGAGAGGTGGATGATTT
>Ga0307990_1002818_pt1 | contig 13633 bp, 11 predicted proteins | sample EllFjometagen129_FD_203168 | JGI IMG/M metagenome (GOLD analysis project Ga0307990, IMG submission 203168) | Marine microbial communities from Ellis Fjord, Antarctic Ocean - #129 | ecosystem: Environmental > Aquatic > Marine > Unclassified | place: Southern Ocean | collected 2014-10-08
CCGATTGGCGCATATTCAAGTTTCCTTTCATGCGCCAGCTTTTTATGGATATGGGCGTGGTGGTCGGCTCCCATGAAAACGGGAACAGGTTGCTGCAAAACGAGGAAATGATCTTCATAATGCCTGGAGGTTCGAAAGAGGCGTGGAAATCGTCGAAGTTTCGGTATCGACTTATCCGGAAAGGTCGGAACGGATTTATTCGGTTGGCTCTGCGAAATCGCTGCCCGATCATTCCTTCGGCCAACGTGGGAACAGACGAGACATACCATGTGTTTTTCGACGGATATACGACGGCCTACAAATTCTTTCGCTCCAGAAAAGCGGTTTTCCCCATCAGTCTTCCCGTCGGACTTGGGGTTCTGCCGATACCCGTCAAAATGACGCAATACGTTGGCGAGCCAATTCATTTGCCCTATCCGCCGGAAGCGGAGAATGATCCCGCCATCGTGGAGGAGTGCAAGAACCTTGTAAAATCCAAAGTTTATGAACTGATCGACAGAGGTCTTCAGGAGCGGCAGGAGGATGCCTAAAAGGCGTCTTTATCAATCGGGAAAACCGGCATCTTGAAAAAACAGCCTCAGCGCCGGATGAGGAATCTAGAAGAGGTCAACGGTGAAATTTGTCGCCAAAGGGGCGCAGGCCGCTTTCATTTTGCCCACGCGCAATCGTAAAACCCGCCTTTTGCAAACGTTGAGACATATCAGCACGACACCTGGGCCGGATATGGAAATCGTCGTGGTCGATAACGCTTCCGAAGACGGAGCGCCCGATGTTGTAAAGCGTGAATATCCGAACATCAAACTCATTCGCCTCGATTCAAATATCGGCACAACGGCGCGAAATATCGGCGCCGAGGCGACTGATGCGTCCGTCATTATAATGCTCGACGACGACTCGTATCCCGAAGCCGGCGTGGTGGAAAAATTGATGGCGGCTATGGAAGATGAAACGCTGGGAATCGCGGCGTGCATGATTCGGCTGCCGGACGGAAAATGGGAGGAAGGCGGCTCGAAATTCGTCCACATCGGGTGCGGCGCGGCTATGCGCAAAGAGCAGTTTCTGAACTACGGCGGATACCCGCCAGTTTATGAGACTTACGTTGAGGAATACGATTTGGCCTATCGGTATCTGGCTGACGGGCACGAGGTGCGTTTTGATGATTCATGGATTGTTCGCCATGAACCCGCGGCCCGTTCCGATTTTAACTACATGATCGAGAAACTTACGCTGAATAATATCTACCTTGCCTGGAAATATTTTCCAGACGATGAAGCCGTCCGTTTTACTGACTGGAATGCGTATCGCTTAAAAATTTTGGCAGAGCAAAAGGGAGCGATGGACGGATACAAAAGAGCCCTCGTGAAAAGCGGGCCAATGAAATCCGAGGCTCAAAAAAGCCGGGCAATTCTTCTTGACTTTGCCCTTGATCTTGTGATCCCCAAAAGGAACGCCAAATTGCACATGACGCAATGGCCTGATTTGTCAGGCCCAGTGGCGTTTATACGCGCCGGAAAAGAAATTCTTGATCTTGCCCAAGCCGCAAAAGAATTGCGTGTCGATGTCGCGGGTATCTATGACGACGGCTTGTTAAAGGATGTCGGCAAAATCGCGGGGGTTGAGGTGCTGCCTTTAAGCGCGGCGGCGGATTTTTCGGGAACCCTGATTGCCGGAGGAACAAGTCCGGGATTCATTCGCAACACGCAATGCATGGCCAAAAAAACAGGATTCGGCGAAATCCTATGCTTGTGAAAATAAATAAATGATCTCGATTTGTGCTGGTGGCGCAGCGAAAGTCCCTGATAATTTTAATCGTTGCCTTTTCGCTTCAATATTGTACAAATGGTTGGACCTGAAAATGCTCAGGCAGCGCCGATTGCATCCAATTGGAAACAGGAGGAACCCATGAAGAAATATACGCGTTTGTTAGCTGTTGTTATCGCGGTAGGATTTTTGCTTTCGCTTGTTCCGGCTTGCAGTCTTTTTGGCGGGATTGCCGATGAAATCAAAAAGAAGGGCGAAACCCTGACTGTAAATAGGGGTGACATTGGAGATTCAATAAAAACGAAAAAGTACGGTCGCTTCAAACTGAGCAAAGCGCACGCGAAAGAAGTAAAGGGTCTTGAAAAAGGGGGGCATGCCCTTTTCTACAAAGTCAAAGCGAAAAAAGGAAGCAAGAAAACAATGGTCGTAGTGTACATGGTGAGAGTCAGCAAGAGAAAAATTCAGGTTTCGGTTATGGAGCAACCGGACAAAATCCCGTTCTTTTAGAGCAAAATCCAAGACACAAAAATCACATTTCTAGCAACGGATTCTGATAGTTTTTAAGTTATCCTAAGCCAATTCGCTTTCAGCGCGGTTTGCGTTGGATTGATTAAAGAGAATTTCAATGCCGAAAAGTGAGAACATCGACGAGATATTAACATCCTGTCACGAAGTCATAAGCGCCCCGGTGGTCTGGGGTGAAATTGACGCTTTCGGGCACCTCAACAACATCTACTTCTTTCGCTATTTCGAAAACTGCCGTATCTCCTTTTTTGATAGGATGGGTTTTACGCAGTTCGGAACCTTGTCGCGCATCGGCCCCATACTGGCGGAGACGAAGTGCCGTTACAAAGCTCCCATCACGTATCCCGACACTTTGCGAATCGGCGGAAAGGTCATCGAAATCGGAAGGGATCGCTTTAAGATGGAGCTTTTACTTGTCAGCGAAAAGTTGCAAAGGACGGCGGCGGTCGGCGAAGCTCTCGTGGTTTGTTATGACTACGAAGAAGGGCACAAAATTGATATGCCGCAAGAATGGACCGCCAAGCTTTCGGCTTTGCTGAATCCCGCATGAAGATTCAAGAATTGATGCCCAGGGGTTGTCTTTTTGCAGGCCGGTGAGATACTTCCGAGGAAAAGAAAGCCTCTAAAAAGACGGGCTCAAATAACCTCCAAAGCAGCCCATAGGAAATCCGGTATTAGATCTTTCCAGATTTACGGCGCTAGTGTATCGAGAACTTTGAGCACAACATCATTTTTCGGGATATCCGACATTCCGTTGCTATAATGCGCGAAAGCAATTTTGCCTGTTTTGTCGATGATGAACAGGGCCGGCATTAGTCCCAGTTTCATCAATTTTTTCTGTTGATGATAGAGATTGCCAAGTTTTGCCTCCGGATCTGGAATGCCGAGATAGGGAAGCTTGTTTTCGGCCCAGAACTTTTTCATCTTTGCGTCGTCGTGCCTGGCGACGACAAGGATTTTTACGTTTCGCTTAGTGAACATTTTATAATCATCGCGCATCTGCCCGAGATGCTTTCGCGAGTATGGTCAACCGAAACCCCGTAGGAAAACGAGGAGGAGGGGGTTATTTTGGTGCATTGCCGCGGAATCGACGTGCTGCCCATCGAAGCTATCGACGGAAAAATCCGGAGCTATTTCTCCAACCTTAAGCATTTCACCCCCCTGCGCGTTTGAAGCTGAAACCAGCAACAAACAAAAAAAGAGTAGCGGTATTAAGCGTTTCATTATTCAACTCGCTTTCTTAAAACAAATGGCCATGAAACCGACCGGCAACTCAAGTAGCGTATTCACTCACTTGATTTTACCGCAAGAACTATATTGTGTAGATCTAAATTGATCAAAATAATATTTTCCTGTGAAGTGATTCGGGCCGGAAGCCGTTAATCACTTCGCTCGTTTTTGGTAAATATCATGTAAAGGAATCCGGAGTTTTCAAGTTCTTTTTTTGTTTCAACATAAGTGAAACCAGCTTTTCGGAACAATTTAATTGTTTCAAATTCTTTTTGATTCGCTTTCAAGTGCGGGTGGTCTCCTTTTTTGCTGTCAAACACATGGACACGGCCTTCTGTATTCATGGCATCGTACAGCGATTTGAGGCATTGAAAGCCTTCTCCCTCTACGAGTTCTAAATAGAAAGGAGTTCGAATTATCAACGCAACATCAATGGTTTGAGGAGCGAGCAAGATGTTGCTTCTGGTGGAGTGAGTGACAATGACTTTTTCTCTATTGGGATATGTCAACTTGTCCAGAGCATATTGCAATAAGCCGAGAGCGTTTTTATCAGTATCCACGGCATATAGTTTGTGAAAAGGGATTCGGCGTTCAAGAAATGCCATCTCAAAATATCCGGTTCCGGCGCCGATATCCACAATAGTATCAGACGCTTTTATCGGAACCGCCGCAATAATATCCGTCATTACAGAATTTCGAACGCAGGAGGAAAAGCGAGTATTTTTCACCGCCATGGCATTGATGGCAACTTTAATCTGATTTATCTTCGATTCGATTTCTTCTGGGCTCAAGTGTAAACTCGCCGGCATCGGACAATAAGGGTAAGCGGATGGGGGACGTGAGGAGTGGGCAGATGGGGGAAATGGTTCGGGGATCTGGGGCGATTTGTCCATAATGGAGTTGAAGGGTGGATTTCCAGTGTTCTTGCCGGCAGCCTGGCCCGGCCAGGGAGTGGCGAACGGAATCGACGAGTCGGAAGGAAGCGGTGGCGCAGTATGGGTTGCGGCATCAGGCTTGCGGTCCGGGCCATTTTGGGCGTGGCACGCTGTGAACATCAGTGAAAGGATTGCCGCAATAGCAAACAAGAACAGCGTCTCAAACAATGCGGCGGCGGTAGATGGAATCGCTTGATTGTTTTTCATGGTGATTTTCAAAGCCTATGGGTTTTCAAAATATCGCCTTCTGGCGCGTTCAAAATCCAAATCCAGGCGCTGCCCTTCAAATTCGATGATCGTTTGCTCCGAGCCAAACTCCGTGTAGCTGTAGGCATTGTCCCAGCGCTCGTAAGGTCCTGTGTCGATTTCCATCCCATCTACGACGAAAGGGTCGTCCCAGGATACGGTGGCCAGCCCCTGGCTGGGCGATGCGTATTGAATGCCGTTTTCCAAAACGGTCACATCAGCCGCTTCGATGTCGGAAATGAACTGTTCAAAGGCGCCGTTGTCATCCAAGCAGCCGAGTTCGACGATCCAAACATTGGCAGCGCTGTCGGCAATTAGCTCATAGGTATCTTGTGGCTGCTCGTCAGACCAGAGTGTCGGTTGGTTCGAATATAGCGCGACGTAGCTGTTTCCTTTGGCGCCGAATGTCCATTTGCCGGATTGTCGCCACTCGTCAAAAGCCCAGGTCGGAAAATGGGCATGCGTGTAGGAAACGAAAAGCAGCTCGTCAAGAAGAGGTATATGTCGTCGCTTGTATTGAATGATTCCAATGTTTTCAAAAAACGTTGCTTTGGGCAGCCAGCCCCCGGTCCAGTCGCTGGCCAGATAATCCCCCGCCATGCCGCCCGGATACGTCGTGAACACCACGGCGTTCGAATCGATGGTTGCCTGCCAGATGTGCTGCTGCGCGCCCCAAAGACCTTTGTTGTAGTCCTGCGCGCCGGAAAGTTGATAATCGGGGGTTCTGTAAGTGTAGGTGTTGATGGCTTCCAGGGACGGTCCGCGGGTCATCTCGTCCAGGGCTTCAGGGACGGATTGGAGAAGCGGACTGCCGACAAGGAAACTTAAGAATGAAATGTCTGCCCACAGAAATCCGTTCGTCTCCCACATATTATAATCGTCCACCAATTGAAATGTGCCCGGCAAAATTTTGCTGGCGGCGTAGCCCGTCAGGCTCCACCAGAACATGATATCCTCATGGCTTTCGTAGCCGACTCCCCAAAAGGGTCCTTCGTCAATATCAATGCTGTCTCTTTCGCGATGTTCGTTCCAGTCCAGAGCGTCGGCAGCGATGTCTTCAAGGATCGGCGCCGGGAAATACTTGGGACTCGTTGAAAGGGCAACGCCGGAGAAGTTGGCGCCGTTTCCATAATCGCCGATGCCGAGCATGACCCAGGCGGCTTCGCCGGTGGAGTCGCTGCTGCCCTCGATCAGTTTGCCGGGATATGTCCGGCCATGCGTGGTCGCGTACAGGCCTTTGAAGTAGTTGTTGGCGAAGTCAAAGGAGATAATGTCCAGCAGCATGGCGGCTTTCAGGGCGATGTCGGCATCTTCGGAAAAATCAACCAGGTTGGTTAGCGCCGGTATGTCCTCGTTAAAGTAAACGTTGGAATGCCATTCGACAAAGCCGATCTTACCCCGCCAGTTGAGCCATCGACGGAGCATGGGCAGGGCGTGCTCAATGTGCTGCCGGCCTGTCATGCCGGCGTTGGGGAAAACCTCATCGGGGAAAAGCTGCCCCGCCAGAAGCTCGGCGGAATGGAAAAGAACTTGATGGTTTTCCGACCAGAAGCACATGGAGTCGTCATTCGGTTCATCGAGCCAGTATTTGAAATTCAGGACCGCATTAACCAACTGCTGTTTGACTTCGAGATTCAAGGATGGGTGATCGCCGTGAAGATAAAGAAGACGCAATACGGAAGCCAGATCGAAATCCGCGCAATCTTCACGATCATTGATCTTGTCGCAGGTTCTTTGGATGGCGTCTTCGTCAATGTCGTCGAAATCCATTGAGAGTTTGCAGACCTGCGCATGGATGCCGCCTCCATTTTCCGCGCATTGCTGCAAATACTCGGCCTGACGGGCCAAGTATCCGTCCGTAGGAAGGATTGGATCGCCCGGATCCGTATCGTCGTCTACGTCATCGGTGTCGTCGTTGGCGTCATCGTTTAAATCATCATCCGCATCGTCATCGGTGTCGTCATTGGCGTCGTTGTCAGGCGATTCGTCGTTGTTGTCATCGTCATCGTCGCCGCAAGCAGTGAAAACGGAAAAAACGATAATGAAAAAAAGAAGAAATTTTACGAATTGTTTCATATCAACCCCCAAACATGTATTATACGCTAAAGCTCTTGTCTCTCAATGCCAAGGGCGGAGGAAATTCCGTATTTCCTCAATTTGTATTTGAATGTTCACATATTTTTGACAAAGAAAGCGAAAACAATTCGCACAAGGGACGGTTGAGATGATGAGAAATGGTTTTTTTGCAGCAATGATGACTTTGGTTTTTGCCGTGATTTTTTCGGCCCCGCAGGCGATTGGCTCTGATGGACCGGAAGTCGCGGATTTGGACGATGTCCTGGTCGCCGACGATCAGGCTGCCCAGGGCGACAGCGTCATAGCCGCCGAACCCTTTGGCGGTCCTGACGCCTTCGGATACTCGTGGGATTTTCTGGAACCTTATGTCTGGACAGACATTTCCGATGGCTCCTGGCTTCAGGAAGGAGATGAGTACGTGTCGTCCGCTATCAGCATGGGTTTTTCGTTCAGCTATTACGGAGTTTCGTACAGCAGCGTGAACATAACAACAAACGGCCACTTGTCTTTCATCGGTTCAACGTCTTATAGCGTTGCATGCGACGAAGACTCGATCAGCATTTCACGATTCGCCGGAATTTGGATCGATTTGAACACAACCAACACCGGGGAGATTTATTATAAGACGGTTGGTTACTACCCGAATCGCAAATTTATCGCCCAGTGGGACAATGTTCCTATCTTTTACGATGCTTCTGACACGGGGACTTTTCAGGTCGTTTTAGAGGAATATACCGATGACGTGGTTGTCTACATAAAAGACAGCTATCAGACCACCGACAATAATCTGGCGATACGCGGCATTTCCGATGGCCATTATCTGAGCGCAAATTGCGGCGTCAGGCTGCCGCAGAATCCCAGCGCCGTCCGATTTTCTACGAGCCATTGCGCGGGATGCACGATCGGATACACATGTTATGCCCATGGAGATCCAAATCCCTATAATCACTGCGAGTACTGCAACGCCGTAGTCAATCGCAATGGCTGGACGGATTACACCGGACCGATGTGCAATGATGGCCTTTATTGCACCTGCGTCAACGGGCAATGCGCGGAAGGACAATGGGTCGATTGTCCTGATGATGGTTTTTTCTGCAACGGTCCCGAACTTTGCGACGATGAACTCAAGGCGTGTGGACACTCGGGAAACCCTTGCGGCGATGATCAATGGTGCAACGGAGCAGAAATCTGTATCGAAAACGGGGACTACTGTGATTACGGCGACGCACCGTGCCAGGACGATAATGCCTTTTGCAATGGCGATGAGTATTGCGTCGAATCGGCGCAGGAATGCCGCAATACGGGAGACCCCTGCAATGACGATCTGTGGTGCAACGGAACCGAAAGTTGCAATGAGACATACGACTACTGCATCTACGGTGTGAATGCCTGCCCGGACGACGGCGCCTTTTGCAACGGTGATGAGTACTGCGTGGAAACTTTTGACATTTGCCTGCGTACGGGGAACCCATGCGGAGATGGACTGTTTTGCAACGGAAGCGAAACCTGCAATGAATCCAGTGATCAATGTGTTCAAGGTTCGCCGCCATGCTCCGATGACGGGACATTTTGCAATGGCGACGAGATTTGCGTCGAGTCAACCGACTCCTGCGACCATGAGGGCGATCCCTGTACGGATAATCTTTTCTGCAACGGGACGGAAGTGTGCAACGAATGGCAGGACCGATGCGACAGCAGCGAGATTCCTTGCGTGGATGATGGGTATTTTTGCAATGGAGAGGAATACTGTTCTGAAGCCTTGGATATGTGCGGTCATTCGGGCAATCCGTGCAACGCTGATACCGAATGCAGTGAGCAGCTCGACGAGTGCCTCGGTGGATCGACCACATCAACAGTGATACCGACGACGACTTCCACAACAACTACAATGACCGGCGACGACGATGTTGACGACGACGCGGACGATGACGTCGATGATGATATTAACGACGATGCGAATGACGACGCAAATGACGATGCGAATGACGACGCGGATGACGACGCGGATGACGACATAAGCTTTCCCGATGATGATGGTGGCAACGACGACGATATAACGGATGACGATGAAGCCGGTCAAGTTGATGGCGACGATGACGATGATGACGAAAGCTCTTGCTGTGGCTGTTCTTCGTCTTCTTCGGGAGGATCATCATCAGGCGACGACGATGTGGATGACGACTACGGGGACGACGATGATGCCGACGACGATGATGTCGACGACGATGATGATGACGTCTCGCCGACAACGACAACGTCAACGAGTACGACTTCAACCACGACGACGGTGACGACAACTACAACCACAACCACGCATCCCCCAGCGGATTGCGACCAAAGCGCCTACCAGGATTGCCATTTGCAATCTTTGATTGAGCAGGGACAGTGCAGCGACAATTGTCCGCAGGATGACGAGTGCCAGTTGTACCACTGCCTGTACGCGATCTGTCAGGCCAACGCCCACTGGGCGGCGGCGCAATACTCAGTGGATAATCTGTGCGAGGCGCTTTATAACCCCGCGTATTTCAACTGCATGGCGGACTGCAATGTCGATAGAGGCCAGTGTCATGAGACGGAATGTCCCGATTTCGATGGCTGTCAGGAGACCTATGACAATTGCATCGCCGCCTGTCCGTCTATTTGAGGAAAGGCCGGCAAATCCTTGGCGTTATTCACGAGGTTTTGGATTCCAGAAAAAAATGAAACGCGTCATTTTATTTGCTTTGATTGGGCTGCTCACGCAAGCTTCCGTTGCATGGCCTTGCGGCATGAACACGCATGCGGAAGTCTCCGTGCGCGCCCGGTGGTTTTTCAATGGCGAAACGCATCCCGACTGGAAACAATGGCTTAATAGCCATCAGGACGCGCTGCAAGCCGGCTCCACCTTCCCCGATTGGGGTTATGCCTTTGGATATGGCAACGAGTCCGAGGATGCACCGCTGGGTTCTTGCGATATTTTGATAAAAACGAGATTCGAGTTCGTCGCCATGACCGACGCATTTCAATGCGTAGATGGAAATTGGGACGATGTTGTCGACGATGACGAATCTGACACGATTACAAGCTACCGCCCAGCCGCCGTCGGCGATGAGGATGAAGACGACGAAGGCGGCTGCGGCTGCTGAATTTTTCTATTGATAGGTTTTGACCAGGCGAAATCCGATGTATTCATAGCGCGTGCTCGGCAAATCTGAACCACGTGCAGCCGAGCGGCAAGCCTTGGCCTGACCTGCAAAGTTGCCTCCCCGATGGACTTTGTCGGTTTCGCCGTCGCCGACGGGGCTTTCCGGGTCCTCTGTGGCGCCGGAGGAATAAGAGCTATACTCGTCCCAGGTCCATTCGCTCACGTTCCCGTGCATGTCGTAGATGTTCCAGCCGTTTTTTTGCAGCAGCGCGCCGCTGTGTGTTTTGCCATTGGAGTTGCCGCAATACCAGCCGACGAGATCGAGGTTGGGGTCGGGATCGTAGCAGTTTTCCGGCTTGGTTAGGTCGCCGTTGAACAGCGCCGTTGTTTGCCCGGCTCGTGCGGCGTACTCCCATTCCGCTTCCGTCGGCAGGCGATACCCCTCGCATTCGTAAACTGAAGCAATGCCTTTCAGAGAAGCTTCCGCCGTAAAGATGCCCCTATGTTCGGCGCAGAAGCGATCATCTTCGTTCTCGTCGTCATAGAGTTCGTCCCAGCAGTAGACTTTGCTAAGTTCATAGCAGGGTGGAAGGTCGTCAGTTTCCGACAGCACGATGGCATAGGCGATGGCGTCGTACCAACTGAGGTTTTCGACTGGGCAATCGTCTCCGCACGAGGCCGCTTCGCTGGGATTGTGCTTTAATACACTAGCAAAGTCGCCCTGCGTGACCTCGGTATCCATGATGAGGTAGTTGTGCGTGAGCGTGACGTCGTGTTCGTTTTCATCGTCGCCGCCCCCTATTTCTCCTGATGGGCTGCCCATGGAAAATGCGCCGCCAGTGCAATAAATGAAACCTTCCAGGTTTTCGTCTCCGAATTCGTCGCCGGGTCCCGCGTCATTATCGTCATCGTCGTCATCACCACAGGCAATGGCGATGGAGAGCGCCGCCAGGGACAAAATTCCTAATATCAAAAATCGTTTGAAAGTTTTCATCGCAAATCCTCCGAGATTACGAAAAATCATTACCAGACACCTATATCACATTTGCGCAGGCGTTGCTGTGTGCATGGCGACAGAATAGCGATTTTAACCATGCTCCCAATGACAATATTTTTTATCTCTGTTAGCGTGCGCGACCGATGAAGAAGCTATCGCCTTTCACCGATAAAATTACCGGCGACACGCCACTCGCAGCCGTGACATTGAAGCTGGCTCTGCCCGCCATGGGCACGATGTACCTGATTTCCTCCTTCAATTTCATCGACACGAAAATCGCCGGAGAACTTGGCGCCACTGCGCTGGCCGCTTTGTCCACCGGGCAGTTTTTCATCTGGAGCATGATCGGGTTATCCAATCTGATAGCCATCGGGATCGGAGCGGTCATCGCCCGGCGCATCGGCGAGGGCAATCGGGTTGAAGCGCAGCGCACGGCTTACCAGGGCTTGGCCATGTCGCTGATGATTTCCCTGGTGTTCGGCGCTGCATTTTGGCTCATCGGCCCCTGGGTATTTAGCGATGTCATGCGGGTTGACGCAGAGGTAACGCGCTCTGGTTTGACATATCTGTATATGGCGCTCATCGCTTCGCCCATGATCTATTTGGCGATGACTTCCAGTCAAATTTTTCAGGCCATCGGCGATACGCGCAAGCCCATGTGGTTCATGGCTCTAGCCCTGGTGATCCATTTCCTTTTAGATTACACGCTGATGCTTGGAAAATTCGGTGCACCGAGCCTGGGCATCGCCGGCGCCGGAGTCGCCATCATCAGTTCCCGCACCATCTTCGTTATCGTGGCGCTGTACTTCCTTTTCACGAGGAGAAATTCCAGCTTTATTGTGCGGCCGCATGGTTCATGGAATATCGATTGGGGGCTTTTTAAAAAGATTTTTATCATCGGTCTGCCCACCGCCGCCGAGGGCTTCATGTTCCCTGTTGTTTATATGCTTCTGACGCGCTACACGGCGATTCATGGGACGGAACAGATTGCGGCATTGCGCGTGGGGCACACGATCGAAGGCTTGGTGTTTTTTGGCGCCATCGGCATGGGGATCGCCATGCGCCCGCTGGTCGGGCAAAATCTTGGAGCCGGCAATGTCGAGCGTGCCCGCAAGGCGCCCTGGATGGGGGCGAAAATCATCTTTGGGCCGGTTCTGGCGCTTTCCGCGCTCATGATTTGTAAGCCGGAAATTATTACGAGTCTTGTCACCAGCGATCCGTCGGTCATCCAGGCCAGCGCCGGATATTTGCGCATCGTTGGATGGTCTCAGGTCTTTATGGCGGTTGAGATGGTCTATGTCGGCGCTTTCGCCGGCGCCGGTGTTACGTGGACACCGATGGCCATTGTTTTTCCGCTCACATTTGCACGCTGGCCCGTAGCGGCCCTGACGCAGGCGCTTGGCATGGGTATTGAGGGCGTTTGGTGGACGATCAGCATGACGAGCATTCTGAAAGGCATACTGGTCGTTTGGGCGTTTTCGCGGGGCTCCTGGGTTAAAAAGAAAGTATGAAACAGGATTTTTCGGTATCGCAATTGACAATTCGCGAGAGCCTTTCCTATACTCCCGATCCGTGGATCGAAAACGGATGATAATGAAAACAAAGGCATACAAAATTTACTCCCGACTGATTTTAATACTGGCGCTGGCGTATGCCTGTCTGACGGCCTGCTCCTCGGATACCGATGAATACTTCGGCGCCGGCGGAGCGATCGATTCGCCCGTGAGCGTTACGATCAACGGTGATTATGCCTACGTTATGAACGCCAACTTCGATCTGTCCGGCGACAAGACGGGCGCCATTGCCGTTATCGACATTCCGCGCAGTCTCATTAATCGAAACGACTGCATCATCAATCGATTGGAAACGCCTTCGTACATAGGCCAAATGGCAATGAACGCCAATGGCACTCTGGGTTTTCTGGCCAATCGTCGAGGAAACAGCGTTATGCTGATTGACCTTGAGGATCCGGCCGATCCGCTGATTATTGACCTTGACAGGGATCAGGAAGGCGACCAGGGAATCAAAGTCGGCATTGAACCTTTCGGTGTGACTCTTTCGCCTGACGAAAAGACTTTGTACGTGACGGCTGTTGGCAGCGGCGATCTTTCCATCGTTGATCTGGTCGAGCGCCGCCTGATCAAAAATGAACAGATCGGCTGGGGCATCAATGACATCGGCATTCAACCCGGCGGTTCCTATGCCTACATCACGAACAAGGGTGTTGGTTCCGTGGCTCTTATCGACGTTGTTGAGAATCGTTTCGTGACAACTTTTGCCCTGGGCAGCTATATGCAGGGAATAGGGTCCGACACACGGGGCGTAGACTTTACTCCAGATGGGCAGTGGGCTTTCATTGCCGCGAGAAATCCCGAATCGCTCCTGGTGATCGACACTTCCAAACTGCCCGACTATCCGGGCGAGGCGGTGGTCGATCTTCTTCCGACTGATTCCAAGCCGACCGCCGTGCGGGTTACGCCCGATGGCCGTGAAGTGTGGGTCAGCAACTATTACTCCAATAATGTCATCGCATACGATACACGCACGCACGCGGCCCTGGAAGTAATCACAGTCGGGGACGGTCCCTATGAAATCGCCATGGCGCCGTCCGGAACTGGCGTGGACGGTCATTACTGGGTATTCGTAGCAAACTTTCGCTCTCATAACATTAGCCTGATCGACTCGGCTTCGAAGGAGTACATATGGGTTATTCCTTAAGCCGACAGCGCCGGGCGATTG
>Ga0307990_1002821_pt1 | contig 13618 bp, 18 predicted proteins | sample EllFjometagen129_FD_203168 | JGI IMG/M metagenome (GOLD analysis project Ga0307990, IMG submission 203168) | Marine microbial communities from Ellis Fjord, Antarctic Ocean - #129 | ecosystem: Environmental > Aquatic > Marine > Unclassified | place: Southern Ocean | collected 2014-10-08
GCGCAATGAGGTGAATTGTCTTGTGGCTGAGAAGCAAGTCGTCCCCAGCATTCCGAACCCACCGCCGCCTCCGTCCAAAAAAGACCCTGATGTGGAGTTGGGTGCAATCCTTTGGAAGAAGTGGGAGACGAGTGCGCTCAAGAAAGATCGCATCCTTGGGTATTGGGGAGAAGATGATACGGTGTATAACATCACGGTGCCACCTCAGTTACGCAACATGATCATCAAAATGCAGAACGTGCTGTGCAATGGGTACTGCAATGTGATTGAGATGCGCAAAGGGCTCAAGGCTGCTGAAGATCGCTTTGGTGCGCTGTTCACAATCAAGAGAGGAAAATAGTCATGAATGGAATGGACAATTGGGGCAAGCGCGGTGAGAAGACCCACACCAAGGGTGGCAAACTCTTCAGAAGTGAGGCTGTTGAGCATGTGCCGGAAACAGAGTATGGCTGGCTGATTGAGGGGTGTGACAAAGAGCGTGTCCCCAATGGTCGCTGTATAGGTGGTGGCAAGGCTGATAAATTTGGACGGAAGCTGATAGCTTGGACCACCCCTGACTTGGCTATACGGTTTGCTCGCGAGTGTGATGCCCAGCTGTTTATCACCATCAACACATGGAATCCCTGCACCTTGGTAGCCGTCGAGCACCAGTAGGGCTTGTCACCGGTTGCTCTGGCACCACATCGTATGGTGCTAGAGGAAACCTGGGTGCGTGTCATGAAGTTCCTTGCTACAATACAGGAACTTGAGGGAACGAAATATCGTGATACCGAGACCGACACCGTCAGGACATGCTATCGTCCCTCATTCCTTGGGTTCGACAAGGAGTTCGTCGATGATCTTGTGAAGGCAGCAGGTCAGACTGGAGACAAAGCATGAGCGAGAAACAGCTAAAAAAGGAACTCAAGCAGGCCTGTGCATGGATACAGATATTGCTGAATATTGGGGACAGCCCGCCCGGGGAGCACGCGCATATCAGAGCTGAGGCAGAATGTTTTGCAACCAAGGAGATAAAATGAGGTCTGACAAGGCAGAAAGCCTATTGTTACATACACGATGGGCGAGGTGTGAGATGAGCGATACAGGAATATCAATGCTTGACTTCGATCACAAGCGGCGAATGATAGTGGTGCCCAATGACATGCGAGAGGCATTACTACGCGACCAAAACAGATTATTCGATAACCAAAAAGAGGATGTACCAAAATGAAAAAACTATTATTGACATTATTACTTTCGGGCGGATGCTGCTCCACATTTCTACGTGTCACCGCTCCTGACAGCATCAAGGGCATTTATTGCCCAACAGAGTTGGATGTTGCAGCGATCCATGAGGCGTGGGAAATGGAAACTACACAGATGCACGGATCGTTTCTCTTGTTGGGCGTACCGTTTTTGATTGACACTCCCTTCACATTTGTGTTGGACACGCTGCTTGTCCCATACGATCTGTTGGTCCACAACAACCCAGGGGAGTAGTGGTATGAGCTCCGACAAAGTAGAAAACCTAAGTGCCGATGATGTCAGGGAGTGGGCCAAGCGTCTGCCATCTGCCGAAGTGATGATTGCTGACATCTCCAATTCGATCATTCATGACATACTGTCGGAACGAAAGGAGACAGCCCAGTGTCCTGGATTGGAATAAAATGCGACCTTGAGCCACACGTTCTGGTGAAGTGGGGAAACCACTTGCGCCAGACCGGTGGTGGTGATGGTGTTGAGGTTGGTGAGTTTCTGGGCCGCTGTGCTGAATTGATCAGCGGTGCAGGTGCGAGCTCAATCAATATAGATGATCGTATGCGTGAGATCGAAGCGCGGGCGGTTGCCAGTATGGAGCATAAGCGCAACGAAGTTATGTTCGCAGCCGGTGAGTTGGTGAGTCGGTTCATGGAGGGTGACAATCAGGCCGAGAATGTGACTCGTGTATTGAGCGCCGCCGGTGTCAAGGGGTGGAATGGTGGCCGACAGGCCGGTGACAAGAATGGCGGTATCAAAAAGAGCCGTGCCAAAAGCGAATCCCGGAAACGCAAATTTGTAGGTGGGGGCGTAGTCCGTAGTAGCAAGAATGGGAGCGTGGTCTCGACAGTGGAGCGTCGCAACATTGACAACGGGGCTGCCGATGAGATGCCGAAGCGTGGCGGCGGTGCAGGCGTATGTAGCACACTCAGGGCCGACAAATTACACGCACTGAGTTTTAATGGCTGGTGCGCGACGCAGCTTCGCAAAGAAGGATTTAAGATACGACATATCGCAAGAGCACTGGGGCTCGGCACATCTCCTGAAGCCCGGACGGAGGTCTGGAGGAAGATCAGTGGGTACGAGCGGTACTGGAAACGGCAGGGCGTGGCCGGTGTGATAAAACCTTCGCCACCCCAGACATGGCTGAACAAGCTGGAGGATGCCGCGATGATTGCCCGAGGCAAGGGTCGATCGGATGGCAACACAGGCGGCAGGGTCGTTTTGAATGGCAACAGGGATTGTGGCAGTGGAACTGAAGATGGAGACGAAGCATGAGTGATGACACCTTACCGGGCATGGACCCGATTGATGATGTAGAACCGGCAGAAGAGGAGACCGAGGAGCTGAGTGCTATAGAAAAAGCACTGCTTCCGTCCAAAAAAGCAAAGGCTGAAGCTGAGCTTGTAGACAAGACAGCAGAGGCAATTGCTCACTCCTTGCGGATCAACGGTGCCATGGAGAAGGGCGACATTAAGTTCGGCATCACCTGTACCGGCACACCAATCATGGATGGGCATTGGCTCACGGACTCCTCTGTCTGTGGTGACATGGTTATGGCATTACCTTCGAGCGTACTTGTTGCAGGGCGCGGTGCGCAGGGCGGTGTGGCTGTCGATATGTTCTTGTTCTTAGATGCGATCATTGAGGGGGCTGCTACATTCACGGCAGTCGATGGTGTGGCGCAAGCCGCCAGTCTGCCACGGTGGGCTGTGTCGAGAATGATGGGTAGCTTTCCTGCACTGGGTGCTGTTTACAACGAGGCAATGGATGAAGCTGTCCTGACCATCGAGGCTGCTGCTTATAAGGCATCTACCTTCAGGACGAGCACCAACACCCGCAAGATGATCAAAAGCAAGGCAGGCAAACCAACTGAGGTGCATCGCGAGACCCTGACGAAAGAAGTGGGGCCCGATGCGGCCTTGAGCAAAATGATTCTGGCCAGCCGGATGAAAAGCAAGTACAAGGACGAAGGTGATGTCCAGCAGGCTGTGGTTCTCAACCTATTTGGTGCGGAGGCTGATTTATGAGCTGGATCGACCAAAACCCATACGAAGTCGCCACCATGATGGCAGGAATCCTGTTTTTTGCTCGATTCTGGCCGATTTGGGAGATTGAGAAGCAAATAAGGGCCAAAAACCGCCAAATTGCGAAGAAATGCGTCGATATTGAGTGTGAAACACCCCAAAACTGGTTTGTTTTTACCGATAAAACGCTCTATCCTGGGGATGACATTGATAAGTCACTATTCACTGTCATCGCCGAGTCATCCCCTCTGCTAGGCAGTTGCTGGTCATACAATGGAAACTTTGTGATCGGCTTCTATCACACAAGGAGACGAGTCAGATGGTAAGATCAAAAGCCCAGGTCGAGGCTGCCGCAAACTTCAAACTCAACCCGAAACAGCTCCCTGCATTGCAGGTGATGACCGATAAGGTTGCTCGGCACATACTTTTGCTGGGTGGTGCGCGATCCGGCAAAACATTCATCATTGTTCGGGCCATGATCCTTCGAGCCCTTGTTTACCCCGGATCACGTCATCTCAGTTTGCGACTGCATCGTACAACAGCCGAAAAGTACCTCTGGAAGCAGACACTAATGGATGTCATCGAACTGTGTTTCCCCACCGTTGCGTTCGTATTGAACAACTCTCGTCTGGTACTGACGTGCCCCAATGGCTCAACATATTGGTTTGGTGGCCTGGATGAGGGCGAAAAGGGAGAGGGACTACTTGGTAGTGACTGGAACACGATCCATTACGATGAGATCAGCGAGATGCCGATCCCGATGGTATTGCAGTCACGCACGCGACTTTCGCTGAAGAAGTACAGCACAGATCGCACACGCCTTTGTGTAAACCGAAGCTTTGCCACAATCAATCCTACATTCAAAACATCGCCTGTCTATAAAATGTACATCCAGAAGTTTGACACAGAACGATGCTTGCCGATGCCGGAGTCCACTGCCAAGCTATATGCCAGCTTCAAGATCAACCCCAAAGACAACCTTGACAATCTTGCAGATGACTATCTCGCAGAGCTGGCTACACACAGCGATGCCAGTCAGCGTCGTTTCCTCTTTGGAGAATGGTCGGATGAATCCAAGGATGCACTGTTCCGTCTGTCAAATCTCAATAAGGCGCGTGTTCCCACCTTTCAGGAGGCCAAGCTGCTTCAGTATGACAAGGTCGTCATTGGTGTTGACCCGGCTGTATCGACTGGCGGCGATGCTGACTTGACCGGCATCGTGGTTGTTGGTTGGCAGCGACCAAAACGTGGTGACACTCGATCCTCTGGTGATTACTACATCATTGCAGACAGAAGCATCAACGGAACGCCAGATGAGTGGGCGCAGGCTGTCTATGATGCCTATATTGAATTCCGCGCTGACATGATTGTGGGTGAGCGTAACAACGGTGGTGATCTGGTAGAGAAGAACATACGATCTGTGACTCGCACTGCCCCTTTCCATGGTGTTTGGGCAAGCCGCGGTAAACACATACGTGCTGAGCCGGTTGTAGCACTGTCAGAAAAGGGTGATCTGCACATTGTGGTCTCGCTCCCAGAACTAGAGACAGAGATGACCACATGGAACCCTGATCCCGAGCTGAAGGACAAACAGGAATCACCAGATAGGATGGATGCTATGGTCTGGGCAGTAATCGAATGCATGGGTGGCGGATACAAGGAAGCCAAAATCTTGGGATGTTGTTGATGGTAGAAACAGGAAACAAGACAAGGGGCAAGCATGAGAAAAGACAGACGACCAGAGTATGATCATCGTGACAAGCTATTTGCGGAGGCATGTGCGACTTGCAGTCGAAGAAAGAGATGCACGTTCTGCACCTCTCCCGAAGGACCTGAAGCAGTGTGTCAGCAGTTAATCGAGGGAGGCACATACAATTGTGAATCTTGCCTCCGTCGAAAAACGACAAATGGCAAATGTGCATTTGTCTGTGTCTTTTATCGTCCGAAATCATCCACAAAAATCCATTGTTGATTTTCCCCATTCTGACTGTTACAGTGAAACAAACGAATAAAGCAGGTGATCTATGAAGAAAAAGACAACACAACCCACACCCAAGGCGGCAACAGTCAGTGCTGTGCCAATCAAGACAGCACGTGGAGGAGTAACCGACTTGCCTACAATGAATGACCCCAAAGCAGAGGCATGCTACCTGACCGATAGGCGCGGCGGCGTGCGGACAGACCTGGACATGGGTACTCAACGACTGTGGGAGAGCTGTCATTATCCGTCGAACCTGTCGTTCAATGATCTGTATAACATGTATGCCCGGAACAATGTGGCTGCGCGTGTAATCGAAACCTTCCCTAACTACACCTGGAACATCAAACCTGTCGTAAAGGATGTTAAGGGAGAAGCATCGCGGTTCTCCAAGGCTGTCTCAAAGCTTCTCTCAACCCCTTTTAAATGGCGAGATGGCATCAAGCAGGACATGCTTACGACAATGAAGCAGCTTGATGTGCTAGGTGGAATTGGTGGTGAGGGACTCATGGTGCTGGGCTTTGCTGATGGCAACAAGCTCCATCAACCAGTGGGTGGCAAAAAGGGAACTAAGCTTGAATGGCTGAAAGTTCTACATAATGGGCAGTTCAGGGTCAAGACACGAAATGAGAAGAAGGAATCCCCCGAGTACGGCGACGTTATCAGTTACGAGAGTGTCTCATTCGCTTCATCGGACGAGTTGAATTTCACCAGCACGATTGCCCCACGTGTGGAAATACACTCCAGCCGATGTGTTCACTTCAAAGAGAGTGCAGGACTGGGATATGGGACATCGCGTATTCAGAAGTGCTACAATCAGCTTTTGGACATTGTTAAAGTTTCAGGCGCATCGGCAGAAGTCTATTGGTTGGGTGCATTCAGCGGGCTATCAATCGAAACACACCCAGATGCAGTTCTAGCTGATGGTGCCTATGAAAAGATGAAGGCAGAGACAGAGAAATACTTTGGTGGGTTGGGCAGATCATTGATCTTTCAGGGTGCGTCAGCAAAACTCCTGTACCCCGCGATCGTATCACCACAGGCCCATTTTGATTTACAGATATCCATGGTCTCTATCGCTACAGAGATCCCGCGTAGATTCTTGACCGGTGCAGAAGCCGCAAAGCTGGCTTCTCAGCAGGACAGCATTAACTGGATGGATCGGGTAACTAACCGGCGCAATCGATTTGTTGGTCCAAACGTAGTGTCTCCTGTGGTACAGCGATGTGTGGATGCAGGTGTGCTACCCGCCCCCTCTGGGGACATGATAAAGGTGGTCTGGTCTCAGACGCAATCACTTGCGCTGAACGATCGGGCCGATGCAGCCAAGGGCACCACAGAGGCACTCGCACAATATTTCAGCTCTGGTATGTCGAAGGTCATGGAGTTCAAAGAATATTTAATCAGCGTCTGCGGTTTTGGTGAAGAGGAGGCAATCTGTTTGGCTGAAAAGACAGATGTCAAGAAGTACAAACTACCAAGCACAACCACTTCTACAGCGACCGCTACTTCAACAGCCACAAAAACAGCGTCTACAACGAAGAAGGATGACGCTGCTGATACCACTAAGTCTCTGCTAGACAAGATCATTGCAGAGAATGCAGAAACCAAGGATGCACTGCAATATGCACTCGCTCGCATAACCGAGCTTGAAAATAAGCCAACTGTGAATCAATCAAGGAGAAGTTAAATGAAAAAAAGTAAAAACGCCACAGCAAGAATCGCAATTGTCGGCACAGTAGTCTCTGGGCACAGCTATGATGGCTGGTATGAACGAGCTGTCGGATCAGCAACGGTCCTCAAAGAGTTAGCTGGTACTGGTGATGTCGAAGTGTACATCAATTCACAGGGCGGATCGGTGTTTGCAGGATTTGAGATCCTCAATGCACTTACCGCAGCTGTTGTGGTTGGACGGAAGGTAGATATCTACATTTCACCTCTGGCGGCAAGTATCGCTTCCTATATCTCCACAGGTGTCAAAGGTGCAACAGTTTATGCTTCTGGCAATGCCAAGCTCATGTACCATGCTCCATGGGCGTATGCCGGTGGTAGCAAGGCTGAATTGCGCGACCAGGCCAACCTGCTTGAAAAGATGGAGCTCGACTTGAAAGCAGCCATTGAATCGCGGGGCTGTGAAGTTGAAGAAGAGTGGTTTGCCGCTGGCCGCATGAAGTGGTTTGATGCAAAAGAAGCACTGGCTAAAAACTTGGTTGACGAGATCAGAGAGCCACCAGCAGAACTGATCACTGCCATCAGCGAAGCCTCTGCAATGTTTGATGACTATGACGACAAGGCCGACCGGGATGGCTCGAATAGCGATGCTAAAACTGACATCCTTCGGATCGCCGCCAACATGGAGTTTGCTGGGTTTATCGAGTCCCAGTGCACCGATCACTATGGTGCCAAAGATGGCGACAAACCTTGCGATCAGGTCGCTGGCGTTGCCAATGTGACAAAAGAATCGTTTGAAGTTGTTTTTGCAGATGGTTCTAAATCGTTGTTGAATTATCAGCGCGATCCGCTTAACATTGTGAATATTGAATGGGATTCTTGTATCTCAATAACCTCAAAGGAGAACGAAATGACACCAGAACAAATCGCTGAACTAAAAGCTGAACAGGCAAAGGCAAAGCTCGAAGCGAATGAGGCAACTGCCTCTTTGGCCATGGCTAATGCCGCGCTGGAAAAAGCCAACACGGTTTCAGTAGAAGCACAGACAGCTCTGGCGAAAGCCAAAACAGAAGCTGATGAAAAGATAGTCGCTCTCGAAGCCAATCAGCTTCCTGAAGGCTTTACTGCTGAGATGGTCGCTTGGACCCAGACGAACTTCGCAGAAGCCAAATCGGCAAATGTTGCCAAGATTTTGGCCCGTGAAGACAACGCCTTCACCGAAGAGGAGCTCAATACGTTCTCTGTGGATATCCTGGCTAAGATGGCAATCCTCGCTGTCGTACCGGGCACAGTACCCGCACAGGGTGCTGACAACTCTCTGACCTCGAATGGCTCTAACACCTCCGAAGGTGGTTCACTGCTTCCTCCTGGTGCTCGCTAAGTCGAAACCCGCCCGAAATCGAAAATGGAACAAAAAGGAAAATCCCAATGAGTAGATACAACACCATCGTCCCCATTCCCCTTGGCGAACTTCGCGATCTGGATGGAGCACTGCCTGAATCTATCGTATATCCAGGCACACTTGTCACCGCTATTACAGATGTAGCCGGTGGATCAAGCACTCACTCTCAGCCTTCACGGGCCAACTCGGTGTTCGCACTGAATGCAGTTGGCATCAGTGCTGGCGCACTGATCATCATGGAACAGCCAGAGATGGATGTTACGGTTGCCAACCCAGCCGCCAACCCGTTCTCAGCTTCTGTTGCTAATGGTATACAGGTCCACGCTCGTGGTCATGTCCTCAAGTCTGGCGAAGAGGTAACTGTCCGCATGGCTGCTGCTGCTGCTGTCGCTGCTGGTGACACACTGTATGCTGCGGCCAATGGTAAAGTTGCCAAGGCCGTACAGGGTCTTGCAATGTTCACTGCAATCGAAACATGCGCTGATGATTCTGCCGATGATGATCTGCGTATTCTCGCTCGCGTGCTGTAACGTAACCGTCAACGGTTAGAAAAAGGAAAACAAAATGTCTAAAGTAACAATGGATATTGACACAAGTCGTGACGGTCTCGGATTTCGTTATTTCGCGAAAGACGGCAAGGTGTACACGACTGAACCCACCGGGGTCCTTGACTCCGAGGGCAAAATGACGTACAAGGATGTCTTGCAGTCAGCAAACCGCATAGATGCCGCTTGTGCACTCGCCATCACCGAGTACAAACTTGTTGATGATGCTGTGGAGAGCGAAGCAGATCTGGCGTCTCGTATTGTCTCATGGATGCGCACCTTGACCGGCAACGTCAAGAAGTTCGATGGCATGAAGCACAAGATGTTCTGGTACAACCGGAAGACTGGCAACACCAGCTCCCGCACCACCATGGATCTTGAGGATGATGCTCCTGGCACAACCGTCGCTATCACGCAGGATGGTGTTCCGCTTCCTCTGGAGTTTGCAGATTGGAAGTCAAACGTTCGTCGTGACCCGACAGCCTCGCTGTCCGCTGGCTACGATGTCTCTGCTGAGAAGGCTGCTTTCGCTGCCGGATCTGTGGCTAAAGGCCTTGATCAGCGTCAGCTGAATGGCTGGGGCAAGCTGGCATACAACAATAAAGCCGTTTACGGTTTCCGTGATGTGCCTACCACCACTACTGTCGCACAGCTCGGTGAGACTGGTGATCTTGGTTGGATGGACCCTGAGTACACGACTGTCCAGATTTACGATGACATCGTGAATATGGTTCGTGCGCTTCAGCTCACAAAGGTCCCTATGCCGTATATCCTGATGGTCCCTGAACAGCTGAAGTTCCGGTTGGCAGAACCTTATCACACCAACACCGTGACTGGTGCTGAGAAGAGTCTTTATCTGAAGATTCTGGAATCTCCCGGCAATGGAGTTCCAAACATCCTCGGTATTCAGGAGATTAAGCTGCTTCCTGAGATGGATGAGTTGGTTGGCGGCACTGCTGCGACACAGGGTGAGGCATTCGTGCTTTCTCTTGATCCTAAATACTTCCGTGTTTTGGATTACCTGACCATGCAGTCCTTCACAATGGACCTCAAGAGCACTATCTCGCAGAAACATCGCGTGGTAGAGGGCGTTTGTCCGTTGTTCAAAACAGATATCCGGGGTAACTACGGTATCTGTAAGTTGACCCTGCCAACAAGTGGGGATGGAAACTCTTAATCGAGAGTTTTCATGACACAGTAAATACCGTCCCTCCGACAACCGGGCGGGGCGGTATTTGTTTTTAACACAAAAATGGACGGAGAAGAAGAAATGGGAACGTATAAAGTAATCGCGGGCGCACACTGCATGGATGGCAGAATGTACAGCAAGGGAGCGACCTTTGAAAACGGTGGCGGCATTGAACAGGCAGAACACTTTTCGAGATGCTTCAAGAAGGTGGCAGCTTCTGCCCCTGTGGCACCAGTGGCAAAAGAGGTGACCAAACTTAAAGTGCCGGATCAGAAAAAGGTGGAGCAGGAAACAGCTGAGCTGGTAGCGGTGGAAACACCTGAAGCGCAGATCGCACGAGAGCAACGGGAGGCTGAGGAGCTAAGTGCCAAACTGAAGGTGGTTGGTTGGCCGAACATGGAGAAATTCGCAATCAACTCGCAAGAGATGAAGAACTACTTCAGAACCAAAAAGGGCAAGGCCTTCCTTAAAACAGAGTATGGTAGTGAACTTGTCGCTGAGCTCAAACAGGCTAACAAAAGTAATTAACTGACCGACAATGCAGTGCCGGGGAGACGGTCCCCTCACTGCATAATTTTAACATTGAAGGGTGTGCTATGAGTTACACATATGTAGAAGCGAATGCGAGTCTAGTGATCGCAACACCGCTGGTCACTAAGGATCAGGTGTTGCTCTGCGCCGGTGACGAAATAGATGACATGACAGATCCAGAAGCCACATCTTTCATTTTCACAGCACATGTGCTAATAGTGACAATGCTGGATGGGTACAGCCTCCCTGCAGAACTCCTGGCCGAGATAGAGAAGTATCTTGCCGCCCACTATGCCACCTTAGTGTACCCCTCCATACAGCGTGAGCGTCTTGCTGTCATGGCAACCACCATTGTCGCCAAGATCGGTCTGGGCCTCCAGAACACGCGATATGGGCAGGCTGCCATCTCTCTTGACCCCACAGGCGTGTTGCAGGAGCTATCTGATGGCAAGCAGCACATAGTTGTTCAGATGCTTAGCGTAGGTAACGGTCGTGTATTTGACTGGGATGGGACAGGCTGTGAGTGACAAACAGGATAATGGCTCGACACTTGAACAAAGCACGATCACCTTTTTGATCCCCTGCTTCAACACCCCCCTGATGACATCTGACTTGCTTTACACCGCCCTTGATTCAAAGTTGTTCACGGGTTGTCAGTTTGCCTTGCTCCTACAGGCTAGTGACCCACGAGTGGAGACCTACAAAGAGCTGGTGGTAACGATTAGAGAAAAGGGCTTGGACATTGGGTACTTCATTTTCGACGGAACCCCATATTGCGGGATGATCAACAGAGTTGCGCCAATCCTGAATACACGCTCGGTGTGCGTCTTGAACAACCAGCACTTCCCATGGTATACCGGCAAAGATGGTATCGGGATTGCAGGAGCAGTGGAGCAGTGGCTGAGCAAGGCGGTTGAGCCAATGGGGGTTGGTGTTTTTGATGCACAGGGGAATCACCCTGTAGTAACGAAGCATTTCATCGAGCGCCTTGGTTACATGTTCCATCCGCTTTGCACAGGGCGAGAGGAAGCAGAGCGTTGGTTGTTGACCCTTGCCGAAAAACTTGCAATCATTGGCAACATACCGGACTGCAAGCTGATCGCATCCCGTGCAGAGACAGTTGACCTGCTTGGTTTTTCGACGGAAGAAGAAATGGTCTGGGTGTTGCAGGTGCTTACACAGCTGACTGACGACGAAGTTGAACGTATCGGAACCTATCTTGTAAAGTGAGGAGCATGCCATGGCCAGAAATATTGCAAAACGATTTGCCACAATGACGTTAGTCTACTGGGCACCCAACTATGGTGGCTCTGGTCTCACATATGATTCCCCTGTAGAGTTTAAGGGTTTCTATATTGGCAATGCTACGCTGTTTGGTGGCGAGATTGGTGAGGTCGTCAATTCGGTTGACAGCAAAAACGACAACATGGTCATGTTTTACCGTCTGAAACCACAGGAGCAGGGTTTTGTATCGTGGGAGCACACGGTCTCCGGTCTGGAGCTTGAGGGGATGGGTGAAATGTCTCCCTCAGAGATACCCAACACCCATAAGCTCAAGGGCGTTACGACCTTGACAATGCTTCGCACCAAAGTTCCCAGCATAGAGAATCAGGCATATATTGCTTCTGTCGAATAAAGAGGGGTGATGTAATGGGAAATGAAGGAAAGCGATTTGTCACCGTCAGAACTAGAACACAGCGAGACGCCATTGGCCTGTTCCAGACCAAATTGAACAGGATGCAAGCTATAGCTGTCAGCTCAAGCTCATCAGATGCGGAACGAGAGTATGCTGAAATGGCCATTGAGCTTTTGATCGAGAAGGGTGTTGAAAATACTGCCAAAACCGTCCCCACCAAACCGAGCACGAGGAGAGTTGGTCCAGATAGCACAACAGCCCATCAGATTCAACAAACAAAGGAGAACACGCTTCAAAGCACGGCGGTTGCTAAGAAACCGCTACAGAAGAAGGTTGCAAATGGAACAGCGACTGCTGCCGATCACAAAAAACTCGCGGGGATTGTCAAACGAGAAGACGCAGTTTCTGGAAAGTCCAAACCATCAGTCACTCCAAAAGCACCCGCCGCCCCCAAAAAGAAACAGATCGCTCCTTTCAGCAAAGAGGGACAGCAGCGGCTCAGGAAGTTGTTCAAACAAAAACAAGTCCACTCTTCGGATGGAACATATCGTGGTGATAAAAGTGTTGTTAGTGTAAAATCATACAATGCTGAACTACGCCGACAAGTTAAGGCTCTTACCACAGCAGACAAGCGGGTGCTGCTGAACGACTGGGAAAAACGAACAGCCGCGATTTCCAAGATGCACAGCGCAGCAAAGACCCATGCACTCACTCGTGTTGAGAATCTAACGACAGGAGCAATTTTGCCGGGCAGCAGGCAGCCGCTTGAACGGGCAATTCACGAAACGATTCGTCAGCGATCCAATAGTGACATCGGGAAGCGTGCAGGTAACAGCTGTGATAGTGTGGCGATTGATGCGAGCAACAAAGCAAGCCGCGTCCGGGTTATTGGCAATCGCAAGCCCACGAACTCTCAACAGGTCCGGCCCGATGGGACCATTGTTTACACCTCACAGAAAAAGATTGCCAGACAGAAAGGTGCTGGGCAGCGTGCCGAGGCAAGGGTGGCTGCGAGGAAAGTGCGGGCTGCAAACAAACTTGCAAGAGATGCGTTGAATCTCAGAACAGTAATCAAACGACGAGCACGCCACGCTGTTACGGAAGCGAACAGGCGTGCTAAAGAAAACATTGTCGCTATAAACAAAAAGATACAGTCACAAATAAAGATAGCAAAGAAGGTGGACAGCTTACTTGGGAAGAAGAGAACACTAAAGCAGGTCCTAAAGCATACTGGGGCTTCCGCGAGTGACTACCGGCAGGGTAGAGGTTATTTGAGCAAGCCTGCTTCACAGCTGTTGCCACCAAGAAAAGCAGCTAAGGTAGCAAGAAGTGTTGCCGGACCCAAAAATGCTTATCCTCCGATGAACCATGCTGGGCCAAAGGGTAAAGGTCCACGAAGTTTG
>Ga0307990_1002822_pt1 | contig 13611 bp, 13 predicted proteins | sample EllFjometagen129_FD_203168 | JGI IMG/M metagenome (GOLD analysis project Ga0307990, IMG submission 203168) | Marine microbial communities from Ellis Fjord, Antarctic Ocean - #129 | ecosystem: Environmental > Aquatic > Marine > Unclassified | place: Southern Ocean | collected 2014-10-08
TACACACGTCCCTGATTACACGGCTCATGCCGCATTTTCTCCTTGGCGGGACAGGATAATAAAGGATTGTCCCCTATTGACTTCCAAGGTGAAACGAAAGAAATTTAGAAAATTAAGGGCGTCCCGGCTCATTAAGGGCGTCCCGGCTCACGGCTCATGCCCCCAAGAACGTCCCCCTTTATAACCTCATTTGCAGACCCCAAACCCAAGTTAGGGAGATATTTTATGAAATTAAAGATATGGAAAAATACGGATATTATTGATGATTATGTTCAAGACTTAAATTTTACAGAAATAAAGAAAGAGGCTGATATCGCCGCACTAGGAGGAAAAACCATTGATTTAGCTGTATTTCCAAATCTGAAGGGAATATTCCGGATTGGTGTGGGGATGGAAAACGTCCCTGTGAGCGAGGCTAAAAGAAAGGGCATTAGAGTGCAACTGCCATCAGAGGAGACAAAGGAGTATATCTATGACGAAACTGCCAATTTTTCATGCTACCTGATTTTTAGGATGCTTTTCAAGAATTACGGCATGATAGACCCTTGGGTAAGAAAGCCCCGAATAGCCATGAAAGAGAAAAAATTGCTAGTTATTGGTGCGGGACACATTGGTGGGAAAGTTGTTGAAAAGATGAGGCCATTTATTAGAATCGACACTTTCGATACCCTATACAACAGTTTGGACGAGCTCGATGAGAAAATGACTGAAGCGGATTGTGTTACGCTTCATATCCCGTTGACACCGGAAACAAATGGTTTCTTAGACAAAAGAAGACTTTCATTAATGAAAGATGATGCTGTTCTGATTAATACTTCCAGAGGGCCGATCGTTTCTGAGGGTGCCTTGTTTGATGAAATTAACAGCGGCCGAATTGCCGCAGCGTTTGATGTTTTTTGGAGCAAACCCTATCTTGGGAAGCTCAAGAGCTTCCATCCAGAAAGATTCTTCATGACCCCCCATGCTGGTAGCTATTGCGAGTCCTACTTAAGGCTGGCAGGTCGAGATCTGTTAATATTTGCAAAGGAGATGGAAAGTGTATAATGTAGGCATTTTAGGTTATGGATATATGGGTCAAATCCGTGAGAAGTTTTTCAACGCCCATCCGAAGTGCAGAGTAACGTCTATTTTTCACACGGAAAAAATTCAAGGTGATTTTGAGTATGTCGAAGACTGGGAAAAAATTGTTGACGACCCTAAAATTGATTTAATTAGCGTTTGCCTTCCGAATCATCTCACGAAGAAGGTTGTGGTAAGAAGCTTGGGGATGGGAAAGCATGTGCTCGCGGAAAAACCGCCTGGAATTTCTGTAGCAGATGTTAAGGAAATGATTGACGCAGAGAAAAGCAGCGCCAAGAAACTAAAATTCGGTTTCAATCACCGATATCATCCTGCCATCATGAAGGCCAAGGAACTGATCAATTCTGGGAAATATGGTGAAATTTTATGGTTGCGTGGCAGGTATGGAAAAAGCGTTGATTCCGACTTTTCCTCTAACTGGCGTTCACAAAAAAAATATGCCGGCGGCGGTATTTTGATGGATCAGGGAATCCATATGCTTGATTTATTGCTATATTTCTGTGGTGATTTTCAGGAGGTAAAAGCTTTCGCCGACGATCATTATTGGAGAGGAGATATTGAGGACAATGTTTTCGCTATTTTCAGAAACAACCGGGGTCAAACAGCATCACTTCACTCGACAATGACCCAATGGCGATATCTTTTCTCATTAGAGATTTTCCTTGAAAACGGCTACATCGTGATTAATGGCCTGCTTTCCAAGTCTGGACGCTATGGACAAGAAAAAATAGACTATGCCAGGAATCGTACCCCGGCTCCCATGGCATCCCATTCCGGAGTAGTTTCTGTTACATTCAATTCCGATCAGTCATGGCAACTTGAGATTGAGGAATTTGTCAATGCAGTTTTGGACGATAGGCCTATTCAAATTGGGAATACGACTGACGCCTTGAAACTTATGAAGATTGTTGAGCGGATTTATGAGGATGCCGGCATTTGACATCCACTCAAAAATTTAAAACAGATCTTATCAGGAGGTGCAAATGCGATTTATAGAGAAATATTTGGATGATATTGTTCAAATAGCAAAGAAGATTGATCCGATGGCGATACGGAAAGCGGTCGATGTGATCGCCGATGTTAAAGAACGAGGAGGCAGGCTATTCATCATCGGCTCAGGGGGTGGTGCAGGACATGCCAGCCATGCGGTCAATGATTTCAGGAAAATTGCAAATATTGAAGCGTATACACCCACCGACAACGTTTCCGAACTGACTGCTCGTATCAATGACGAGGGGTGGGATCACAGTTATTCCGATTGGCTTAAGATTTCGAATTTGAACAGAAAAGACGGCATACTTGTTTTTTCCGTTGGAGGCGGGAATATTGAATTTGGTTTGAGTGTCAATTTAGTTGAAGCGATGAAGCTTGCCAAGTCTGCCGGCGCTTCTATTATCGGCGTTGTTGGACGCGATGGTGGTGAAACTGCAAAGCTTGGGGATGCTCCCATAATCGTGCCCGAGGTTAACAAGGATCTGACAACGGCACTAGTTGAGTCCTATCAGGCAGTAATCTGGCATCTTATCGTCTCGCATCCTAAATTATACGCGACCACAATGAAATGGGAATCAGTAGATCAAAATAGGAGGTAGCGGAAGAAATGGCAATTTTCATTGATTCATCAAAATTAGAAGAGATAGAAAAGTATCATAAAATGGGAATTATCCGTGGTGTGACCACCAACCCTACCATCATGGTGCAGGATGGAGTTAGCGGAGGCATAAAGGGCATTAAGGGCCATTGCATAAAAATTGCCAAAATGATTGAACCTCTCCCAGTTTCGGTTGAGGTTTTCTCTAACGAGCGTGAGACCATGATCGAACAGGCCCAAGAGTTTTCAAGTTGGGCACAAAACATTAACGTCAAAATTACCATACACGGACCAAATGGCGAACTGGATAACCTGGAAGTAATCAACGAACTTGAGACCCGGCATGATGTCCGTGTCAATGTGACCGCCATGATGTCAGCACAACAGTGTTTTCTGGCTGCCAGTGCCGGGGCGACCTATGTATCTCTTTTCTGCGGCCGAGTTAACAATATGGGATATGATTCTCAGGAAGAACTCACCAAGACACGGGAACTCCTGGAAAAGTTCAATTTGAAATCAAAAATTATCGCCGCTTCAACCAGGGAAGTCAAAAATGTCGTCGAGTGGTTGCTAGCGGGGGCACATATCGTAACCGTGGTACCCAAATTCATAGAAGGTATGATTATACACCCCTATTCCAAGGAAACCGTCCAAATGTTCCTGGATGATGGCAAAAAATTGACTGAATTGTTAAAATAGGTACGGCTTACCCATGGCCCCTGAAAACGATAATATCATCAAGTTGATTATGACTGACTTCGATGGAGTAATTCTCGAGTCAGAGCAAGCAAAATCTCAGGCATTTTATGAGTGCTTCTCTTATTTTCCGGAATATGTGGATACATTTATGCAATACCACCGGGAAAATCTAGCGGTAGGTAGGTATGATAAATTTGAGTATTTCTTTAATACAATTTTGAAACAGAAATACACCGAAGAAAGGAAAAGGTGGATCTCCAAGCGGTTTAACGATATCGTTTTAAAGCTGGTATCCGCATCGCCTGAAGTTCCTGGAGCCTTTTGCTTTTTGAAAACCTATTCGAATATGGTGCCAATCTACGTCGTCTCAACAACGCCCGAAGAAGAACTCCTAAAAGTATTAAAGTCTCTCAACCTTAAGAAATATTTTCAAAAAGTGTTCAGTACTCCCCCAGCAAAAGGAGTCATCCTAGCTGATATTTTGAAGGAGACTGGATTAAAGCCGGAAGCAACACTCTATATAGGGGACACTAACGGAGATCTTGAAGCTGCCCAAGAAACACAAATACCTTTCATTGCACGGCGAAACGGACAGGTTTTCAAGGGTCCTCGGGTGTGTGAACTCGATAATCTTTTGGCGCTTGGACATCATTTAATCATCGATGAGCGACAAAAATCGGTCAGTCTCGTGAAAAACCATTAATGCGGTGACCTCTCCCGGGGGTTGCCCAGAAACAAGCCAAAGATGGGCAGAAGCTGGCAAAAGGAACGACTCTGTAGTGCTTGAATTTAATCAATACGATAAGCATATAAAGGCGGGGCATAACGATGAAGAAAATTGATCTGGCCGGAAAGACCGCCCTCGTAACAGGTGGTACTCGCGGGATTGGTTTAGCAATTGCGCGCGAGTTTCTCTCTGCTGGTGCCAATTTGATTGTTACCGGTAAACGACCATCTGGTGAACGGCCGACGCTTGAGGAACTTAATTCCTTGAAGAGCGACCAGATGGTTGAATATGTTGCCGTTGATTTCGCAAAGACGGAGGAAGTTGAAAGATTCATCCATTTCCTCAGTTCCAGGAAACAGCTTGAAATTTGTGTCAACAACGCCGGCACCAATCTTATTAAACCAATTGAAGACATCAATACCGAAGACATTCAGAGGCTACACAATGTGAATCTATACGCGCCGTTCTCCATTTTAGCGGCTGTTATGCCTATAATGAAAACGGCTGGCTGGGGCAGGATTGTCAATATCGGCTCACTTTGGAGTAAACTTAGCCGTAAGGGCAGGGCTAATTATGCTGCAAGTAAACATGGCTTAATGGGTCTTACAGTAACAGCGGCTCTAGAAGGAGCATTATTTAATGTGCTGGTAAACATGGTTTCACCCGGTTTTGTTTGGACTGACCTGTCCAAAGCAACACTGAAGCCGGAAGAAAAAGCGGAAATTGAAAGGAAGATTCCTTTGGGCAAATTTGCTTTGCCGGTTGATATTGCAAACCCGGTTTTATTCCTGTGTAGCGAAATGAATAACTATATTACTGGACAAAATATTATTGTAGACGGGGGATATATTTGTGAGTGATTTTAAGCTTATCGTGAAATCGATTTTTCGGCAGTATGATGTCGACTTTATTGATAATGGTGTCGCTATAATAGAGGAATTATTGTCCGAAAATCACATCCATGTAATCATCGATGAAAAGGTTGCTGACCTGCACCAACACCGGATGCCTTGGCTTGACCGGGTTACTTCGTTAATCAAGATTGAGGCAACTGAACAGGATAAAGATATAAATACGGTACAGAAAATCGCTGAAACCCTTTTGAGGAACGGCATCACCAAGAATGATTTCATAGTCGTCATCGGCGGCGGTATTATTCAGGACGTAGGAGCTTTTACCGCGAATATCCTGAAACGGGGCATTAACTGGATTTTCTTGCCTACTACTTTATTGGCCCAGTGCGACAGTTGCATAGGTAGCAAGGTAGGGATCAACATGTCCAATTTTAAGAATCAATTGGGCATTTTTTGGCCGCCCACTCGAATCATTGTCGATATTGAATTTTTAGTCACCCTTGAAAAACTGGAGATCGTTTCAGGAATCGGTGAAATCCTTAAGGTTCATTTGATCTCAGGCGAAGATGATTTCAAAAATGTCGAAAGAGATTTTGACAAGATGATCTCCGATTTTTCCGTTCTCAAGAATTACATTTACCGTAGTTTAGAGATTAAGAGACGTATTGTGGAAAAGGATGAATTTGACGTTGATTATCGGCATATCTTGAATTACGGTCATACCTTCGGCCATTCGATTGAAGCCTACACGAAGAATGCTGTTCCTCATGGTATTGGCGTTTCCATCGGGATGGAGATTGCAAACTATATTTCCATGAAGAAGGGCTATATATCAGAAGCCGTTCGAAAACGTATAAGTTCGGTGATTAGGAAGAATATACCTTATGAAAAGCTCGATTACAGGGATCACGAAAGGCTTTCGAGAATTCTTAAACAGGATAAGAAATTTGATGGCCATAAATTGAGTGTCATAATATGTAGAGGAATCGGCAATATAGTCCAGGAAAAAATGCCGATTGATGAAGAATTTTTGAATCTAATCGACGAGTATGCAGAGATGTTTTAGCCGTTTCTGTTCGCTATATAGAACTTAAGTTTTCAGGGTTTGGTGATTTAGCATGTATCTCGGAATCGATATCGGCGCCTCCTTTTGCAAAGCCGTATTAGTTGAATCAGGTAATGAAATATCTAAAACTTTCACGGCTCCGATGCCTAATTTCTTGGATAGGAGGCCAGGGTCTAAACTCAAACGGGAAATAAGTATAAAAAAAATAATTAAAGTGATTGTCAAAGTAGTAAGATCTGTCATCAATGGATTGCACGGTGAAATTGATGGTATCGGGATTACTGGCCAGATGCACGGTATACTACTAGTTGGTGAATCGAATCAGCCTCTTACCGACTTTATCAGCTGGCAGGATGAACGGACCATAATGCCCTTCCCGAACGGGACAAACCAATCATATCTTAAATTTATCAAAGAAAATTTGTGTGAATACAGAACTTTGACGGGCATAGATATTCGCTCCGGGATGTTGGGGCCGGTCCTTTTCTGGCTGAAAAACAACAGAGAACTGCCAAATATGCGCTTCGTTAAAGCCTCATTTTTGCCAGACTACATTGCTGCTCTTTTAACAGGTACAGACCCCGTGTGCGACCCTACCAATGCTGCCGGATCAGGCGTATTCGACCTACAAAGGGGTTCGTGGCTGGACCCATACATAAGACTAACCGGAATCTCTGAAGATGTACTACCTCGGGTGGTCCCAAGTGGTACAGTAGTGGGAGAAACGAACAGATGGACCTCTCAGCTGATTGGTATCAGGGAAGGCGTTCCGGTTTTTGTTTCCATGGGAGACTACCACGCTGCTCTTTTTGCATCAGCGCTCGACGCTGAAAGTCTTTCGTTTAATATTGGCACAGGAGCGCAAGTGAGTATCTTGACTAAGGATCCGAAGTATTCAGCCGATATTGAGACCCGACCATTTTTCGATGGTTATTCAATCAATTGTATTTCCGGCCTGCCGGGAGGCCGTGCGATTTCTTTGTTTGCAGATTTCATTTTCTCAACTGTTGCGTTATTTAGTAGTCCGCCGGAAAAGCAAGACATTATTCTAAAGCTTGAAAGTCTAGGGTTAGAGCAATTCGATCGTACAGCCGTTGTTTGTGATCCGCGGTTTTATAATCCTCGCAATGAGACTGACGCAAATCCCGGTTTTTTTCATCTCAACGATCTAAATTTCAACCCAGTAGATCTTTTCTATGCTCTTTTAGAGGGGATGTTGCACCAATATTTCAAGGCGTTCGGGCTTATTTGTCCATATAAGAAGGTCGATGATTTTCAGATTGTCTTGTCAGGGGGTGTAGCTCGAAAGAGCATGCTACTCCAAAAAATAATGAACTCTAATTATGGATTACGATTTCGATTATCAGGATACGCGGAAGAAGCGGCAGCAGGTGCTGCACTTATAGCGAAAAAATATCATTAAATATCATAAGAAAAGGCATAAAGAATGACATTAAAACAAAAGTTAATAAATCGAGAGCTTACTATTGGTTCATGGCTTTCCTTCAGCTATCCTCCCATTTGTGAAATGATGGCAAAAGCAGGTTTTGAATGGCTCGTCGTCGATATGGAGCATACAGCAATAGACGTTGGGGATGCACATCATCTTATTCAAATTATTGACCTTTCTGGGTGTGTTCCACTGGTCCGTGTTGGTAGTAACGAACCGCTGGCAATAAAACGTGCAATGGATGCCGGGGCACACGGTGTTGTGGTTCCCATGATCAATACCCCACAAGATGCACAAATGGCGGTTGATGCTCTATACTATCCACCACGTGGTACGCGCGGAGTTGGCCTGGCAAGAGCGCAAAAGTATGGCATAGGCTTTGATGCTTATAGAAAATGGGCTGAACATGAAACCATTTTAATTGTTCAGATTGAGCATATCGATGGCGTAAATAACATTGACGAAATTATTTCAGTTGAGGGGGTTGATGGTTTTCTTGTCGGCCCATATGACCTTTCAGCCTCGCTCGGCAGACCTGGGGATTGGCAACACCGATCTGTAGTTGATGCGCTTGAAAAAGTTGAAAGTGTAATCAGTCAAGGGGCTACCGTTGGCGGATACCATGTCGTACATAAAAACGATGATGAGCTAAGACGTAGGATAGCGGGTGGTTACAAATTTATAGCCTATGGAAGTGACATGGTTTTCTTTGCCGAAAAACTGCAGGACGAAGTCAATTTTTTGAATCAAAATTTAGTCTTGGAGAAAGAATGAAAATTCCTTCCATAAAAGCTTTGGTACCTATGAAGCATGATTCTGAAAGAGTACCTGGCAAAAATCACAGGTTGCTCTTGGGGAAACCACTTTTCCATTGGATATTGGAGAGTTTAAGTGATAGCAAATACATTGATGAAATTATCGTTAATACCGATTCAAAATTAATAGAACAAGAATCGGCAAGGTATTCTAAGGTTACAACGCTCTGGAGGCCAGACTTCCTTAGGGGAAAAGTGGGAATCAGAGCCCTCATTGAATACGATCTCAAACATTCCCAAGGTGAGTATTACTTACAAACACACTGTACGAATCCGCTTCTTAAAAGTGAGACAATAGATAATGCTATAGAAACTTTTTTTACCCAGTCATGCCATGACTCGCTGTTTAGCGTTACACCTCTGCATGCACGTTTTTACTGGCCTGATGGCAACGCTGTGAATCACGATCCCGACAGCCCGAATCTTAGGACACAGGATTTGCGCCCTATTTACGAAGAGAATTCATGCACCTACATATTCTCGCGTTCTATGTTTGATAGGCGGAGGCATCGACTTGGAGAAAATCCATTCTTATTTCCAATCGATCCATATGAAGCCATTGATATAGATGAGGAATTTGACTTTAAACTTGCGGAGGTGCTGATGAAGGAAAGGCTTAGGCTGAAGGAGTACAAAAGCAGAAAATGAGTTACAAGGTCATATGGCTATCCCATCCCCTATCCCCTGAAACGCCAGCCTATGGAGGCGGGGAGGGGATGTGCATTGAGCCGATCACCCGAATTTCAGCAGGTGATACGGCGAATACCTCCCGTTATGTGTTGCCGAACCATTTGGGAACCCATGTGGATGCACCACGACACTTCTTTGACTCGGGCCCGTCTTTGACCGACTATCCGGCGGAATTCTGGGTATTTGAAAATCCCTTGTTGCTTGATGTTCCCGGTGACGATGGTTATTTGATCGGGCCGAAGGATGTGCAGGGAGAGATTACTCCGGAGACTGATGTTTTGTTGCTCCGGACCGGATATGAGAGTTTTCGGGGAGAATCTCGGTACTGGGAACACAATCCGGGACTGGATCCGGAATTAGGCACTTGGTTGAGAGAACGATTTACCAATATTCGGGTCATAGGTGTGGATGTAATTTCTGTGACCTCACGCCATCATATAGACGATGGCCGAGTAGCACATAAGGCGTTTCTCGATCCGAATAAAATCGGTGAGCCGGTGCTGCCCATGGAAGACATGCCTCTGGCGCATGTTCACGGGAGGCTGAGGCGTGTTATTATAGCACCATTGAGATTGTGGAATGTCGATGGTGGACCTTGCACAGTAATTGGGTTTACTTACTGATGGAGAGGAGTTTCTTCGTAATGCTTTTGAAACCAAATGTTGTTGGAATATTTCTTGGATTGCTTACTATTTCGTTTCCAGCTTTAGGTTGTTTCAGTTCCGAACTCGCCTCTAATGACAAAATTGAGAATTCCAAACAAGCACGGGCGCCTTTCCGGCTTTTATACAGCAATGACACGACCAATATGGTATCGAATGTCAGCCCCTGGAGAAAAAAAGGACAACCATTTTCCGCAAAAATGATAGCATCCAGTGTCGATGAAACAGCGGGCCTTAAAGAAGACACCGGGAGTGTCGATGTTCTTATGCTTCAGCCTTCTTGGTCATGGGTGCCATGGTGGAAGAGCGAAGTTTATCCTGCAGATAAGCACTACAGATGGTTTATGGAAAAAACAGGCCTTCCTATTGACCCGATTAGTCAATATATGTTGGATGGCGGTGATGTTGTACAGGTGTTTATTGATCAATGCAAAAAAAGAAAAATAGCTGCTTTCGTATCATTTCGACTCAATGACTATCATGGAAATGAATACCAAGATATTCTAATTGATTTAATAAATGGTAAGGCCAAAATTAAAGACTTTGAAAACCATAAACTTTTTAACCGCTTCTTTACAGCCAGCCAGAGCCGCTTTCAGCTGAATCACCCAGAGTACCGAATTTCCCCCGACCCAAAAGACTACCTTGAGACGTCAGGAAATGCACGCTTCGAATATATTTTGTCACAGCGCAGAATAAGCCTAAGAAGGGCGCGTATTTTTAACTGGGCGATTCCTGAAGTTCGAAATCATAAACTCTTATTCATTAAAGAGCTTTGTGAAAATTATGATATTGACGGTTTTGAATTGGACTTCATGCGGCACTCAGCGTTTTTTAAAGAAGATACGCCTATTGAAAACCGATTAGAAATTATGACGAAATTTATTTCGGATGTGAGGCATTTGCTTGATGCTACGGCAAAGCCAGGGAAAAAACGATGGCTATGCATACGTGTACCATTTCGCTTGGAAACACATGAATCCTTGGGTATAGACCTGAAGCAATTCGTTGCTTCCGGTGTCGAAATGGTTAACCTGTCTGGCCATTTTGTTTGTGAACAGCAAAGCGACCTTGCAATGATTTGCCGGTTGATTCCAGATACAGCGGTATATTTAGAATTGACGTTTAATAATTTGCGTTACGGAAATGTTTTTCGGAAAATGGCTCGTGAGCATTTCTATACAGCTGCCCACCTTGCATATGCACGGGGTGCAGAAGGTGTAAGTTTTTTCAACTTTGTATATTATCGCTCATTTTCTTCAGCACCCACAGAACCGCCATTCGAAATTTTCAAACACGTTGGTGATCCCCAATGGCTTTCAGTGCAGCCACAGCATTATTTTTTGACGCCCGGATCAAATACGCCCAGAAGTTCCAAACCGGCTTTTCCCAGAAGTGAGCTGACGTTGCATAAACCAGTAACGTTTAAAATAGATATGGCGCCTCCAAAAGGTGGATGGAAGACCGATGGTCTGATTCGGGTTCAGAGCAAAATGTCTTTAGCTAATAGGGAGTTATCTGTCCACTTTAATGGGGTAAAGTTAGAATCATGTGAGACAATTTTTGAACCATACCCAACGCCTGATAGCAATGGCTTAGGAACATCCAAGACGTTGAGCGCGTTGACTGTACCAGTCAATTTGCTAAGAAATGGAAACAACAATATCCAGATTGTCTTGTTGAAGGGTAAACCAATAAAACTTATTTTTATAGACTTGGCCGTAAAATGAAATTCGATAACATCTCGATAAGTTCTGGTACCGAATACAATTTCACGGATATTCTTGTGCTCGTCCGTGATAAGTTTGTCCAAAATTTCGCAGTATGATTTAAGTGTAACCTTTTTTAATTGACGTTCCAGTAATTGAATAAAATGTTTATAACACTAATAAAACAGTAATAAAAGAATAATGTCAGATATGCTTTTTCCATTTTTTAGGATATTGATGGTTAATGGCCAATATCTTGAGGGGATGAGCGAATGTCACCATACTCAACGGAACAAATCGGATTTGGAGAAAGCTGGAAGCATTCGGGGCTTCTTCTCTTGCCTAAGGTTTATGGGGATAAACCTTCTAAGGGAAAAGCGCCTTTCTTTCCCCATTACAAATTCACATAAAACATTTTACACTACCTGCAAAGGTGTAATCAAGCAGTAGGAACGTCCTTTCCTCTGGCAGGTGGGTAAAAGCAGCAAAGGTACAAGTTACGTTCAAAACCATTTTCAATAAACTATCAGTTTCGCAGCTCCGGATAAATATGTTATCTGGTTTTTTCGTAACCGGCCTCGGAATTGTTGTTACTGCTTTAAAATATCCTCTATATTTGCATTTTCTTGGCTATGAGGTTTATGGTGCATGGCTAATGCTTGTAACTCTTATCAGTATGGCGCAATTTGGGATGTTAGGGATTGGTCCTGCAATAACAAAACTCGTTTCTGAGGAACTGGGAAATTGTGATTACGATGCTATTGGGAAATATATTTCAACAGCTATTGTAACACTTTTTGTTTCTGGACTAGCTATAATATCACTCATATTGTTTTTTCAATCAACAGTTTTGAGATTGCTTGGATTTGAAGGTTCCTCACTTGCTATTGGTGAAGAATATATCTTTTATATCTGCGCTTTAACGCTTTATGTTTTTCTATATCAAGGTATTAACGCAACTATTGCAGGTTTAGGAAGGATGGACATATCAAACTATTCAAAACTAGCTGTTCAATTAGTACCATTGCTCATTTCAATCCCTATGCTAATGCTTGGAAAGGGAGTGTTGAGTCTATTGATCGGAAATGCTTTTGCTTATTTCGTTGTGTCTATTGCCAACGTCATTTTTATTTTGAAATGTTCTGAGGTCAGACCATCTATGTTTTTTTCTGTCTCATTGGTACATTCCAAAAAACTTATAAAATTTGGAGTTCCAGTTTTAGGTAGCTCAATTACAACCATTTTATTCTTACCGATAACTAAAATATTTATAAGTAATTATGTTGGCCTTTCCTTTGTTCCCATATATGAAGTTGCTTCTAGGGCAGCAATCCAAGTACAGGGCCTTTTTAGTATGGGTTTCAAATCACTGTTGCCTGAATTTAGTAAGCTCCATGCTGAAAGCACTTGCCATAGTTATGAAAAGTTTAAGAAGATTCAGCGCAAAGCATTTTTAATTTCAATTATTGGCGGGTTGCTAGTATGCGTTTGTGTCTTTACTTTTTGTCCCCTGATATTTAGATTTTGGTTGGGAGGAGAATATAGGCCTGAAATGTCCACTGTAACTCGTATAATGCTTGTTGGCGTGTTCTTAAGTATTACAACGTTAGTTCCATATAATAACCTTCTAGCGCTAAGAGAAACAACGAAGTTTTTTATTTACCATCTTGTATTTTCAACTATCAATACTTTGGCGTTAGTGGTAATTTTCATTATTTTAGGCTTTCAATCTGTTGTCTGGGCGGCATTTGCTAATACTATTGGGTGGTTTTTTGGCTGGTGTTACTTATTCCCACAGGATTACATTAGGCAGCGTAATATGAAACAGGCCCGATTATTATGACACGTTTCGTATGACATCATATTTTTATCATTTTTGATCTTGAAATTCAGATGTGCAAAATATAACGGCACGTATGACACCAGCATGGAGCGATATAGAGAGATCAATAGAAAAGAAAGTTATGCCAAGTTTTACTCGGAACAAGGTTAGTCAGAAAATGCGAATGCTTCTGCACAAACAGAGTGTTTTGCCAATGGGACCTGGAAACAGTTGTGCCCAAAATTTGCCAAAATCGATGAAGTGTTTTCAAAGAACATAAAAAACTTGGGGTTTTTCCGCTCAAACGATAGCGGAGTGCACCACAAGAAGACGCCAAAATAAAAATTTTGTCTGCAACCCTAAAAATGAATCTCGTTCAGATTTCGCTCACGGATTCAGGACTATGACAATGATAGAGTTAGCAGTGATATTTGTCCAATATGATA
>Ga0307990_1002823_pt1 | contig 13610 bp, 9 predicted proteins | sample EllFjometagen129_FD_203168 | JGI IMG/M metagenome (GOLD analysis project Ga0307990, IMG submission 203168) | Marine microbial communities from Ellis Fjord, Antarctic Ocean - #129 | ecosystem: Environmental > Aquatic > Marine > Unclassified | place: Southern Ocean | collected 2014-10-08
TCACCCCAAACCACCTTGCCACTTGCTAATACTTCCAGGCGTTACCCCAGTGCATAAGAGACTTTCACTCTCCGGACTTTCTTTTATTCAAAGAACTTTTATAAATTTACCATTCAAGGCACACACAATGTGTAAAAAAAATAGCTAGATAGTTGAAATATAGAGTATTATCCCCGCCCCTATCTTTTTTTCCGGCGAATCCATACTTCATCCACATCCGCTACTGTTTTTACACTTAACGTTAGCAACAAGGCGATTGAAAACAGTGTAACTTAAAATAATAATAGCTTTTTGAAAGGTTGGTGCAGACTTGAAGGTATTTATTTTGTTTTTTTCTCCCACCACTTAAAGAAAAAGTAATCCTATCCTATGCACATTACACACATTTGCAAGTCCCGAAAAGCTTTCTCACAAACCAAAACTTGCAAAAGAGTGTAATTTTTCCTGCCCTTAATTCAGTTCTATATAGTCATGCTAGTATATTTTGTAGAACGATTACTTATCTATTTATTTGGTTATTTCAAAAAAAATGCTTATATTTGTAGCTATATTACTTAGATATAACTTAGTAATCAGCAATGAGGCATTAAAGAAGCATTATCATAAATAATGAAGAAAAGACTAGAAGATATTGTAAATATTCACACTGGGATTTACAGAAAGCCTGGATTTATAGGTGATACATATTACCTACAAATCAAGCATATTGATAATTCCGGAATGTTACGGATTACAAATGACCTTACAAAAGATATTTTACTGGATGAGAAATCCAGGAAGCATCTTCTATCAAAAGGCAATATTTTATTTGCTGCAAAAGGAAGCAGAAATATTGCTTATACATTTAATAATGAAGTCGAACCTGCTATTGCTTCTACTATGTTTTTTATTTTAAGCCTTAAGCAACAAAATGATAATATAACAATACCAGAGTATATATCATGGTTTATAAACACCCCTTCTACACAGGGATGGTTAAAAGCAAGAGCAAAAGGAAGCGGAATTCCTTCCATTTCAAAATCTGTTTTGGAAGAATTGGAAATTTCAATACCTGATTTGCAAACACAAAAAACAATTCTGCAAATCGCGCAACTCCGAAATACAGAAAAGGAATTAAAACAACAAATCGAAATCTTCAGAGAAAAACAAATACAACAACAAATAAGCAATGCCATAAAATAAATATCATGACAAAAAAAATAACTCAGAAAGACATCAACGATGCAGTTTGGAAAGCATGTGACACTTTTCGCGGAAGCATTGATCCCAGTGTTTATAAGGACTACGTGCTTACCATGCTTTTCGTAAAGTATCTCAGTGATGTACATGATGATAAGTTCAAAATGCATCTTAATAAATACAATGGCGACAAGCTTAGAGCAGAACGTGCAATGAAACATGAACGCTTTGTGGTGCCCGAACAGAGCCATTTCAACTTTCTATTTGAGCATCGTAATGAACTTAATATTGGTGAGTTGATAGATATTGCATTGGAAGATCTGGTGGAAGCCAACCGGGACAAACTTTATAGTGAAGACGGTGCTGGAATTTTTCAGAACATCAATTTCAATAGCAGTGTATTGGGTGACACAAAAGATAAGAATACCCGGTTAAAGAACCTGTTACTGGATTTTAATAAAAAAACATTAGACCTGAGGCCATCACAGCTTGAGGGTACTGACATTATCGGTGGTGCGTATATGTTTCTGATTGAGAATTTTGCAAGTGATGCAGGGAAAAAAGCGGGGGAATTTTTCACACCTAAAGAAGTTTCTACGCTCATTGCAAAACTCACCAAATCGAAACCCGGCTCACGAATTTGTGATCCGACTTGTGGCTCAGCGTCCTTGCTGATTAAAGCAGGCGAAGAAGTTGGTTCCGAAAATTTTTCGCTCTACGGACAGGAAGCTAACGGAAGCACCTGGGCTTTAGCAGTAATGAATATGTTTCTTCATGGCTTTGATAACGCCACCATCCGCTGGGGTGATACTATAAGAAATCCAAAACTGAAAGAAGGTGATGCACTTATGAAATTTGATACAGTGGTTGCTAATCCTCCCTTCTCACTGGACAAATGGGGCAAGGTAGATGATAAAGAAGAAAATAAAGCTAGCGACAGTTTTGACCCTGAGACAGACATGTATAATCGTTTTTGGAGAGGCACGCCACCGAAAAGCAAGGGCGATTGGGCATTTATCAGCCATATGATTGAAACCGCATACGAAGGTAGTGGAAAAGTGGGTGTAGTAGTTCCGCACGGTGTTTTGTTTCGTGGTGCAAGTGAAGGGAAAATCCGCAAGAAAACCATTGAAGAAAATATACTGGAAGCAGTTATTGGATTACCAGCCAACTTGTTTTTTGGTACGGGTATTCCGGCAGCCATTTTGGTATTTAATAAGGGTAAGGATAATAATACAGATATGCTATTTATAGATGCCAGCCAGCACTATAAATCTGTTAAAAATCAAAACAAGCTGCGTGAAGCTGATATCCAACAAATAGTTGACACCTACCGCCAGTTTAATGAAGGTGAACTGCAAACTGGTGTAGTAGAAGAGAAATTCAGCTATGTAGCCTCTTTTGAGGAAATACAGGAAAATGAATTTAATCTGAATATGCCTCGCTATGTGGATAGGTTTGAAGAAGAAGCTGAAGTGGATATTGCTGCGGTACAAATTGAGATTGACAAATTGGAAGGTCAACTGAAATCGGTGCAGGCGGAAATGGATAAATATTTAACTCAACTCGTGAGCTAATATGGCAAATACTGAAAACTTTAAGCCCTTTTACAGATTCACTATACCAAGTGACTGGAAATTAGAAAAGCTTTCAAAATATGGAAGTACTTATACAGGTTTGTCTGGCAAGTCAAAAGAGCATTTCGGATCTGGTAAACCTTATGTATCATACAAGAATATTTTCAGCAATGCAATAATCACAGATGGTGATTTTGATTTTGTTAACATTGAAGTGAATGAAAGGCAAACGAAAATTAATAATGGGGACTTATTTTTTACAACATCTTCGGAAACACCTGAAGAACTCGCAATGTGTTCCGTTTACATGGGTAATGAGCAAGAGCTTTACCTGAATAGCTTTTGCTTTGGATTTCGTCCAAATAAAAAAGGTGAAATTTCAACGTCATTTCTTGCTCAGCTTTTTAGGAGCACAATTGGAAGAAGGATTATTTACAAGTTAGCTCAAGGAGCTACACGTTATAATATTTCTAAAACAAACTTAGTCAAAGAGGATTTTCCATTTCCTCCCTTGCATGAACAGAAAACTATAGCCCACATTCTCGGTTTGATGGACAGTACCATCAAACAAAACAATCTACTTATTACCCAAAAAGAACTTCGTAAAAAATGGTTAATACAAAACCTTATTTCTGGAAGGCGAAGAATTGACAATTTTGTTAAAAGTAAACAAAGACATAAAACAAAGCTAGGAGAATTACCATTAGATTGGGTCTTAAGGAATTTGAAAGATATTTTAAATCCAGCAGGAAAACTACTTAACCCAGAGGAAGACAAATTGTATCAACAAATTGGTATTCGTTCTCATACAAAGGGTTTATTCCATAAAGAAAATATTACAGGTGCTGCATTAGGTAAGAAAAGAGTTTTCTGGATTGAGCCAGATTGTTTTGTTGTAAATATTGTTTTTGCATGGGAACATGCAATTGCTAAAACAACTAATAAAGAAATTGGAATGATAGCTTCTCATCGTTTTCCAATGTATAAACCAAAAGATGGCATCCTAGATTTAGATTATTTACTCTATTATTTTAAATCCCCTCGTGGAAAACACTTACTTGGACTTGCTTCTCCTGGTGGTGCAGGACGAAACAAAACATTGGGGAAATCTGAATTTATGAAACTACAAATTCCAGTTCCATCTATTCAAGAACAAATTGCCATTGCCCAAGTTATGCAAACGGCTGATAAAGAAATACAACTATTAAAAAACAAAACCGAAAAATTTCGGGAGAAAAAAAGGGGGTTGATGCAAGTGTTGTTAACGGGGAAGAAACGATTAAAAATAGGAATCTAATGAAATATCAAGTTTACGATTTAGGGCAGTTAAAAAAAGGGCAAAGAGTTCAAGTGACTCTTTCTGGTAATGCAGCAAATGTTCGTTTAATGGATAGTTCGAATTACCATAGTTACAAGTCAGGTAGAAACCATAGATATGCAGGCGGATTAGTAAAAAGGTCACCAATAGTTTTAGGGATTCCCAGTTCAGGGCACTGGTATGTAACCGTTGATTTGCAAGGTTTGAGGGGAACAGTTAGGTCATCCATTCAAGTTTTACCATCTGCTCTGCCCCAATACAGTGAACCTGCATTATCTACTGTTCCTTCATTGGTTCATAAAGGAGATGACGATTCATTTGGTTTAGAAGATACGACTAAACGTTACGATGTTTTTATATCACATGCATCTGAAGATAAAGATGAAATTGTTCGTCCGTTAGCTTACGCATTGCAGGCAGAAGGTTTGAGCGTTTGGTATGATGAATTTGAAATGAAGATTGGTGATAGCCTTAGAAGAAAAATTGATAAAGGGCTTGCCAATAGTAGATTTGGTATTGTTGTATTGTCAAAAAGCTTTATTAAAAAAGGTTGGACTAATTATGAATTAGATGGTATTATTACAAAAGAAGTATCAGGAGAACAAATTGTTTTACCTATATGGCATAATATAACTAAAAAGGAAGTAATTGATTTTTCTCCATCGTTAGCTGATAAATTAGCAAGAAACACAGCAGCATTTACTGTTGAAGAAATTGCAACTGAAATTGCAGAGATGATTAATAATTCATAATGAAATAATGCTATTACTTAAAACTAAAGTCAAAAAACTAAGAGAGCAGAAAAAATGGTTATGTTGGTGTTGTTGACGAAAAAAAAGATTGAAGACTAAATAAATTTTAACATGAAAAATACAAAAAACCACATTAAAGTATTAACTACACTTTCTATTGCCGCTTCAGAAACGAGGGAAGACACATTGATTTCCATCATAATACGAACACTTTTTGTAAAAGGAGAAATTGCACAAAAAGAGCTTCTGAAAAAAATTCAAGAAGAATTCAATTTCGAACCTTATGAAGTTGAAATTAATCCACTTGTTGAAAAATTAATAGATAATAATAAAATAACTGTTTCTAAAGGGAAGATTACTTTATCTAGTGAAGAGATAGAAAGTGTTAAAAAGCAGGAAATCACATTAAACGATGAAGATAAGGTAAGATTTCAAAATTTCAAAAATTTCATTATTGACACTTTAGAAGAAGATTTAGATATAAAAAAAATCAAGTTTCTATGGTCAGTTTTCCTAGAATATTTATACGATAGTTTTTATGAGTATGGATATGATGCATTAAAAACATTACACCCATATATTGATACAGGAAAAGGCAAAAATGGAACTTACGAAGATGTGCTTCAAAAATCTATAGCAAGAATAAATGGCACAGACGAATCTCTAATTATCGTTTTTAAAGAAGTAGTTGAAAAGTTTCCTGATTTTGCCTCAGAAGAAGATATAGAATTTCTTAATAGTTTAGCTCAAAAAACACTTTCATTCTCGTCTTTAGGCTTGAAACCAGAGTTAGCTTATGAGACAATTGATCATAACATTGTTGACTGGGTATTATACCTTGATACTAATGTTTTATACTCATTACTAAATCTTCATTCACATCCGGAAAACCAAGCTTGTCATGCTCTGATCGAATTAATCCAATCAAACAAAGAATATATCCAAATCAAATTAAGGTATTCCGAACAAACATACCGTGAACTAGGTTCGAAAAAAGCTGATTTTTCTCTTTTGGATGATAATATGACTGATTCTGCTATTAAAGCTTTATTAAAATCTAAGAAACTGGATGATTTTTCAAGTAAATTCTACCAAGATTTATTAGAAAATAGAGAAGAGACAATACACCCCTCAAAAGTAGTTGAATTATCTTCACGAACACTTAAACAAGATTTAATTGAAATTGGAAGAACAGGAAAGAGGTTAGAGAAGATTGGAGCTGACTATATTGAAAGCCGTATGACTGATTATTTTCGGTTTATTGAAGATAAAAATAGGACAAAACAGATTTTTTGTGAAGAAAAGAAAATTAATTTTTATTCGATATATAGAAGCGATAGGCAGGTTAGACATGATGTATCCCTAAGGGAAATTTTGATTGATTCAAGAAATGTTACGGCAGGTAAAGACATAACTCTAAATAATGTTAAGTTCTTTGCAGTTACATTAGATGAGTTATTGATTGCATATGATAAGGCTGAAGTTAAGGATTACCATGATGAAAGAAGTTTCCCCGTTTTTTTTAAACCTTCTTTTTTGTTGAATAAATTAATAAAGGTCCTTCCCATTCAAACACCTGATTACAAAAAAGCATTCATAAAAGCCATCACGACAAAAGGTTTTTATAGAAATATAAAAAAATCAAAGGATATTTTAAAAATTGTAAATTATTTAAAATCAAAAGGTATTGATGATGAAAAAGTGATTTATAATTTAATAGCAGAAGATTTGTTTTTGGGAAAATTTAAAGAGCATTCCGAGAAGAATGATTTTAATGCTGGAGAATTTATTGAGTCAGAATTGAACAGAGAGTTTAAGGCAAGGCTTAAGGAACTTGAAAAAACTAAAAAGGAACTTGAATCAACAGAAGAAAAATCAAATGAATTTGAGAATAAATATGAAACACTAAATTTTAAGAAAAATGAGTTAGAAACTGATTTAAATCAGTACAAAAATGCCCTAAAGAAAATTACATACAGAGTTAAAGAATTGGAGGAAAAAACTGTTACAGATAAACAAATTAACATAAACTTTGAGGCAGCAGAAGAAAGAATTAAGGCTGAATCAGAGAAGGGAAAAGCTGACATACTGAAAGCTTCTTTAAAAGCTTCAATTTCAGCACAAATCGAATCTATCCGAAATGTTCACCTAAGCAAATGGCAAAAAAAAGTGTGGTGGAATTTATTTTGGGTTATACCTCTTATTGTTGTTGGCTGCTTTCTATTAATACCAAATGATATTTTTTATATTGAAATTCCAAATAAAGAAGGAGAAAAAAGCAACATAATAAGTATAATTCTTGGAGTGATAGCCTTTTTGAGTAATTCCTTTTTCTTTAAGCTACTTCATGATCGATATTTTAATGAGCCATCCAAAAAATCGAGAAGAGAAAATGCTATAATCCCTGAGCATTTAATGCAAAGGTTGGATGAATTAAACGGGTAATAAAATGTAAACTTCAAGTTTAAGGAAGACCATATCAGTCAGATACTTTCTTGCAAATGTTTGGTAAAAACACAAATAAGAAAATATGACCATAGAGAAAATAAAGCAGCTAAAAGAAAGCGAAGATAAAGTTGAGTTTAAAGAAGCTTTGAACCAATATAATTTTAATAATGGGAGGCGAAGTGTATTGGGATATACTGTTGCTCTGGCAAATGAAGGTGGAGGGAAATTAATACTTGGAGTAAGAGAGAATAATAATGGTCTGCATATCATAACGGGTTCTGCAGCTTGGGAAGGGCTGGAAGGTAAATTAGTCGAAGATATTTACCGTGATAAACAAATTAGGGTTCAAACAGAAGTTTTATACGAAGGTACTAAGCGTGTATTAGTTATTCATATTCCTTCAAGACCCGTAGGTAAAACTCTGAAGTTTGAAGATGTTCCATTGATGCGGATTGGTGAAGATTTATTGCCAATGAGCGACGAACAGCTTTTTAAAATTCTTCAGGAACAAGAACCCGATTTTTCAGCAAAAATATGCCCTGATTTAACACCCAGAGATGTCGATAAAGATGCAATTGGTATTTTAAAAGAGAAGTATGCTAAAAAGCAAAATAATCCTGGTTTTAAAACTCAATCAAATAAGCAAGTTCTAATTGATCTTGACCTAATGATTGATGGGAAATTAACTTATGCAGCATTAATCCTTGTTGGAAAAAAAGAAAAAATCCGAAGCTTTCTACCTCAGTCAAATGTAATAATTGAATACCGGAGAAGTGATACAGTAATAGAATCTGATAACAGAAAAGAAATTCAAGAGCCTTTATTTGTTGCCATTGACAAAATATGGAATTATTTAAACCAACCAGCAAGTAATCCATCATTTAAGCTTAAACAAGGTCCATATATTTATGATATACCTTATTTTAACGAAGATATCATTCGCGAAGCTGTTTTGAATGCAATTGTTCATCGGGATTACAATATTACCAGTGAGATAGTTATAAAACAGTATCCAAACAAGATGATTATTACAAATCCCGGAGGGTTTCCTCTTGGAGTAAATTTGGATAATATACTTACTATCAACAGTACACCCCGAAGCAGATTGCTTGCCGATATACTATTAAAAACAGGATTGGTTGAACGTTCCGGGCAGGGGGTTGATAAGTTGTTTTTGTATAGTCTCATGGAATCCAAACTAGTTCCAGATTATTCTAAAACAGGCATTCTCCAGGTTGAAGTAAAGATTTCTGCGGAAATTCAGGATCCTTCTTTTCTGATTTTTGCAAATGAAGAACAAAATCAACGTGATGAGAACAACAAACTTGGTGTTTTCGATTTGATTACACTTGACAAAATCCGTAATGGAATTTCAAGTGGGCTGGATAATGATGTTATAAATAAATTACTTACTCAAAAACTAATTAAGAAAAGCGGTAAAACCACAAGTGAAATTTATACACTGGGTGATAAATACTTTGAAATTACACAAACAAAAGATGAAATAGCAGGCTATCGTCCTATATACCTAGATATGATTGCTGATGGTTATAAAGATAAGGATGTACTTAGAATGAATGACTTCACAGATATTTTTGAAGGAAAACTAAAACGAACACAAGTTCGGTATATGATAGAGAAACTTGTAAAAGATTATGTGCTTATACCTGAAGGTAAAGGTAAGGGCACAAAATACAGGCTTAAACTAAAAGATGCTAATGATGATAATTATTTTGAACTAATAAAGAGGTTTCTATCAAAATGATAAGAGATAGTTCTCCATATAATGATACGCTTTCTCCAAAAGCTACAGATGATACTTTAAATACAACTGATAACAAGGGACTTAGTACAACTATTAGTCCATATACTAATCAAGATAGTTCTCCATATAATGATATACTTTCTCTAATAGATGGAAATGATACTAAACAAATGGGTTCTTTGTAATAGAAATTAAAAGAGAAGATATGAGTAAGATAGTTCTCCAAATAACTAATAAATTCTCTGTATCGTCTTTTGAATTCTCTAAAAAGCAAAAATAGATGAACACACCAAGTTTCAAAGAGGATCATATCAGCCAAATACCGGCTTTGCAACTTTTGCAAAAGTTGGGATATACTTATCTCAGTCCGGCAGAAGCTGAAAAATTTCGTGCAGGAAAAACAAGCAATGTTTTGCTGGATGATATTTTGCGGAAACAATTGAAGGAAATTAACTCGGAAAAAAGAATCAGTTCAACAAAAACCACTTACATCTCCGATGCTAATATTGAAAATGGAATTCGTGCATTAAAAGAATTGCCGATGAACGAAGGTTACATTGCTGCTTGCGAAGCTGCTTACAACCTTATTACTTTAGGAAAAGCATTTGAACAAAGTTTCGACGGTGATAAAAAAAGTATAACCCTGCAATATATCGATTGGAAATATTTAGAGAACAATGTTTTTCATGTAACCGAAGAATACAGCGTAATGCGAAGTGCCAGCAAGGATCATTACCGTCCCGATTTAGTGCTGTTTGTCAACGGTATCCCTCTCTGTATTATTGAATGCAAACGACCTGATATGAAAGAGCCATTGGTACAGGCAATCAGTCAGCATCTCCGTAACCAACAGGAAGATGGTATCCGTGGTTTGTATGTCTATTCGCAAATTGTAATGAGTATTGCCACACAGGAGGCGACCTATGCCACCAATGCAACTCCTGAAAAGTTCTGGTCCAGGTGGGAAGAGAAATTTAAAACCAATACGGAAAAGGATAAATACAGGAACGACTTACAGGAATTAAAAAATCAACCACTATCCATTGATCAGAAAGGAAAATTATTCAGCGAGCGGTTTAAGTATGTGCGTCAATATTTCGATGATATGGAAAAAGAAAACATTCTGCCCACTGTTCAGGATGAATATCTGGTTGGCTTATGCAAACCGGATCGCTTTATGGATATTGTTTTTAATTTCATATTGTTTGACAACGGAGAGAAAAAGATAGCGAGGTGCCAGCAGTTTTTTGCAGTCAAAAAATCCATGCATCGGATTCTTCAAATTGAAGGAGGACGACGAATGGGCGGAGTGATATGGCACACACAAGGAAGTGGAAAATCATTGACAATGGTGTTGCTTGCCCAGGCTATTGCATTAGAAACACAAATTCGTAATCCGAAAATAGTTTTAGTAACCGACCGTACTGATTTGGATGATCAGATAACAGGCACGTTTCGAAAATGCGGAAAGTTTGTTGAAAATGCTTCAACCGGACAACGATTGGTGGAATTGCTACAAAGTAACAGCGATGGGGTGGTTACCACCATCATCAATAAGTTTGTAGCAGCTATGAAGAAAATCAGTAAGCCTCTGGATAGTCACGACATTTTTGTTTTAGTGGATGAAGGTCACCGGACACAGTATGGAATTTTCAATATTGAAATGCAAAAGACATTGCCTAATGCCTGTTTCATTGCCATGACGGGAACACCGCTTTTCAAAAAAGACAAAAGCACAGCAGCAAAATTCGGCGGTATCATTGATGCTTACACTGTTGATCAGGCAGTGGAAGACAAAGCGGTAGTACCCTTATTATATGAGGGCAGATTGGCTGCTCAGGAAGTAAATGCTAATCCGATTGATACATTTTTTGGCATGGTGACTGAGCCCTTAACAGAATATCAGAAAGCAGATTTCAAAAAGAAATTCAGCAGAGCCGACCAACTGAATGTTGCTGAACAAAAAATATACGCCATAGCATGGAATATCAGTTTGCACTTCCGTGATAACTGGCAAGGCACTACCCTCAAAGCCCAGTTGGTTTGTGATAAAAAAGTAAATGCTATCCGTTACAAAGAGTTTTTGGATGAGATTGGATTGGTGACAAACGAAGTTTTGATTTCCCCATTGGATGTAAGAGAAGGTGAAGACAGTGCTTATGAAAAATCCTCTGAGAGAGAAAATCGTTTTTGGAAAAAAATGATGGATGAACATGGGAATTCAAAAAAGTATGAAAAGAATATCATTAGCCGTTTCAAAAATCAGAAAGACCCGGAAATCATTATTGTAGTAGATAAATTGCTCACTGGTTTTGATGCGCCCAAAAATACCGTTTTGTATCTAACCAGGAATTTGAAGAGCCATAAACTCCTACAAGCAATTGCAAGGGTAAACCGCATTTATCCGGACAAAGAATTTGGTTACATCATTGACTATTATGGTGTAATTGAAAACCTGGACGATGCTTTGCTGTTGTATTCTTCCTTTGAAGATTTTGATGCGGAAGATTTGGAAGGGACATTGGTAATTATTAATGAAGAAATCAAAAAACTGCCACAGAAATATTCAGAGTTATGGGATATTTTCAAAACTGTTGCCAATAAACGTGATGCAGAGGCATATCAATCGCTTTTGAGAGATGAAGTAATACGTGTTCTGTTTTACGACAAGCTGACGGCATTTGCTAAAGCTCTGAAACTGGCACTCTCATCCATTCAGTTCCATAAAGAAGTGGATGAAAAGACTATAAATCGCTACAAGGAAGATTTAGCCATGTTCATAAAACTGCGTATGGCTGTTGTGAAAAGATATTCTGACGAAATTGATTACAAACAATACGAAGGGCAGATTCAAAAATTGATAGACACTCATATTGCCACGGAAAAAGTGGAAACCATCACAGAGTTGGTGAACATTTTTGATAAGGAAAAATTTCAGCAGGAAGTAGAGAATACCACTGGAAAAGCAGCCAAAGCAGATAAAATTGCCAGCCGGACAGCAAAACATATTTCTGAAAATATGGATGAAGACCCGGCTTTTTACAAGAAGTTTTCACAAATGCTTAAAGAAACCATTGCCGATTATGAGGCAAAACGAATCAGCGAAGTTTATTACTTGAATAAGGTTCAGGAAATCATGAACAATGTATTAACTCATACTGACAGTGATATTCCGGAAGCATTGAAAGATAAGAATGTAGCAAAAGCATATTACGGCTTAACGGTGGAATCACTTAGCGAAAAAATACAGGACAATATTATCAGAAAAGAAATCTCCACACAGATAGCATTAAAGATTGATGATTTAATAAAACATTCTGTTTTAGATAATATCCAACCAATTATTGACTGGCAATACAAAACGAACATCACCGGAAAATTACTAATTGAAATCGGGGATTACTTAATCGATGAAGTCAGAGATAAATACAATATTAACTTATCGTTTAATGAAATGGATGAAATAGCCAACAAGTGTATTGAAGTTGCCAAACTACGTTACAAGTAATGACAGCATCTATTCAATTCGGCTCAAAGCAAATTGATTTCCATGTGGAGTATTCCAATAGGAAAACGCTGGGCATTACTGTTACGCCGGATCTAAATGTGTTGGTAAAAGCTCCGGTTGATAGTTCTCTTAATAAAATCAAAGAGAAGTTACATAAAAAAGCTCCCTGGATAATCAGGCAGCAATGCTTCTTCCTTCCCTTTCATCCAAAGACAACGAAAAGAAAATATATTGGAGGCGAAACACACTTGTATCTTGGCAAACAATACCGCTTAAAAATCGAGCAGAACAAAGTTGAATCGGTTAAATTAATAGGGAAATTTATTAATGTAATGGCCTCAGACAAATTACGAGTCAGGCAATTGGTCAATGAATGGTATTTACAACATGCAAGAAAAAATTTCCACACCATAGCTCAGCCACTTATTGACAAATTCAAAAAGCACAAAGCAGAACCCAGTTCCATCGTATTGAGAGAAATGCCGACCCGTTGGGGCAGTTGCACTCCGAAAGGAAAAATTATTTTGAATCCTGAATTAATAAAAGCACCGAAAGGTTGCATTGAATATGTAATCATCCATGAGTTGTGTCATTTGATTCACCATGATCACACTCAAAAGTTTATTGACTTACAAATCAAAAAAATGCCCGATTGGGAAAAATGGAAATCGAAATTGGAAAAACTACTTGCATAAATGAAAAAATCCGATCCAATTTGCAAGCACATTGCCAAAGCCCCACAAGCCAACCCTTCAACCAAAGCTTTGTCAAAGAGCTTGCAAATGCCATCCTATGTAGCCTAAAGGGCTTGTTTGCCATCCCACAAAAAAACAAAATAAATTTGTGCTTCATGGATAGGTTGGTACGGATTTCAAACGATTATTTAAAATGTACTGAAAGATAGATTTTTCGGTGGATTGAAAACGCCCAGTTGCTAGTCGAGTAAGCTAGGGGAATTTCACCCCTAACTTCTCACAGAACCGTACGTGAACCTCTCAATTCATACGGCTCTTATTATGTAGTCAATAACTTAGGTTAATTGATAACCTAATGTCCAATGATA
>Ga0307990_1002824_pt1 | contig 13607 bp, 8 predicted proteins | sample EllFjometagen129_FD_203168 | JGI IMG/M metagenome (GOLD analysis project Ga0307990, IMG submission 203168) | Marine microbial communities from Ellis Fjord, Antarctic Ocean - #129 | ecosystem: Environmental > Aquatic > Marine > Unclassified | place: Southern Ocean | collected 2014-10-08
GCCAAGGTGGTGCTTTTCTTTTGAGAGAAGAACGGCTCCGATATTGAAGTAGTATTGCTCAATGGAACCGTTCTCACCCGTGTATGGATCTCAGAGAAGTCAATTGCCGTACTTGCAGATGACTCTGCCGCTTTCTTCTTATGGCCTGTGATTTCCAGTATCGCATTTTCTGCATCCACCCGTTTTTTGCCATTTTTTGCAAAGTTTTCATCTTTGGGATTTAACCAGAGATAGAAGAGTTTTGGCTTTTTGTTCTCTCTCTTTCCAACGTAAGCGATCATATTTCCGTCTTTAGACCAGCAGGGGAATCCATCCCAGCTGAAGTGTCGGGAAATGTTGCAAGGTGTAGAGGAGTTATCTGCAGAGAGTATCCATATGTCAGGATTTCCATGTGCATCTGACATAGATGCCGCAAGCCACTTGCTGTCCGGTGACCATACATATTTTCCGATCCCTGATTGAGCCGTCATTCGGTGCAGCTCTGTTCCATCAGTGGCAGAAATAACAAGATCGCCAATAGGTTCAACCCAGGACAGCATTTTTCCGTTCGGGCTGATCTTTAGATCGGAGCGCGCAGTAGAATCATTCAGGATTACATTTTTCTTAAAAGTTGTGTTCTCCCACCAGAATAGATTTGTGTTAGTACACTCTGCTCTCCATAATGCGCTTCCATCTCCTTGGTCTGAGATGTAGAACAGCTCTTTGCCGTCGGGAGAGAATGTGCAGCTTCGTTCATGTGTCAAAGAATCAGCGTGAACGCAAACCGGCTCCTTAAGATTTGTGTCCATTACAAAAAGGTCACCACCTGTTGTAAATGCAATCTGCATTCCGAAGTCTGCGAAGGATACCGACCCGTCAGCATCATTATTCCAGCAGGAGTTATAGTACCTGCGTCTGTTTTTAGGTCGCAGCGGAGCCTGCTCTGGATGCAGAACAATCCTTGTTGGTTTCTTTGCACTTTTTTCAGGATTGATTGCATAAAAGTCAAATAAGTGCCTGAATACCATTGTGTCGCCATCACGTGAGAGTGATGGGTGAATAACGGAGTCATCTTTGAAAAATGTAATCTGGCGCTCTTTGCCATCCTTGAGTTCATGCTGCCATACATTCATAGCGCCGCTCTGCCCTGAAACATAGTAGAACCCCTTGCCGTCAGGGGTCCACAAAGGGGTACGGCTCTCTGTTAAACGTTTGATGACAGATTTAAACTCCTTTGTTTTCAAGTCGTATAACCAGATCTGAGATGCCTTTGTGTTATTGATCCCCTTGCTGTAAATATTTGCACCCTCGCGAGTAAAAAGCAACCGGGTCTCATCAGGCGAAAGCGATGGTTCACTTCCGTAGGTATCAAAGAGCACCTTTTCCGGCTCACTCTCCTCTGTTGAGATTGAGACAAGACGGTTATATCGATATAAGCCGGGGTCGTCCCGATATACAGATGCAATTATTGATTTGTTGTCTTTTGTCCAGCAGCAGGGGGTGGATGACTCAGAGTGATAAGTTATCTGACGCGTCTCTTTATTTTCAAGATTATACGCATAGATTTTCCAGCCACCGCTGCGATTACTCTGAAATGCTACTTTTTTTCCATCAGCTGAGATAACCGGCCAATTATCTTTATTGGGTGTGAGTTCAAGCGGTTTAGCCTCTCCGCCCCTGGTTGATGCCATCCAGATGGAGTTACACCACTCAAAAACAAACTGTTTTCCGTCAGGTGAAACTGAAGGACGCGAACCAAGATAGATACGGGAGTAATCATTCAGAACATCTTTACCTGAAAGGTTAAGCGATAAAAAACTTATGACAATGAGTAATATTTGATTTCGCGGCATATCTAAATCTCTTTCCTGGTTAACTAATGTGAAAAGATACCAATTTTGACAATAACCGTCACTAATCTTTTTTGGGCTCTTTTGGGCTTGAACACATACTTTTACACGTACTCGTACACGCGAATCTCCAAAATGAGGAAGTTTCAGAGTGCGAGAGATTTTCGCTTTGGTGCATACGCGCCCTCTTCGAGAGGCACATCCTACAACTGAATATCCCTTTTGTGGTGTAGGGCGTGCCTCCCGTAGGGGGCGCGCAAAACATACTTTAACTCAGCGTAGCAATCACACTTTAGAACTTTAGAACTCTAGCACTTCCTCATTCGCCAAGGCTACGGCGGGACAAGTTGGTTGAGGCTCTGCTGCGTTAGGATTATGCAGGTGCTGGGTCACTCCTGTGACTAAGTTAATCACATAATATAGGCTTAGGTTTACGTGATTAATGAAAAATTAAGCGATTTTTTGAAATATATATTGATTTTAAACTCAAAATATGTTTTCATTAAATTTGTTGTTTACTTTGTAAATAAAAGAATCTCATCATCAGTCACTAGAAGAGCTGCGGTGCATAATGCGCCGCAGCTCTTTGCTTGTAGGATCAGGGTTTGCTAATAAAAATCTAAACGTGTAATATTTTAGCCGTTTTAAATTTCAAGGAGGAGAGATGAAAAAGTTTTTTATTTATGCACTAAGTTGCCTTCTTACACTTGCTTTTGGTTGCCGGATGATTGATATCAGTGGCGGTTCTGCGGTTAAGTCAGATCGGGACCGAATGGCTTTTAAGGTCGGCTCCGAATACTACGAGTTTGTCGTGCCAGATTATGACGCTAAATGATTTTGCCTAAAAAAAGAGTTTAGACAGGATTACATGATTAACATGATTAAGATGATAAAGGATAGGTAGACATGGAAATTTATGAATGATTTTCAAATAAAATCAAAGTTTAAACCGACCGGTGATCAGCCGGAGGCTATTGCCAGTATTATTAAGGGTTTACGGGAGGGCCTCACAAGGTTGACACTGGAGGGAGTTACAGGCTCCGGCAAAACCTTCAGTATGGCAAATGTGATTAAGGCCTGGGGTAAACCAACGCTGATATTATCCCATAATAAAACGCTGGCCGCCCAGCTCTTTGCTGAACTAAAGGGATTTTTTCCGGATAACGCAGTTGAATTCTTTATCAGCTACTATGATTACTATCAGCCGGAAGCCTATATTCCGCAAACCGATACCTATATCGAAAAGGACGCCTCAATTAACAAGGAGATTGAACGTTACCGTCTGGCGGCAACAAACTCTCTGCTGGGACGTCAGGATGTCATTATTGTTGCATCGGTATCCTGCATCTATGGGCTGGGTTCACCGGAGGACTATCGTGAGATGCTTGTGGATATATCAGCAGGGGAAGAGATCGACCGCGATCACCTGCTGGCAAAGCTGGTCGATATTCAATACAGCCGCAATGATTATGAGGCGTTGCCGGGATCCTTCCGGGTTCGGGGAGATACAGTTGATATCTTTCCATCCTATGATAATAATATGGGCTACCGCATATCTTTCTTTGGAGATGAGATTGAGGAGATCCGGCAGTATAATCCGGTCAGCGGCAAATCCGGCCCGCCTTTGCTGCGGGTAATTATCTCACCTGCCAAACATTTTGTTATGCCGCGTGAAAAAGTTGAGGACGCTCTGCTGGATATCGGCATCGAACTGGATCAACGCATAGCCGAGTTTGAACAGCAGGGCAAGCTCGTTGAAGCTCAACGAATCCGACAGCGAACCGAATTTGATATTGAAATGCTGCGTGAACTTGGCTACTGCAATGGAATTGAGAATTATTCGGGACATCTCTCAAATCGTGCTCCCGGCGAGACACCTGCCTGCCTGCTTGATTATTTTGATGGTGAATTTCTTACCATCATCGATGAGTCGCATGTGGCCCTACCTCAGTTGCGGGCGATGTATAACGGTGATCAGTCTCGTAAGGGAACGCTTATTGAACATGGCTTCAGGCTTCCCTCCGCACGCGACAACCGACCGCTCAATTTTGATGAGTTTATGCAAAAAACCGGTCCAATCGTATTTACCAGCGCAACTCCCAGTGTTTACGAACGGGAGGTAAGCGAGCTAACTGTGCAGCAGATGATCCGCCCTACCGGTCTGCTTGATCCGCCTGTGGAAGTGCGCCCTCTTGAGGGACAGATTGATGACCTGATGGAGCAAATACAGCGCACTGTGGAAGATGGCAACCGAGTGCTGGTAACAACGCTGACCAAACGATCATCCGAAGATCTGGCCGCATATTTGAAAGAGACCGGTGTTAAGGTCGAATACCTGCATAGCGATATCGATGCCATCGAGCGCGTTGATATCCTCGGAAGGCTTCGCAAAGCGGAATTCGACTGTCTGATCGGAATCAATCTTCTACGCGAGGGTCTTGATCTGCCGGAGGTGGCACTGGTGGCCGTGCTGGATGCCGACAAAGAGGGCTTTCTGCGTTCGGCTACGGCACTGACGCAGACAGCCGGGCGCGCTGCACGCCATTTAGATGGAAGGGTCATACTCTATGCCGATAAAGTAACCAATGCTATGCGTAGCATGATGGAAATTACCAGTAAACGACGGGAAGAGCAACAGCTCTATAATACAGAGCATGGAATAACACCAAAGAGCATCAAACGCGATGTAAACGAAGCCGTAGCGGTTTACCGCCAGGGCAAAAAAGTTATATCCTCTATGGTGGCTGCCGAGGATGAGGCCAAGTATGATATCCATCAGGTGATGGGTGATCTTCAACGCGAGATGCTCTCAGCAGCAGATGCTCTTGAATTTGAACGTGCCGCCGCGCTACGTGATGAACTCAAAGAACTGAAAAGGATGTTGTGAATTCCTAACTAATGTTCTATTATCTCAATTGATGAGGTGATTGCGATGTTTAAAACACTCGAAGCGACAATTGAGACTGATGGAAATGTCCATTTGAAAGAACCTATAAAGCTAACACGGGCTTGCCGGGCATTTATTACTATTGTGGAAGAAGCTGATGACCCTGAAACTGCTTTGCTGAGCGAAAAATCACTTGGCAAAGACTGGAATCGTGCAGAGGAGGAGGAAGCATGGTCTCACCTGCAGTAGGATCAGTGATTTTAATAACATTTCTTTTCTCAGACCTTTCTTCTTCCAAATTACGTCCAGCTATTGTTATTGCATCTTCTGGAAGGGATGACTGGATTCAACTAAATTTGCAAATGTCATTACAGGAATTGTCTCCCTGATTAAAGGGAATTCCCTGCACAAAAACTAAGTTTCTACGCAATTGTCTTGTTAGCAAATTTTATCTATCATCTTTTGATATATATCTTCTTGCCGGTGATCGCAAGGCAACTGCGTTCGATCTGCTGGCGGCAGCGCAGGTAGCTCTGCTAAACAGGAGAGAATGCTTCCTGCTGTGGCAGGGCGGTTTCGTTGGTGTAGAGCATGATTTGCTTCAGCAGCAGCACGCATAGCGTATTGCCATGCCGGCTCTCCTGGAGGAATCATATTGAGATAGTAATATTCTCCCGCGGTCACCTGCTCGGATATGAATGATGCTTTATAGTTTTTCATACAATCAATACTGTACACAGAAAGACGCTCAGCGTAAGGTCAATTATATCCATCATATAGTCAATTATATCCATTTCCACTCTTCGCCACATCTCGTAATATATTATTGTTCTTGAAAACTATTAAATCTAATAGCAGGAGAATAGAAATGAGAAGAAGAACAGGAATAGTGAATGCAATCTTGGTGGCCCGGCAGGTTGGCGTGGCCGCTGTGTTTCTGGCTGGGAGTACGGCCTTGGCCCAGACCTGGGACGGCGGTGACGCCGTTGACTCGACCGACTGGAACGCCGCGGCGAACTGGAACCCCGATGCGGTCCCGACCGGTGTTAATGTGCTGTTTCCCGTAGCCGGTTCCATCGTGGACCTCAAAGGTACGAGTCCGAACGTGCTTCGGTTTCAGCCCACTGCGAACAGCCAGGTGTTTACCAACACGAGCGGTGGCACGATCACTTGCACGGATTTCTATAATAAATCCAAGAGTGGCGAGAATAATGTCTACCCGGACCTGAATGCGACGACTAGGATCTACTACGAGAGGAAGTACACGACGCATAACAAGTTTCACGGCACAGTCACCACTCCCCTCATTGATACCGTGGCCACTGTATCGTTCTACGGGCCGGTGGTAGGTACCGCTGATCCGTTTCCCCTGGCTTGGCGGGACTCGGGCACAGGACAAAATACGACTTTCAACTTTTTCGACACGATTACCACCCCCGGCGATGTCACACTCGGTTCGAGTTCAACTTATTCAGCTATCTTGAGCCTGCAGGGCGCGGGTGCTCTGGGTGGTATCGGTGGCGCGTTGCAGGTCAACTCCGGCGGCGTGCTGGATTTGGTGGCCGCGCCGACAGCCTTTCCTTCGGGCAGCGTTGTAATTAATCAGTACGGTTTGCTGCTTGGTGACACGGGTGCCGTTACATGGGGCCCCACCTCCAATATCAACGTTACCACGGACGCTATTCTGGCAACGTCGGCCGGGACTATGCCGACCGCGGCTAATATCGGTCAGGGCGTCTGCTGGAAAGGCGTGATGACTGACGCTCTGACGGAGGCGGGGAATGATGGAGTGGGCATTTACAAGGGGCTTGCCATCGGCAGTTTTAACACGCAAATACATGGGGCGACGCTTCAGTCTCCGGCCGGTGCCGGGGATGTCGAGATTTTTGTGTTGCCGGGTTTTGCCTCTACATCTGTCGAGAGTGTCACATATGTGTCCGTCGATGGGACGGGTACTGCCAATTTCTATTGTGCTGGCCCGTTTGGGGGCAAAGGCGGAGCATTTTTGGGGGCAATAATAAACTTAAATTTCATTGGTCAGGCGGGTGCAATCACTCAGTTCATCAATATGTATAACGGGTTTAACGTGGCTGCCACCCAGACCCTCAACTTCAGCGGTGCAGGCATTATCTTTGTTGAACCGGATAATAATATGATGGGCAAACTGACCTTCTCGGATGATACTATGTATAGGGCGACGACTGAGGTATTCCAGGACAACACTACGCATCCAGACGTGAGCCTTACCTTCAACGATGGTACGGCGCTTTCGATTGGAAACGGCGAGGAGGACTTGCTTGAGAACCTGGACTTCGCCACTCAGATCGTCATGAATGGTACGCCTATCCTGGCGCTGGAGACAGGTGGCAGCAATGTAGAAGCTGTCTTCAGCCCGCAGTTTGACATCACGGCCATTGCGCAACCGAATCTTTTCGCGTTCATGAAGAAGGCCAACATTAGCGTCGGGGGCGGCAACGGCAACTACGCTGACCTGATGGGCGATGGCCTCATTGTGGGGGACGGGAAGTACCTGCTTAGCTATAGTGATAGCCACAAGGGTCTCTTCCTGCGGGGTGGCACCAACACCGCCTCAATCAGTGCTGTCGGCGGCGTTGGAACGACGATGGGAATTGCCTGTCTCTCAGGCGATAACAATGACTATCTGCACATAATCATTCCTGTCGACGGAAATGGCGCCACGCTGCGTCTCCAGAATGACGTAGAGATGACGGTCGCCCTGAAAGGCAACAATAAGAGATACACGGGAATCCCGAACAGGAATTTCTATATGGAGGGCCCCATCGAAGATACCCCTGAGATTGATGTTCGTTATGCCACTGTTCACTTCGAGCCCGGTATGACCGTTCCGTCTGATGTGATGCTGATGGTGCAATCCAATGCAACGGTTGACCTGAATACATTCGTGACCGTTGGCGTCGTGGGCGGCAACGGCGAGGTTGACGATCCCACCGGTACTAATCTGGTCTTCGACACCGTGGCCCCTGGCTTGACCAACGGTTGCGGAAACCTGACCCTCGGCGCCTTCAACATGCTCAACGGTGCGACGTACGAATGGGGAGTGGCCGATCCACTCGGTACTCCTGGTACCGGCTATGACGTGATTAGCGGCACCGCGACTTTCGACACCGCCTGGACGCTGCAACTCACCGACGGCGGCTTCACCGGCACGCTGGATGGCACGGAAATCTTCACGATTATCACGGGCACGAGCACCCCGACAGCCTTCATCGCCCCCACAATCACCGCCCCGGGCACGGGCTACAAAGTTAGCGGCGCGTCAGTCTACCTCAGCGGCAACAACGTCATGTTGAAAGGTGTAACCGGAGTAGCAGCCGCGTCACCCTCGGGTACGGTCTTCTTTATCAAGTAAAGCAGATCGCAGTGCCAATTGACCGGCGGCCCCTGCACCAGGGGCCGCCGTTTAGCTGGCTTAGGGGGGGGCTGAAAACAGAAAACAGAGGTGATTCTCTCGCCCTGCGGGATTGGCTTTCGGCCCGGCTGCATCACGCCATAGCCATGCGACGGCGGATGACCTCACAGGGCGTTGGATGCGCCGGGTATGGGTACTCGGTCTACAGAGCTGGAGCCTGTTCGAAAAGGTTTTCGAACGGCAGGGGATAGGTAAAAAATTGGGGGTAAAATATGGAGGGGGGGAGCATTGATTTCTACCTCAAAACCCATTGAAGCAACCAGTCATTTTGCCAATTATTTATACAGAGAAAGAAGCTTTCATTCTTTCGTGATTTTAGTGTTTTTCGTAGTTAAAAAATAGAATGGAGAATAGAATGAATAAATCAATCGCAGAAATCGTGTTGATCTTAGGCTGGAACGACATGTGCGATAGTGGGACATATCCTGACCGTAATGAGCCTGGCGGCTACGACCTGTACTCCGAGCTTATGGCTGACTTCATTCGTGATGTGCGCAAGGATCTATCGGTTCCAAAGATGCCTTTCGTCATTGGCGTTATCGGCGTTGACGGCGAAGGCAAGATGCTTGAATTACGCAAGGCCATGGCAGCACCTGCACTGATGAATGAATTCAAAGGCACAGTTGCAGCGGTGCAGACGGCGCCGTACTGGGATGGGCCTCTGGAGGCCATTGCCGCCAAGCACGCCAAGATGAAGGTGGGTTACTACTTGAAGAAGGGGGGCTTTCCGGCCAAGAACATGGTCAGAAGCTACCCGGTCGCCTACGCTTTGCGAAAGGAGTACTGGGACACCCCACCCAAGGATCGCAAGATGACCAAGGCCGAGCAGAAGGAATATCTCAAAGAGTATCGCGCCAAGATTATCAGCCCTGAGGAAGATGCCTTGTGGAAGCGAGGTGCCTCCAACGCCGGCTACCACTACTACGGCTCCGCCAAGATACTGGGACAGATCGGCAAGGCCTTTGCCGAAGCCGCACTGAAGATGGAGAAAAAATGATCTCCCGAGTTTTGCACACGAATACAAAACAGGAGTCGTTAAGTGAAAAAAAGAATGACGCAAATGATTAAAAGTAACAAGCTCAAAACTGTATTGGCTATGGCCGCAATCGTGTTGATAGGGTCTTTCCCTATTGCTGCCAGTGAATTGCACGTCTCTCTCAAGGGGGATGATGCGAATCAGGGAACTGCGGCAAAGCCGTTAGCCACGCTGGTTCGTGCGCAGGAAGTGGTGCGTACAATGGCGGGCAAAGAAGCCGTTTCGGTCCTGATTCACGCAGGAACCTACGAAATTGCCTCGACGCTCGTATTTGGAGCCCGCGATTCGGGCACGGCGGAGCATCCGATCACCTGGGCTGCTGCTCGCGGAGCGAGGGTCGTCCTCAGCGGTGGGAGAAACTTGAAGCTCGACTGGCGTCGGCATCGTGACGGGATCCTGAAGGCGGTGGTCCCAGACATCTGTCCCTCCATTGATCAGTTGTTTGTCGGTGGCCAACGCCGTTGGCTGGCCCGTTGGCCCGACTTCAAGGCTGGCAACCACGGCGTGGATGCCGGTTACAGCAATGGGCTCACCCCGGTGGCTGGAGTTCCCTTCAGCAAAGTGGATCCTCCGCTACAGGACTATGCCGCGCTTCATTTCGATAAGGACCAGTTTACGCCGCGGAGATGGAAGAACCCCGGGCAGGCGGTCCTGCATGTCTTCCAGTCGAAAGGCTGGGGGAACATGCAGTGGCGACTGACGGGCATCGACCAAGACAAGCAGCTCCTCCAACTCGGTGAGGGCGGCTGGCAGATCGGCACACTCTGGGAGGGCCAACGAGCCAACATCGTGTCGCCTAATTCGAAATTCTACATCGAGAACGTCTTTGAGGAGCTCGATGCTCCGGGCGAGTGGTATTTTGACAAGGATTCGAGAACTCTTTTCTATCGTCCGACCGATGGCGAGATGATGGGGGAGGCCGAGGTGGTGGCTTGCGCATTGAAGGAACTGGTTGTGGTGAAGGGAAGTGTGGAAAAACCGGTGCATCACCTCCATTTCCAGGGCCTGACTTTTTCCCATACAGCACGCACGATTCTGGATCCCTACGAAACCCGACTGCGGGGTGACTGGGCCATTGCGCGGCGCGCGGCGGTGCATATCGAGGGGGCTGAGGAGTGTTCCGTGAGCAATTGCCGCTTCATCGGTCTCGGCGGAAACGGGGTGCTCCTGAGCAACTACAACCGCCGGGTGACGGTTAGCGATTCGCTCTTTACCGACCTCGGCGACAGCGCGGTGCTGGTGGTTGGTTCCGACGAAGCGGTGCGCGAGTACCGTGTGCACCGGACCTTTCATGTGCCGCTCAATGAGTTGAAGGACCTTGCGCTCGGACCTAAAACGGCCAATTATCCCAGCCACTGTCTGGTTTCCAACAACCTCATGACTGATCTAGGCGTGTTCGGTAAGCAGGTTGCCGGTGTCTACCTGTCAGCCTGCGCGGACATCCACGTCAGTCACAACACCATCTGCCGGATACCACGGGCCGGCATTTGCATCAACGATGGGTGTTGGGGCGGACACCTGATTGAGTTCAACGATCTATTTCTGACGGTGCTCGAGACCTCCGACCACGGACCGATCAACGCCTGGGGACGGGACCGCTACTGGCAGACCCCGCACCGGGTCGGGCAGGAGTGCGATATGGCGCTATCTCGGAAATACGCGCGTCTCGACAACCACCAGAGGACCGTGATCCGCAACAATCGCCTCAGGCATGAGGAGGGATTCAGCTGGGGGATCGATCTTGATGACGGGGCCTCGAATTATCTGGTCGAGAACAACCTCTGCATCGGCTGCAGCGTGAAGCTGCGCGAAGGCTACTTTCGCGAGGTCAGGAACAACATTTTTGTGGGTGGCAATCCGCCCAACAAGCACTGTTGTTTCGAGGGGAGCGATGACGTTTACGCCAACAACATTTACGTGAACACGCGGGATGCCTGGGCCTGGAGCCGGGGGCCCTCGACCGTGGTGCTTCCGATCGAGATCGATCACAACGTCTACTTCAACACAGCGGGTGAGGCCCCTCGCTTCGGATACGGCGGGGTGCTCCCCGAGAAAGTTAAGCCGAAGTCCCGCTGGTTCACGTTCGACGAATGGCGGGCTCTCGGTAGCGACCGCCATTCGGTCATTGCCGATCCGAAATTTGTCGATCAGGATGGCTGTAATTTTCGGCTTAAGCCGGACTCTCCGGCGTTGAAGCTCGGCTTCAAGGAGTTTCCGCTGGACCGCTTCGGGACCCGTGAACCGGATCTCGCTGCCATGGCGAAACGCCTGCGGGCCTGCACTTGAAAAAAATACTGCGCGTTTTGGAAGAAGGTACATAGGTATTGTTTGTAGAAGTAGGTCCGGTTTCCAACCGGACAATCCTGATGAAATCGGGATCTACAGGTTTGCCTGTGTTAAAAGTGCTTTTCTGTCCTCGGAAGTTTTACCCACATAAAAGCAGGGATAACCTTATTTATTACGAACTGGAAACATTAACACTTAAAAGGAAAAACGAAACATGAAAAAAATACAGAACATTTTTATTTGGAATATGCTAATAGCGACTCTTATTTTCAGTGCCGGCTGCGCAACGACGAAAGAAGCGCGGCAGTTCGGAATGGTTATTGAACTCAATCCTGAGAAAATGGGAGAATACAAGAAACTGCATGCCGATTCAAACCCCGGAGTTCGGGATTTGTTAACCAAATATCATATGCATAATTTCAACATATTTCTGCATAAGATTGAAGGCAAGTGGTATGAGTTTGGCTATTATGAGTACACCGGTGATGACTTCGAAGGTGATATGGCCAAGCTTGACGAGGAGCCGAGAAATAAGGAATGGCTCAAGGTTTGCGATCCTCTGCAAATTCCCCTGAAAGGCGAGAAGAGCTGGTCTCAGATGGAGAGAGTGTATTTCAATAAGTAGAAATATTGTAGTCTTCGTAGTTTTTCGTGGGTAAGATAAACACTTGGTAAGTTACGTGGCGGGGTCACGGCCCCCGCCCTACAGTATTCACAGCATTAAAAGCCATTTTCTGTAGCCGAGTTCCTTGAACTCGGACGGACTAACCACGAAATTCTTCGAATAACCAAATACTGTAGCAATACATACGGGCTCGTCGAGTGGCCGATTGAATCACATAGCGCATTGAAAAAGGAAGGACAGATGAACATGAAACAGACCCTATACGTCACATTATTAACGCTCCTGACATTGGCAGGCTCCTTGTTTGCAGCCAGGAAGGAGCCGCCGCCTAACCCGATGGCGGGCAAATCCATCCCTGAGCTGACTTCCGTTCTGGATCGGAGCACGGCCGAGGCCGAGCGGCTGGATGCAGCGCAACTGCTGCGCGCAAAAATGCCGATGAAATCGGATCGGTTGCAAAAAAAGCAAACGATGCCCTCCTACGCAAAAGCGGATGCGAAGGCGGTCAAGGTGCTTTTATCGGGGTTGGACGACAGCTCCAGTGCGGTGCGTTATGAATGTCGCAGGGCGCTGGGGTGCGGAGGCGAAACCGCTATTCCCGGCCTGGTCTTAGCGATGGCTGGCAAACAAGCTGATCTGCGCTCCTATGCTGCGGACGCACTGGGCGATATGGGAAGCTATCTGGATGCCGCTGACGTACCGCTGGAAACAGCCGTACCTGCACTTCAAAAGGCATTGGGCGACAAGGACTATCGTGTGCGCGTCAGCGCCGCTATTGCTTTGTGGCGCATAGGTGAGCGCTCGGCTCCGGCTTTACCTGAACTGATTAAGCTGCTGGATGATGATGAATGGGCTGTGGCAGATGCTGCGGTGCGGGCCGTTGCGGTGGCCGATCCATCCGGTCTGAAATCAGTCCCGGCTCTGGTTGAGGTGCTGAGCAACCGGAAGCACGATCTGCGCGAGTTCGCCTGCAATGAATTGGCGGCTATGGGGCAGAATGCCCGACCGGCCATCCCCTCCCTTATCACACTGCTGGATGCCGACCGCACTAATTGGTACGCGGGTAAGGCCGCCGCCATCACGCTGATGGGGCTGGTCACCTACGATCCGCGCAAGGTGAAGCAGGATCCCGCCGCCGATATCCGGGTAGAGATTGTCGGAACCATCGCCCAGAGCATCGCGAAGCAGACCACACCCTTTGTCAAGGATGATCGGCTGGCGGCGTTGTGCGTCGACCGCAACCGGAGCTGCCCCATGGGTGCTGAGGCACTGCCCGCCCTCCCTTACGCATTGAAACGGCTGAACGATTGGACTCAAGCTCCACTCTCCCCCTGGGTACCGAGGGCACAACTGATACACTTTATCGGCAAGATCGGGTCACAGGCACAGCAACAGGTAATTGCTGAAGTGAAGCGACTGCTGGACGATGAAAAGACAGACAAAGCGCGAGCAGCAAAAGAGCTTAAAGCGCTGCTGAATACATTGGAGGAAAA
>Ga0307990_1002825_pt1 | contig 13605 bp, 21 predicted proteins | sample EllFjometagen129_FD_203168 | JGI IMG/M metagenome (GOLD analysis project Ga0307990, IMG submission 203168) | Marine microbial communities from Ellis Fjord, Antarctic Ocean - #129 | ecosystem: Environmental > Aquatic > Marine > Unclassified | place: Southern Ocean | collected 2014-10-08
TGTTTAATTCACTTTTGCACCATCCTCTTACCTTATCATACTTTGATGCAGGAATGCTAGTGCATCCAATTGCAATAGCCTTATTTGATTTTCTTAATTCCAAGATGTTTTGTGTTCTATACTCCCCACCAAATAAATTTGCACCAGGTGAATCTTTTTTTAGAAACCCATGGGGCAAGGATATTTCAATCTCACCAAATTCATTAGTGTTAAGAGATATCCGTATATGGTCATGGGGGTAATCTAACTCTATTCCAGGGAATTTATCGACAAAAGTAGAATTCAAAAGAGACACATGAATATCAGGGCTGTAACCCAATCCTGGGGTAAATGGTGTGGCTGAGGCTTCCAGAGTCCCCTTTTCTGATGAAAAGTATTTTCTTGTCATTTTATTTTTGCACCATCTAATTTCATTTTATCCATACTTTCCTTACTCTTAATTTATCTGTTATAATAACCCCATCAATCTTGTTATTTTCAACTACTATCCCCACCGTCTTATATCTAGAATAAGATTTGAACCCCTTATGGTACATTGTTCTTTTAGGATGGTCATTAAATGAAAAAAGGGAAGCTAAATTGTCTTTTTCTATCCTTATCCTTGGTGAGTCTTTTTCTATCCTTATCCTTGGTGAGGCAGTATTTATCCATGAGGGAGATATTCTAAACTTTCCCAATGCAAATTTTATTGTGTCTATTTGAGTTATACTATTTATTCTCATTTAATCCTCACTCTTTTCATTATTATATTTTTGTTATCAATTCCAAGGGCTTCAGAAGGTTTTCCAAACATCGCCCCTTCTCCACCATAAATCAAAATTCTATTTAAAGGATGGGACATTTTTGTTATATTTTCATTGGCAAGGGGTGGGCAGTCATCGATAGTCCCTCCCCTCCAAAATCTCAAAAAAGGGCTTGTAGTTTGAATTCCGCCAGTAACCCTGAACGTTGTATTCCCCCCTTTCTTTTTTTCAATATAAAGGATGGGCTCCTTGTCAAGACTTTTTCCTTTTATGATATTTAGTTCCCCTATTCTCATGGTTTTATCCTCAACGCATCATATTTTAAAGTAACTAATTTAAAGGTTCTAAATTTATTACTTTCCCTCAATGCTAACAATGCACCTGTTTTAATGCCTAATATATCTCCATTATCCACTTTCAACCCAACCTGCTGTTTATATCCATAACTCCTATCATAATGCCTAAACCAATCCATCTTTATACCCTTAAATTCAAAATCAGTTGAACCAATGGGATATCCCTTTTTTAAAGAGTTAGTGAAAGGGTGTATAAGAGAGTTAACATTTGACATTATTATCTTTTTGGTTACAATCAGTCCTTTGCTGAACCTATCCTTTTCCTGCCTCTTGATTATTAAATTTTTCTTTTCAGGAAGGTCATAACTTATATCCCTTTTATTGTGTTTTATACCTATCCTTGTTAAAACAGATTCATTTGAAATCCATCCTCTTCTTTCCCAGTCACCCTCACAGAGTGCACTTACAATATTTACCTGTGAGTTTCCTCTCTCAGAATACCCATCTAAAAATTTGTTATGGTAAGCATTTTTTAAGTTAGTGCCTATTTTCACCTTATTTAATTCAATCTTATTATTTTCCCTAACAATAATATCCTTACCGTTTATTGTGCAGACTAATGAAGGCATATACTCAGTCAAAATTTCACATTCCATCCTGTTTTTATTAAAAGTCATTTGATTTTAACTCTTTTAAGCTCCATTTTGTGAGGATAAATATAAATTGAAGAATCTGCAAAAACACCTATCCACTTATGGGTCGTTACACCATTTCTTATATCAACCTGTACAATGGGAGCCTCTTCTTCATGGTCATACCTGCCGATTGCAATTTGAACTTCATCAAAAATAAGGATAGAACTGATTTGTTTACCTAATTTATTATAGACACGAATATCAGTATCAGCCGACCCAAGCCTTTTCTGGACATACAAATTATGTTTTGCAAAAGTTTCAGTCATTTGATTCTATATCCCCCAAGCTTTAATTTTGTTCCTTCGGAAAAACCTCTTTCAATCTGTATTCCTTCCATCCATATATACTCAACAAGCATTGATTGTGAACCAATTAATAAACCCCTTTGTGGCAAATGGTCTATAAAAAAGTTTTTTTTTATTTTGTTTTTAATCACCTTTTTTATTTCCATCCATAGATTAGAAGCAGATACTGTGCTCTGTATTTTACTTCTACCTGAAGTGACGACTTTGAGAAAGGTTTCTGATGTATTCATCAATCCAAGATATTCAGATGCATACAATCCATTTTTCATAAATGAGTCTTTCATAATAACCTCAACACCTTTTCCATTTTCTCTGAAGTCTCGGGATTGTCAAACAATACATCAACTCTCCTATTTTGGTATTTTTTCCAGTCTATAATCCTTTTGTTGGACACAGCCTTGCTAGGCAACACATTATCAATTATGACTCCAGTAAGTCTATTCAAATTATCAATTGAGGTTTCATCTCCGCCCTCAAGTATAAGTTTGGATTTTTTAATTTCAATTTTTTTGGAGTAAGGAACCAATTGTTTAGCTGATTTCAATAACTGCTCAAATGCAATCTTTTCCCTATTAACTCCATAACTTTTATTTATTGAAGAAATAAGGGTTTGGAAATCCATTTGAGAGGAATCTACTTTTAACTCATTCATAACTTTTTTATTATCAATGTTAATATTTTTACTTATTTTATTAATCTCCTTTGACAGAACCCTTGACATTATGTCTCCCTTTACTTTCTCAATTTTATTCTCAAGTTCATAAGAAGACCATGTATAACTCCCTATTCCCGCCTTTTCTGCCTGTTTATTAAGAGAAGATATGTTATTTAGGGCACCCTCTATCTCAGCCATTGTTTCCCGCATTTTGCAATACTGGACTGGCTCTCCTGGCTTGCATACTTTATTTTTGATTACAATCATTTGATTCTAGCCCCTCTTAATAATAACTTATGTTTTAGTTGAACTTTACTTGAGTTACTCATCAATCTAATAAAAGATAAATGCATTGAAATTGAATTCTCAGACATATAAGGTGTGCGAATACCTAACCTAGATAAACTTTCTTTAGGGTGTCTTTCTGGTGTTAACCAGCTGGTTGACCTTGGAGACCTAAAATCAATTGCAATCCTTGAATGTATGGGCATTACTTCTAGTTTATTGTCATCTCGCTTGAAAGGTGTTGAGCCTATCAGCTCTTCAATATACAACTCAGCATTTTTATTTACCCAGATAGTATTTTTAGTAAAAGTCATATACTCACCCACACATTCCTTATAGCAAGAACTTTGCCTAACCTGACCATCGGAAGTTCTTTTGTTAGTCTTAATGGTTTTGGAGAACCCATTTCCAGCCCAGTCTTTTTTCTTCTGAACGCTCCCAAAACAGTTCCAATTGAGTTGAATCTCATTTGATTTTCATCCTCTTCAGTTCTAATTGGATGGAAGAATCTGAATGTGTACTAATCTTTATTCTACTTCTTTCAAATAATGATTTTTTATTTCCTTGAGAAAACACTGCAATATCCCTCTTTGGATAAATCTCCAATCCGTTATCAGCATTAATAGGAAGAAATTGACCACCTATCTTAAAACTACCCCAATCACGATTATTATTTGAAAGAAAGATATTACCAAAAGCAAGACCTACTGGTGTTTCCCTCTTTAACACTTTATTTTTTATTTTAATGCTTGGATAAACATCCCTTTCACTTATGATTTTGTTATTTGGTGAAAAATTGAATGTTTTAGTTTTTAGTTTTGGATTAAGTGAAAGAGTTTCTTTATCCATAACAATATGTGAGGAGTTATCCCATTCAATCCTATTAATTTCATCAATTGTGTTTTCTGCACGTTCAAACCTACCCTTCTTAGGATATTCTTCTGGTTCAAAAGGATGATGTTCCATTATGTCGAATGATTGAATCCTTTCTATTGTTTTTTCTTCTTCAAACTCCGCTTCCTCAAGTGCTTCATCATCAAGTTCACTAAATGCTGTGCGTGAATCAGTAAATATTTCTTGTGTTTCACCTATGTCATAATTATCATGGGTGTCCCCGCTCCAATCTCCTGTTAGGCATACTTTGCTGTTTGCCTCTAAATCACCCCATGTATCCTGGCATATAAATTCCATATCACTATTAATTCGTTGCTGCATCAATTCTTCCAAATCTAAATTTCCTTTTTTAAGCTCTTTCTTTTCCTCATCATCAAGATTGTCCAACACTTCTTCTTTAATTTCTTCATAAGTCCCTAACACTTTTTCAGAATCATTTTTAGCACATCCCAAAGCTGTTTTTGTAAGACCAGTTAAATAATTGTTTTCCGTTGTGTCCAGCATATTAGGGATGTTTGGTGCCCAGGAGGTAGTATCTCTGTCATTAAACACATGCAATCCTTCAAATCCACATATATTTGCAATTTCCTTTGTAAGATTATCCTTGTGCAATGATATATTACTTCCTTCCTTTATCAAATCCCCTTTTGCAGCCTCGCAGAATGCATCTAAACTAGAATCCATAACATGGTCTATCTTGAGAGATTTACATAGGTTTCCATTCCAGAAATGCCCTTTCTTTCTGCAACTCTGCTTGCTTAACTTGCTTACATCTTCCATTTTATATTGTGTAATATTAATCCTTTTTTATTTTCAAAAAGGACAATTAAACCATTTTCCCTATTAATTCTCCTCACCTGCATAATATGATAAGTCGGTGATATAAAGAGTTCATCAACAATAGGTATTTCATTTCTTAGACAATTGAACCAGTATATTTTGTCAAAACTGACACCTGATTTTTTTAGAGATACATCTATAAATTTCTTATTATACTGTACACTTAAAGAATTCCCTACAAAAGCCATAGAGAATCACCTTACAATGGAAGTATATTTGAGCCTTTAAGCTTGGTTTCTAGTTCTGTTCCCCTTATAAGGTTAAGACCAATCGGTGTAAATTCAATAGACTCCTTGAAGTTTCCTGAAGATAGCTTTTCCGATTTCAGGATAAACACATCCTTCAACTTTCCATTAAAATCCTTATTTTTCCAATGACATACAGCTGTAGGACCTTCTTCATAACACTCAACTTTATTGCCCTTGACCTCATCTGATTTCCAAGGTTTTGTTTTAGTAAATTCAACCATTTGTTTTCCCTCCATTTAAAACTTTTTTGCTACATCAGCCCAGATATTTTCTGCTTCTTTGATGTCTTTCTGTGATTCCAACACTGTTAGAGTAACTTCATTAAGCTTTCTGCTGTCCATAAAATCCTTTATGTCTGCAATCTCTTTCTTAGTTTCTACATCTTCTCCTTCCAGCTCATCAAATATCTTCCTGTTCATTGTTGCATCTGCCTTTTTTACTTCTCCATTGTCCACTTCAAACTCAAACTTTGCCCTCAAACCACCATCTTTTGCAGTAACCTTGCACTCTGATTTAGCGAAGCTTGGGCTTGCATAGTTTGTTTCGCATTTGGCTTTATACTCGCCAATGTCAAATTCTTCTTTTGCCATTTTATATTTTACCTCCTTATTTTATTTTAATGTTTTGAATTACAAAACCATCTTTTCATTTGATTTTAACCCCATGTAATTCTAATTGTTTTTCTCTTGTCAAAAAACTACCTTCCTTAAATCTTAAACCTAATGAAATGACCTTTCTTAAACCTAATGAAATGACCTTGCTTCTCGCTGAGAAAGGGGTTTGAGCACAATCCACCTTTATTTCATTTTGACTAATTATAGAGCAGGATGGAACCCAATTTGCGTGAGGGTAGTTTCTTTGAGATACACTGGTTGGGATATCAAAGCCAATTTTAGGATTGAAATAACCCACCCAAAATCTAATTTTACTTAAATTTATCTCTCCTAAATCATTTCTCGCTTCCAGCCAATTTACATTGAACATTTTATTTCTTTATGATTGGAGCTGCCTCTTTCAGCACAGCTACTAACCTATCAAAATCATCCACATCCTCAAATTCAACAATAGGCTCTTTTCCTACAACTGCATCAACATATTTTTTGTCCCACCCATTGTTTTTTGTCCTATTTAAGAGTAATACCTTTCCACCATCAGCCACAACTTGACTAAGCCTTTTTTCAAACTCTTCGGGAACAGCATCCTGCATATCGCTGTAAACAATGAATGTCTTCTTTCTCCAGCTTCCTACCTTGGGCTTGATGTCATCATAAGCTTTTGACAATTGTGTTCCAGATGTACCCAGTGATTCCAATGTGTCCTTAAAGTTGGAATTTGGCTTTACTTCTTTTCCTTCCTCTGTTCCTAAAAAAAATTTTTGCTTTATGCCTAATCCATCCATAGTGTCTACAATTGGCTGGATGAATGAGAAAGTAGAACCCATACTATTATGGGCAAGAATTCCATTTGCAAAATAGTTATGGTTATTTTCAACTTCTAAATCATACACATCTATCCCTTTTACTTCATACTTATTTATATATTTTATTTTTTCTAAACATAATTGGGTAGTATAATCAATCATTCTTCTATTTTGATTTCTGAATAAATCTTGTTTTAGATTATTTAATTTATCTATTTTATCTGGTCTAGTTACCCCTATAACTTTATTAAATTTTCTTATTTCTGATTTACCATAAATAACCAACCTATGGAATAGTGTTTCTTTTATAATTTTTCCTCCATTTATTCTTCTTTCTGGGACTATAAAAGAGTATAAGGTGCTATTGATTGATAACCTTTTTAAAGATAATTTAAGTTGATTCATCAAAACTTTACTTGTGTTTGTAAAATCCACGCCGTGGTCTCCGATTGTGCCTTCTCCATCATAAAATCCTTTAATGTATGCTGCAAGTAACTTATTGTTACATTTAGTTACAAAAGAAGGGATACTTCTCTTAGGGCTTCTTTTAACTATTTCTGGAAATATATTTAATAAATACCCTGTGAAATATTTTGAGTTAAAATATAATCTTTGCTTATCTCTTTTCCTAATAAGTGCATTAATACCCATATTTTTAGCTATTTCTTGATACCTTTTTAAATTAGCTAAACTTTTATCAGTAACAACTGTATACATACTACTTGATTTTATACTTACAGAAGTGTTACCATCGGCAGTAATATACCCTAAGAGTTGCATAAACTCTTCATTTATATTTAGTTTAACAGGATGTTTATTTACTCCAGCCAACACCATATCAATTTTTGACCTGCCAATACCACTTTTTTTCTTAATTGCAACTTTAGAAATTCCAGCATTATGCAATTTTTTAATAATTTCAATTTCCTCACTTGTTAGGATATGATTTCCTTTTGGTGTATAAGAAGGTAATTTTATATTTTTATTGTAATCAAGATTTTTAAAAGTCAAAATATAATCTCCTTCTTTTAATTCACAAGCTAACTTTTCTGTAATTTTTAAATTAGATATTGCTCTTTTAGTATATTTATTATTTCTTGAGATGTCTTTTCTTTCTTTCTTGGATATTTTAACAACAAAGAAGGAATGATTTGGGGTTACATCCAATTGTGTTCCTGTTTTTGTTTTTATTTGTAACAAGACTTTTTTTTTATACTTGAATTTTTTAGTAACTTTATTAAAACTTAATTTTTTTAAATCAGAGGAAAGAACATAATCTCCTTTGTTTATATCTCTTATTTCTTTCAATCCAAGGGGGGTGAGTAAGAGGGTGCTTCCAATGAAACACCCGCTAGTGTCTGCTAACCATATTATGTCCTCCTTTTGCTTGGGCGGTTTACTCTTATAGAAAGTATCAAGCAAAAGTCCCTTTCTCATTCCCTGCCTTATTGTATATCTTGCTGCAATGTTCTTACCCCTCTCCCTGTACCTTTCATTCTTTCCTTGCCTTGTTTTTAATGATTTCAGTCCTTCCCTCACCTTTGATTTAAAATAATCGGATTGTGTTATTGTCCCTACAAATCCAGGAGCCCCCCATGAATCTATTGCCCCTTTCATAAACTTGTCAATGAACCTCTGCTCTGCTGAGGGGTCATCAAACTGGGGAGAAATGTCCATCTGGGGGATTTCAGAGTCCATTGTTTTTCTTAAAAATTTCTTGAATTCTTTTAAGTCATTTAAAAACCTTTTAAGTTTTGCTGCATCCTCATTTGATATGTTTGTTTCTTTATTGATTTGTTTTGTTAAGCTGTCTACTATATTTTCTGCCTCGCTTCCTATATTCCTAACCTTGCTTAACTTTCTGGATTTAAAACTTTCATTTATCATATCTTTTATTCTTGAATTAATGTCTGATAAGCACTGTCCTATCCCTCCTTTTCCTTTTCCTTGCATAGCTTGAGTGCATTTATTCATCAAGTCTTGTACATCGGAAGGCATCCCTATACCTTCCCCTGCTTCAATTTTACCTTGCTTCAGGAGTTCTTCCATCTCTTTTTCATTAACTACCATTCCTTCTACCTCAGCGGAGTTCTGGATAAGGTTTCCAATATGCTTTTCTATAAGAGGTCTCATGCCAGAAGGAATAGACAAATCATCAAGCCCCCTGTTCCCTCCAAACACCTCTTTCCGAGGTATTAAAAGCTCATTCCACGATTTGTTAAAGATGGTATCGCAGGAATCTGACTTGCTTAACGAAGCCATTAAAATAGTTTTAACATCGCCTATGGATTCAAGATTATCTGCTCCCCCTAAAGTATGTATTGATGATAATGCATCATTCTGTTCGCTTAGAGAAACCCTGCATCCCTTTATAGTCATCTTTCTTGACAGCCTGTCTATAAATTTGTTTGCGGGGTGCATCTTTTCTCTTGCAATACATTCCTTATCATCTGGTTTGCATATATTTGGTATCATATTTTCCTCGTGAATATTTTAATATCATAAAAATGCCTTACTTCATCCATTATTGTTCCTGAAAACCATTTTATTTTTTGGTTGTCATAAACCGGAACTTTAACAAGCATTCTTTTATTTAACTTAATATTTAAGGTCTGGTCTTCCAAGCCCCTTATAATATCATTGACTTTTGAATCCATCATGGCTATCTCTTCAGGCAACCAGTCTGTCTTTGGAATATAACAGTTAACTCCTAATTTACGAGAACTTAGTTTTGTTGCAATGCACATAACCTGGTCATTGTTGTGACTTGATGCACCTAAATCCCCCACAGATGGAACGGGACTTCCGCCAGGGTGGGTATGCAATGAGCCGATATAAGTGTCTTCTCCGCACATTTCAGGGAGAATTTTCATAGCAACCCCCATTCTACCACCCTCCTTAAATTTAATATTTCCTTTAGAAGATTTACAGATAGAAACTCCTTGCTCTGTTATTTTATCTGGGTTTACTCTTATTATTTTATTAGAAGAAATAAGATTAACCTTGCCTGTTTTCTCATCAAATTCAAAGTTTCCAAACTCCCCATTTTTTTGGCGAACAGCAAGTGAGTAAAAAGAATTAGGTGTTAATAGAGTTCTACCTAACTTAAATCCTTTCTCAGCAATTATGGGGGTATCCCTATTAATATCAAGCTTCATAACTATGAGTAAACCGCAAGCGTTAATTAAGCTCTTTTTCTAAATCTTCTTTTTTCTTAACTTTTATCTCTTTGTGAAATGTTTCTTCCATTGCCAATGGAAATGATTTGTTAAATACTCTTACTGCTTTTTCACTCTTTGCAAGGGCTGGACGTATTATATCCTTCAAATCCTGAATGTCCTTTATTTGTGGACCAAGAGTATTGATATTGACAACAGCATCCTCTATCTCTGAAAAAGATACAAGATTATCATCTTTCTGCATTTTTCGTGCAATCCTGCATACCAATTCAGTGGATTTGTGCTTCATTCCTTCACAATTGATTAATTCGTCTTCTTCCATTAGTCTTTCACCTTAGCAAGATATTTATCAGAATCTGGTATGAAACTTTTGCCATGTTTCCAAGTGAGTACCTTATCAATATCAGTTCCTGGAAGAGTTTTAAATTTGATTCTCATAAATCTTCTTTTAAAAGCATCTGAAAATGGTTCTGTTCCTATATCATGCTCATTATAAGTTACAAGTGTGAGTGGCAACCCTTTTGTTGTTGACCTAACTGTTCCCAGCATAGGTACTGTTACCTGTTTTTCTTCAGCAACTTCCAACATCATATTCTGGAAATCTTCACCACCCCTGTTACCCTCATCTACAAATAGTATTCCTTCATTCTTAATTGCATCCAAGGCTGGACCGGAATCAAAGTTTTCTTCCCTATAAGCATTTTTAACAATGCCTTTTGTGTTACATACATCTTTATTGGAACTTCCTGCCTGTATTTCCAAGAATTGTTTGTGATAATTCCAGTCTCCGAAAAACTCCTGCCGGGTTATACCTGGTGTTGCAGTTATCCTATTATACTTATTGTTGTAATTATTTAATTGATTTCCCCCAAACAATGCACTTGCAACTGCTTTCGCTGTCATAGTATTATGAACTACTGTAAAATCAGCCAATAAAAACCTTCTGTTTCCATCTATTACAAAACCAAAATATTCCCCTTTTTTTAATCTTTCAAGAGAGATACCAGTTACTAAAACATCTTTCTTTTGTAATCGTTTGTTTGTTTTTTTTCTTGAGATATGGACAGGTATTTTTGATATATCTCCTGAAATAAATATCCTCTGATATGGTTTTCCTTTAATATTTATTATAGAACAATATGCTGCAAAACCTAAAGACCTAGCAAGGAACAATATATCTTCTTTTAGAATATCTAACTTTGTTGTTATAGAATATCCCCCACACGACAAACTTCCATCAGTATCAATTAAGCCAGCAAGTAACTTTAATCTTACCTCTTTTGAATTAACTTTATATTCATTAGGAATGTGTTTATTCTTGATTAGGTTATATTCTCTAAAAATATCTAAAAGGGGATTTTTACCATTCCCTCCAGATTTCCCTTCTTTTTTAGTTAGGTCATATCGGGGGCATCTGTCCAAAGTATGAATTTTATTTGATTTTAACCCCCACACAATAGCTTGATGTTCTACTTCATCAATGATTTCTTTGTCTTGTGTTGTAACAGATAAATCTCTTGATGTTCCATCACCCAACCAAACCCCTAAAAAATAAGGGTCTATTTTTATGCTTTGCATTGGAAAATTCACACTTACCCTATATCCTTTAGCATAATGTTTGAACTTATTTGACATCATTAAATATTCTTTTATCCCTATGTCTATCTTTTCTCCTTTTTTAAAATATTGAGCATCCTGTGACATTTTAAGTGATAAAATATGATGCTCATTAACAACATATGGGTCTCCTTTTATAGGGACAATTTTATACATAAACTCTCTTCCAGAGTTTAAAGAAATGACCCTTCTAGGTGTTGAGTCATCTCCCATCAATAAATCCCCAATAACTACATCTTGAACTTTTTTAATAGAACCATCATACAACAGGATTAATGTGTCTTTTGCAAAACACTTGGCGGTTCCTGGCACTCCTGCAAGCATCATATTTTTATTTGTATTAATTGCAGCACACATACCCATTACTGTGCTATGGTCTAAAAGAACTCCACTTTCCATTAGTTTATCCTTTAATACATTGCAATCTATTCTGGGCATAGCTAATTTCAATAGATTATTATATATAAATGTATCGCAAAAAAAACTTTACTTTGCAAAAAAAGTTTTCACAAATAGGAAATCTAAACTATATAATACAAGATAACGATTATAATTTCTAAATACTTAAATAGTAGTAGTAATTACTTTTATTAATCAATAGTGTTAGGTGATACAAAATGTCAAACCAAGAAATAATAAAAAAACTTCTAAAAAACAATTCTCAGGGATTAAGCATAACAGACCTTGCAACAAAATCAAAACTGGCAAGACAGACTATTTCAATAATCTTAGCGAGGTTAGAAGGGGAAAATAAAATTGTAATAAGACCAGTTGGGCAGGCAAAGCTCCACTATTGGAAAATGAAAAATGACATACTCCCAAATAAATCCGACTAAAGTCGGGGGTTTCTCTACCAAACAGAGAAGGAGAGATTAAGATGGTTCAATGTGAATTATGTAGAAAAAATAAAGATGAATATATTAGTTTAGGAATTAGTAATAAATCGGGAACATCAATTAAGGTTAAATATATTTGTGAAGATTGTTCGTTATATATTCACGATAAAGTAATAAAAAAAGGAGGTCGCAATTCCTCCCAACCTTAAAAGGTCGGGTATCCTTGCGAATGTTTTATGAAAAAGTATGCTTAGTGAAATAATGGGGGCTAAAAATGAATAAAAAAATAATGTATTTAATGATAGGAATTCTATTAGTAAGTATTGTGAGAGCAGATACTAATGTTAGCATAGGGGTATCAAGCACAGAGGATATTAATGTCTGGGCTAATCCAAATACTCCAGGATTAACAACATATATTTTAGATGGAGTAGACTACAGACAATCAATAAGTAATTTGTATGCACATGATATGAGTATGAGTTACATATTCAGCAGATTGTCAGCCACATTTTTAAAGAAAGATTACAGAACTAAATGAATAAACTAATATTAATCATGTTCATAGTATTATGCTTACCAATAGTTACAGCTATATATGGTGGTGAAACTTGGACTTATCACTTTCCTTATTGTAATAAACTAACTGTAAATATCACTGGAACTTTGCCAATAGAAACTAATGAATACACAGTTTTAAATGACTGCACAAAAAACAATAATAGTTATACTTGTGATTGCACTGATGATTATGATTTTAATGTAACTTTTAAAACAAATACAATAAATAACTACACCTTTGACTTTAACTATGATTATTCAATGGAAGTTGTAAAAGCTCCTGCTGGTGGAAATTCAAGAACATCTTCAAGTGGTGTTTTCACAGTAAGGTTTACAAACAAGACAAGAACCTTAATGATGAAACAATTCGTTTACTCAAGGTTTTGGGTTGATGGGGAACAGCATACTATCAGAATAGTTGAAATGGGAAAAGATTGGATTAAACTTGAAATAAAATCTGAACCAATAAATATAACCCTTAACTTAAATGAAACAAAAGAAATCCAAATAGATAATGAAACATTAAAACTGAATTTAAAGGAAATAAGAGGAAGAGTTGCTTTCATTGAATTTACTAAAATAGAAAAGATTATAAAAGAAGAAACTAAAAAAGTTGAAGATATTATTGCAAATGAAACTGTTGAAAAAGGAGGGGGAGGAATTAATTTAACTGAAACAGTTGAAACAGAAGAAAAAGATGTTGAACTTGAACCAGAAAAGAGACCTTATATTTATTTAATTAAAGCAATAATTATTTTATCAGTTGTTATTATTGGATTGTTAGGTTATTTTGTTTACAAAAAAAGACATTCAAAAGCCAAAAGAAGCAAAAAGGAGGAATCCTTGTAATTCTTTTTGGATTGAAAAGAAATAAATATGGAGGAAAAAATATGAAAAAAGTTAAAATATTAGGAAAGAGCATTCCAGTATTGGTTTTAGTATTGCTGGGATTAGGAATGGTAAGTGGAGCTTTGGTGACTTATTTGAGCAATACAGCAGAAGTTAGTGTGACAGTAGAGTCACCAGTTCTC
>Ga0307990_1002826_pt1 | contig 13604 bp, 21 predicted proteins | sample EllFjometagen129_FD_203168 | JGI IMG/M metagenome (GOLD analysis project Ga0307990, IMG submission 203168) | Marine microbial communities from Ellis Fjord, Antarctic Ocean - #129 | ecosystem: Environmental > Aquatic > Marine > Unclassified | place: Southern Ocean | collected 2014-10-08
ACACGATGCGGAACTGGGCAGGGAAGCCTTCGGAGATGGGCGCTGGCGTGATGAAGGAAGTCGCTGATGCTCTCCAGGGCAAGACTCCCGCCGAGGCCAAGGCCATGCTGGAGCGCGTAGATGAGTTCAAGCGCATTGCGGCCAACATGGACATCTCCGTCAACGACGTGACGCAGACCGCAATCATGATAGGTGCCAATGAGGGCGACCTGGCGATGGTTGCCAAGATAACGGCGGCTCCTCCCGTGCGCTTCGCTCCCGAGACAGAGCAGGCGCTATCTCGCTGGATGACCGACTTCGACTGGACCCCCGACGCGGCCTACATCGAGCAGGTAAACTCAGCGGCCCAGATGGGAGGCAAGAGCAGCGGCATCGTTGCCTTCGACTTCCTGAAGGACAGGATATACAAGGCGGTTGAGGCGGGGGAAGACATTCTCCCTGTGATCGAAGGCATGTCAGAAGGCGTAGTGGTAGACGCCATGGTCATGCAGCAGGCGCTCAAGATGGTGGGCCGGGAGGGTCCAGGCATCAGCGAGTTCGCCCGTGTCTTCGACGCCATCGAGAAGTCCCAGATGGGAGCCAAGATCACCCCCGAGGCCCGCAGGCAGATGGCTATCTACACCATGAACCGGCTGGAAGCAACCGTGATGAAGGGCGCGCCTGAGTTCATGGAGGCCGAGTTCAAGTATCCACAGGCCAACGGTGAGATCCGCACAGTGAAGGGCTCGACCATCTTCGACGAGATGCAGAACATCGTGCAGTCCGACGCCCAATTCAACTACGAGACAGGGCTACGGCTGTTCGATGCTGACCTCCTCTCGCTGGACACGCTGAAGCGACGTGGCCTCCAGTACGGGCACAACGTCGTGAACAACTACGGCTCAAAGCAGATTGTCAAGAACGTTGCTCGGTACATGAAAGAAAAGCGGTTCGGTGAGGATCCGGCATCCAAGAAGATGATCGGCCAGGCCGTGCGGGACATCGCCACCTGGAAGGAGGGCAAGCCCCTCCCCGGCATCATGACGGACGCAGAGCAGCGGTTCATACTGGAGACCAACGAGTTGCCTGGAGTCATCGCTGAACTGTACAGCCCCGGCTCCAGCCACGTTGCCCTGCGGCAGCGGGAGATGCTGTCCGACTTCCGCTACCGTGCCCCTGGTGATCCTCTTCCGACAGGCTACGCAGGGCGCATGGCGCACAAGTTCACCAGGAAGTCAAACGTGGGCGCGTGGGAGAAGGCAAAGCAGCAGTCCACCATGTCCAGGTCCCTCGCTGATTCAGTGATGAACCTCCGCGGCATGGGCGACGAGGTGGGGCGCATCGCTTCGGAACTGATGACCGATCCAGTGATCTCGCCTGCGACCTCGAAGTTCCTGAAACAGCGGTTCGGGATGGACCTCTCCCGTATGCCCCAGGACCCGGCGCTGCGGCTAGTGGAGATCATGCAGGTCGCTGAGCGCGCCCAGACGCTGGCAACGAAGAAACTCCCCCCCGCCATCCGTGAATTGCTCAAAGACCGTGGCTGGGCAGAGGCGCATGAAGTCTTCAAGGGGATCTCCGCTCCCTTGGCGAAGAAGATGCAGGACCAGTGGCTGATGGTGTCCCCGACGAACAAGAACCTCTACCGCTGGCTGACCAGGAAGACGACCAAGCGACGGGGTGGTATTGCGCGTGGGCACAGGTTCGTGACGCAGGACTTCAAAGAGGCCAACATCGTCCACGCTACTGCCCCGATGATGCGTGACGAGTTCGCCAACCGATTCGTGAACGGCCCCATCGGAGAGAATCCAGTCATGCCGTTCTCTTCGGCTTGGCCTATGGCTTCCAACTTGGTGCAGACCGACAACGCGATGATGACGCTGGGGCGCACAAGCGGAGCCATCGAAGCGGGCCTAGGAGTAGAGGCCGGCGCGGTCATGCAGGACACGTTTGCGTATGGAATGCGGAATCGCTTCCTCACCACGCTTGACGACATGGCGGCTGGTCCCCCGCTAGAGATCGCTGGCAACTGGGCGAAGATTATCCATGAAACCAAGAAGGCGGGGGAGTTCTTGGGAGACACGGCGGTAGGCACAGTCAAAGTGTTGAACCCGTTCCCTATTCCTGGATGGAGGATCGGAGACGCGGCGGCTGGCAAGTGGATGCAGGACCAGCGTGGCCTCGTGGATGCTCGCGCACGCATGGCGCAACTGGCTACAGACACGGTGCGGTCGGCTCTCGAGGTGGGACTGTCCGACCCAGCAGTAGCGGAGGCGATGAACAACCTTGGTCGCCGTCTCGGTATCAAGGGCGAACCGATGCGGGCTGGCTACGAGAAGTGGCTGACCTCCATCCACAAGCACTCGAAGCGTGGAGCGGGCAAGGCGGGCAAGGCTGGCAAGGCGGCGAAGGCTGCGGATCTGGCAAGGGCCAAGGTCAAGATGCCACGCGAGGTAAAGCCTGCCGTTATCGACCACGCGAGGTTTATTGACAGCGATGGGTACTTCAACGTAGAAGCGGCAAAAGGATCTCTGCCCCCTCTCGCAGATGGCAACAGGCGGTTCTACCGGGCCACTAGTCCTGGACTGAAGCATAATGACGTATGGGACCAGACCGGCTCCATGGCGCAGTCTACCAATATGCCTGGTCCTGGCAGGTACTACACCGACGACTTGAACTACGCCAACACCTACCGAAATACATACGGATCCCGCTCGAAACTGTACTACGTTGATGTTCCAGAGGCATTGGTAAAGAGCAGCCACGATGTACCTCTACCCGTATGGGATGAGGCTGGCAAGGTCGTGCCTGGGCAGAAGTCTGCTGTCGCATCAGGAGAGTGGAAATTTGACCTTGACACCATCAACGCAGAAATAAAGAGGGGCAAGGCCAAGATGCCCCTCGACACCGCTGCTCGTGCCGGTCGCCAAGCCAAGGGTGGATCCATCGGGGAGCGGCTCGATGGAGTCTTCCGGGAGATGTACGACATCATCGGGACGGAGAAGATGCAGGAGCACCTCCAGATGGCGATGGACAAGTACGTCAACTACCAGGACGTGCCCCGCTGGGTAGAGGCGGCGAGTTCCTCCATCTTCATGTTCCCCTTCCTGAAGTGGTCGGCGCAGATGGTCCCGCGTGCAACGCAGTGGATCCTCCAGAACCCTTCCCAGGCCATGGCGCTGATGCAGATGCAGCGCGGCGCGCACATGATCATGTGGAAACTGGCTGGTGGTGACGGCAACTGGGAGGAGCAGTCGCAGTACGTCCAGGAGCAGCACCAGGACTTGCTCCCCATGTTCGGCGGCACCTCCTGGGAGACCGGCATGGGGGAGGTGACGGGGATCGCTGGCTTGGACGAGACGTTCTTCTCGATGTTCGGTGGCGGGATGGGCGCTGTCAACCCGCTGGAGAGCATGGGCGGTGACCTTATCTCTTCGGCTGGGCAGATGATGAGCGGCAACACTCCGCGTTCCAACTTCCCCCTCCGCTACGGCCCGAACGGGATGCCCAGTGCTGGCGGCGCGGTCAAGGTCACTCCCGGCGCAGACATCGCACAGCAGGGCCTGGAGTTCTTCGGTAGCGTGATGAAGCCGTTCCAGCACATGGCCTCGCTGCCCATGCCTGGAGCGGAGCCGTCTGGAGTCAACGTGTCCTCCACTTGGCAACCCATGGCTGAGTCTCTACTTGGCACTCCGCAGGGGAAACTGCGGCCCGACTGGAAGATGGGCATGTACCGCTTGCTGGGGCTCAGGTTCCACCCTTCTGACGCAGGGCTCAAGACAGCCAAGACAGCGGCCTACGGCGAGGTGTCGAAGCAGCGGGCGCAGATAGAGGGGGACATGGGGGGCCAGCGTTCAGTGCGGAACTACTGGAGCGGGCGGATGGACTATGCGCTGGAGTACGCACGGTCCCCGATTGACGCTGCCAAGTCGAAGTTCCGCACTGAGACTGCGAAGCGGGGCCAGGATCTGCGCGCTGACCATGGGCGAGACCCGCTGTTCATTCGGGAGATGGTGGCCAACGCCGATGCGTATCTCGGGATGCTGCGGAAGCGTGGCAAGCCCATCCTGGACGCCTTGCAACAGAACCTGATCAACCAGATCACCGACGCGGGCACCGCCAAGGACTACTTCCAGGTGGGGCCGGACAAGATCCGCGCCACCGCTCTCGCTCTCCAGGGCGATGTTGCAGACAGGATGCGCGAGGACATCAAGCGGGTGCTGGACAACAAGGCTCCGCGTGGTGCGGCCTACGTCTACCAGCCGTTGACCGAGGCCCTGGGTATGCCGCCAGTGTCGGAGGATCCCATCGACTTCGCTGCCCTGAAGAAAGACCTGAGCAGGATGGGCGTGAACGAGCGGGACGTGCAGCGGTTCATGTCGGCAGATGATCCCATCGCTGTGGCTGAGGAGTTGACCCAGAAGAAGGGACGGCAGACCGCGGCCAGGGCCAAGGTCACTGGCACACTGGAGACTTCCCCCGAGAGGTTCCTGGCCCCCATCAAGCCCAAGCCCGAGGCTGACGAGTCAGACATGCCCTTGCTACCCAAGGAGCAGGAGAAGCGGGCGAAGAAGATAAAGAGCCAGATCCAGAAAGACATAGAGGCGAAGATCAAGGCGTTCAACGAGATCATGGGCACCAATTACCGCTAGCAGGAGGCGACATGAAGGCGAAGGCGAAGACGAAGGCGAAGACGAAGGCGAAGACGAAGGCGAAGACGAAGGCGAAGACGAAGGCGAAGAAGAAGCCGGGGAGACCCCGCAAGGTCAAGCTCCAGACACCACCAGTTGAGACTCAGACGCAGGAGGCAGCGGCCCCTGTCCTGGATCCAGACTCCATCCCCGACGGCACAGCCATCCGTCCATACTGCATCGTGACGGGGACGCGGACGGACATCGAGGGGGTGGACAGGTTCATCATCCGTGGCCTGGTGCCGGGAGCTCCCTGGGCACTGGACAACCTGGAGGACAGTCAGCGGGTGGGGAGCATGGAGTGGCAACAGACGGGGCACGCTCTCTCGCGCCCGTCTGACATCTACCTGTGCTGGCAGTGGCACGCTGTTCCCATGCGAACGGCGGTGGACGAGGGGTACAAGCTCGGCTCGGACAGTGGGAAGCGGGCAACGGATCCTCCGCAGTTCGGCATCGGGCGGGACGGGACGGTGGTGCAGTTCCTGGACCCATCTCAGAACGGCTGCGGCCGCGCTGCGAAGGTGGGGCTCAAGGGGCACGAGACCATCGTGATTGAGAACCTGAACAAGGCCGGCCTGAACAAGCCCACCGCTGCTCAGGTTGCCTCGGCGCACGCGTTGGTGAAGGGGCTGCTGTGGATCTACGGGATGCGGAACAGTTCCGTGCTCGAGGACAAGCAGTGGGTCCAGTAGATACACCCCGCCCATGACAAGTCACAAGCAGAGCGTGAGGTGGGGTTACCAGCGTGGGAGACCGCCGACATCTACAACTCTACAGCGGGATCGGCGGGAGTCAAGGGATTCTCTCCCAGCTCCTCGTGCGCCCGCGTCTTGCGTCTGAGCCAATACTGGCACATCGCTTCCTCTGACCACGTTTGGTCGGCCCCCATCTCCTGGCAAGGGGTGCGGAACTCACACCAGAAGCAGAGGTTGTTCTTCATCGCCGGGTACTCGTCGGTCTCCTCGGCCTCCTGGATGGCCTCTGCCACGTCGCGGAGGTAGCGGACCCAGGGAACCACGGTCTCCTTGGAGATCGGCACCTCGGGGCAGTAGCGCCGCCATGAACGGTCCTTCTCGGTCCAGCACAGGACGTTGAGCCGCCCCGCGGAGACCGGCCAGCCCATGGACATCAGCCCGAATGCGTAGGTGTGGAGCTGGCCGCTGGAAACTTGGCGGGTCCAGTGCTTCCCGTTGGCCTTGCCCGTGGTCTTGTGGTCCACGACTGTCTCGGTGTCGGGCATGTACAGGTCAGACTTGCCGCGGAGCACCACGTTCTCGGTGCCGGGGAGACGGACGCACAGTTCGGTCTCAACCAGCCCGGTGAACGCTTCGATCTGGTCTGCGAAGTTCTCCGCGTACCAGACGACGAACCGCTCGAAGTAGTCCAGGTCGCGGTAGTTGGTGAGGGTCAGGGCCTCCCGTACCGCGTCCATGTCCTTGGATTTATACCAGATCTCGAGCAGCCGGTGAATGTCTGTGCCCCTCATCAGGTACTTGTTCTGGGGATCCCCCGTGAGTTGCTTCACGTATGACCAGAAGTATTTCCTGGGGCAGTGGGAGAAGGAGTCAGCCGCGCTCCAGGTGATGGCGATTTCACTCATCGTCGCCACCTCGCAGCGCGTACTCTTGCCAGCAAGCGTAGCAATTCATCTCGCCGCTGGGACACTTGCCAACCGTAGGAGGACAGTCGCCAGCCTCCTCGCATTCGTGGTCCATGCCACGTGCCATCACCCCGATTCTCCTCTCCAGCGCCTCGATGCGGTCAAGGGCGTTGCCAAATACGACGCTTGCTCTCAGGATCTGTTCTGCCAGTGGTTTGTCGTTGCGGGCTATCTTGAACGTCGCAAGAGACAAGCCAGCGGCATAGACATAGCCGGACACGAGGCTATCCTTGCTCCACTCGTTCATGGCTTCCCCCCGTAGGTCTTCTCCATGGCCTTCTCCATCTCCGCCTCCATGCGGGCCTCCTCTCGGTCGATGGCGCGGCGGCATCGGTCGCAGTACATGCGGCGCGGGCCGCAGTGTGCGTCACACTCCGAGCACCTCTCGGACTGGTTCCGGTCGTCGCGGTCACGCATTGGTCAAATCCTCCACGGCCTGGAGCAGTCTCCGCAGCGACCCCGCCTTGTCGTTGTGCCAGCGCATGGCGTCGCGTATGTCAGAGATCACCGCGTCCCTGGTGTACTCCGGAGGGGACCACTTCACTGTCCCGGCGCGGACGGTTACGGTGAGGTGGTCGTGAACGTCGTAGGTGGGCATTACTGGCCTCCCTGGTGATCGATGGTCTTGCCAGTAGGATTGCGGGGGACAGATCCGCACCACTCCATTCCATCATAGGTGCATGGATAGTAGACGTGGTTCTCGGTATGAACGAGAAACTTATCCCCGCATGTTCCGCCGTATCCGCCGTCAAACACGCGATCAAAACCACTGTCTGGCCTATATCCGCTGATTATGGCTGATTCTACATCCTCCCAGGTATCGCCGTTGTCCTCCATCGTGCTGGCGATCTCGGCTCTCCATGTCGTGCTGCTTATCATCGGTCCTCCTTGGTGCGTGCAGATGGCGCAGGAACCCCAGGGGGTCTCCATTGTGGCGTCTCCACCGCGTTCTTTGGTTTCACTGGTACGATGCATCAGGTCAAAGGGAAAATGGATTCTGGAGTGTTCTAGGCAGTCCATGCTTGAAGACTACACCGCGGGGAATGGAGGGGCAACGGGTCGCAGTATTAGCGGTCAGTTGAGGAGATCAACCGCTTCCTTGATGAGGTGGATGGTGTCGAGGACTTCATGCCCCTCTGCGGCGCGGGCAGCTCGTCGCTGTGCTCCCAGATCGCAGGCTCCACATCCGAAGGGGGTCTCCAGTTCCAGGGCGGCGGCGGCGGTGTAGTTCCGGTAGCAGACATCGAGGAGGACCGTCCCATGCAACGGGCAGGGCACCGCGCCCATGGTGTCGGTAATCTCCCAGGGTTCCTCCTCCCAATGCGGAGAAACCTGGCTGGCGCGTGCCTCCTGGATCCTACGCCAGAGCATGGCATCCACCAGGCCGGTAGCGCAGGCAGACCGCAGGACCGCGGAGGGGATCCCCATGATGGTAGCGGCGTGGACGACTCCCCCGAGGGCCTCCACGACTTCGCGGACAGGACGCTTGCACGGTGCTCCCGGCATGTCACACCCCCAGGTAGAAATACATCATGATTCGGAACCAGATTGCGGCGATGGCTACTCCGCGAGCCATTGCTTCCTCCCCGCGTCCATGTCGGCCAGGACCGGCTTGTAGGCCAGCCGATCAGCTCGCAACAGTGCGTCGAGATCGAACACCTCATGGAGCAGTACCAGATCTTCTTGCGACTGCCACGTAATAGCGTCAACCAGCGCGCCGATGGCGTGGTACTTGGCAACGTTGCCGCGGTTCTTGCACGCGGCCCAGATTGCGCGCCGCGTGCGTCTGTCTCTTGCTGTCTCCATGTCAGTCCTCCCCCTCGTTGTTCAGCCACCACATAAAGGCCAGTCCCAGGAGGAACCATCCCCCGACCGCCAGGGCCGCTATTTGATAGGTTTGCATCTAGTTCTCCTACGGTTTGCATCGCCACAACCAGACCAAGCCCGGCCCCATCATGGCAGCGAAGCCAAGCGCCTGGATCCACGCGTGCGGATCGGTCCAACTTGGGTTGTTCAGGATTGCATCAACCATGCTCAATCTCCTCCACCGCGGTAGTCATCATGTCGAGCACGCCGCGTACCCAGTCTTTGCCCACCTTGGCCAGTGGGAAGTGTCCCGCGTACTCGCCCGAGTTGAGGCAGAAAACATGATACGGGCTAGACTCGAACGAAACTGACCCGTCGTTGTTCAGCATTCGGTTCATCCATTTCAGATACTCGCGTCTCCAGGTGTCCATGGTAGCCTCCAAAGAGCGCACAATACGCCCCGTCCGCGTCGGATGGATCCGGCAGGGACGGGGGGCAACGTACCCCCGGTGTTCAGTCTGTGTTGATACAGTCGCCGTCGTTCAGTCCGTGGTCTTGCATGATCTCCAGTGACCGAGACCCCTCCCATCGAACCTCTTGTGATCGTTCCCCGCGGTCACAGGGCCAGAACACGCGGTCAAACTTCCCGCTGTAGATTGCCCTATCCCGCTCCCTGCTCCATATCTCGATACCCTTGTCCGTTCCGTAGATATTCAGCAGCCATGACTTGAAGAACGCCCGCTCCCTGTAGCCTGCCTCTGATAGTTTCATCTTCTACCCCCAAAGTGGAAAGTCTATGTCGTCGTCGCTGGTCATCGCGCCCATGGTGTCCTCGTGGGTGGCCCGGATGCGCAGCCATTCCCGGTGTTCCTTGTCCGTTGCCCGCTCCTTGGCTTCCCTGGCCTTGCGCTGTGCGATCTTTGCGGGATCCTGATACCAAGTCCATGCCTCAGCAAGAACGGCGCTCTTGGGCTCCCTGGTAAGCTGCGAGGCATGGTAGAGGATATAGCCTCGGGCGTGGCCAGTGGAGACCAGGACACCGCGCGAGCCCCTCTTGATCTTGTACCCTAGCTCAGTCCATCCCGCGTACGTGGTCCAAAGGGGGCCGCTGTACCCTGTCTCCTCAGTCCACGCGGCCAGAAGGACGCGGGTGCGCTTGCGGTATGGCTTGCCCGTTCTGGCGTTCATGGGGAGATAGCTCACGGCTAAACCTCCCATCCCTGCTCGTTGGCCATACGCCGCGCCGTCTCCTCGAATCCGAACCACGCCAGTAGGTTCTGATTGAACTGGTCTAGGCACAGAACGTCGGCGCGGTCGAAGTCGCGCAGCAGCTCCCACGGGGCCTGCCTGCAGTCCTCACAGAGATCAGAGAGCAACCGCCCGATCTCCTCGCGGTGCTTGCGGTAGAACTTTACGGTGTCGGTATAGTAGACCAGGCTCCCGACCATGCCCGAGGCACAGCCGCCGTATGCAAGGCCAGCCATAGCACCTTCCGCGCCGTTGTCGTATCCGTCGCCCGAGTCATTGGCCCACATACGAACTGCCCGATCCATTCCCGTCTCTCCAGTGGTACGCTTGATCTTCATAGTGTCCTCCATTGTGGGCCGTGGCCCGTTATCTAGTCGTTGTCGTCGCTACGCACCGCGTACAGCACCCATGATCCCGCGGGGCTGTCAAGGAAAGAAACAAACTCCCGTGTCAAGTCTTGCTCGCGCAGTGTCCCGTGGCTTACTGTCCCCAAGTCTGCAATGATCATTGTGTCCTCCTAGCAACCGCTTCATTGCGATTGTGACTAGATATATAGCAAGAGCCATGCCAACCTCCCGAGTTAGCGTAACTCACCGATATCACTACATACATGAATGAGATACACAGTGTCCTCGTGAGGCAGAAAGCCACGCGGTATACACACTATCTGAGGAAGGCAGCAGCAAACCCACGTCGTTGCTACTCCATCGGTCACTGTAGTGGAACGCCACGCGATGGGCAATTCGCCTCACTCGTATGCAGTACCTCAGGATGATGCAGCATAATCCCCAGGGCTAGCTCCTCGCGACTCTTACTAAAGAGGGCTCTCGCGTACGCGCGCGCAGAAGACTCCCAAGATTGGACCGCCCGCGTCGTCAGTCCCACCACTCCCAAGCTGGAAGGCAGAGGAACCCGCTCGCGCCCGGAGGATAGGTGGAGCTTGGCAAGTGACACAGCACAGCACAGGGCACAGGGTTTGCGGATAGGTAATGACCTCTTTTCCTCCCCCTCCCTTCCCCTTGTGTAGAGATAATGCCCACTCCTAGCCTGGCTCCTACTTGGGAGGTGTACATAATGTGCACAGACTGTGGTGAATCGCCACGGTATGTGGAGGGGATGGGCCTTGTGGGTGTGGAGATAGTCTACACTACGGTGCAAGGGGGCTACCCACGGGGAGGGACTTGATGTGGGGGGGAGTGATTCTGTTCTGTGTACTACTCATTTTCACTCCCTGACGTTCGTTCGATGGGCTGGCAACGAGGCCCTGCTTCCCCCATGGGAGGCTTCCACCGCGCAGGAAGGGGTCTACCCGCTGTACTTGGAGGGCGGCTTTTACAGAGGATGTACGGGCCAGCAATGGGCATGGTGCTGGGCTACAAGGGAAGAGGGGGGGAGTCTCTCTTACGGTCCCCCCTTAGGGGGACCTTAGAGAGACGGGGGGGTGATGGGATAAGAAGGGGCTGTTGTGCGCGTACGCCCGCGAGGGGGCCTGCCTGTGGATCTATCTGGGGAGAGGAGTGTTGATGCCTGCTGAGAGGAGTAGGTCTACTTTGCGGTCGATGGAGCCTACTGTACCAGAGAGTGTGTCGACCTTGGTCTCGATCTGGTCGGCCTTGTTGGCCTGCTTCTCGAGTGCCTTGGAGAGGGAGCCGCTGACGAGATCGCAGTCTTCCTTGGTAACTCCTGACGTTGCCTTGTTCTTCTGTCGGTGCTGAAACTCTCTACCCCCGAAGGCAGCGGCAACGGCCCCGATGACTGCGAGGAGGATGGCGTTCCAGTTTACTGGGTCTACTTCGGCAGCGGCTTGGGCGAGATGGATGAGCATGGCGGTCCTCCTGGTCTGAAGCCATGGTAGCGTTGTGCTCCCTATTTATGCAAGGGGGGCGTGTTTTGGTCGCGTCGTTGTGCAAATAGTCTGACGGGTTGCTTGGTCTTGTGGGCTGGGGTAGTTTGGCTGCTGGAGGTTACCCATGAAAGGACAGCAGTGTGTTACTTGCGGCAAGGTACAGGGATGGGACGCGGAGTCCTGTGTCTGGATATGGCAATGCGGCTGCGCCGTCCAAGCCCAGGAGCAGTTGGACCGAGCGAATGAGAAGGTGCTGGCGTTCCTCGAGGGGGACCGCTGGCAGAAGGAGGAGTCACCCCTGGGTCTCGCAGTCGCCGGCCTGAGCAAGCGGATCGAAGACGGGGACTGCACCCTCCACATCGACGACAACGCTGACGGCACCCGCCACGTCTTCGTCGAGGGGAAGGCCGGGGATTGCCACAGCCTGGCGATGGGCAAGGTGAGCCTGTCCGGCGTGGTCGCTGAACGTGACAATCTCAAGGGTCAACTGTCCGAGGCCAACACCAAGAACTTCAGTGCCAACGTCAAGGTTGCCTCTGTCTACTCCATGACCAAGGCCATCGAGTCATTCGCCAGGACGCTGGAGGAGTACGACGAGAACATTGCCACCGTGCTGATGCGCCTGCTGGGTGAGGAGTGGTGATGGAGAAGACCCACAAGGTTACGCTGCGCTGCGAGGTCTGCGGCATGGAGTACAGCCTGGAGGAGCGGCTGTCCGTCCCTGGCCGGTTCGAGGGGCTGTCCTGCTGCAACCAGAAGTGCCAGGTGGTTCGGACCGGCTACCAGGAGGGGCTGGTCTGCGCTCCCACGATGCTGGACTCCCAGTCGCTGTTCATCTCTGAGCGTCGGTTCGACTACGACCGCGGCAACATGGAGAAGGACTACGCCGGCTACCGTGTCCCTGGTACTGAAGAATGGACCTGGGTTGCTCACGGGGATGGTCTCCCTGATGGTTGCGCCCTGGAGGTGACTCGAGACGACCTGGCCGAGTTTGGCCAGCGAAGGAGGAAAAATGAAGACCTGTAAGACCTGCAAGCATTCCACGCCGGTGAAGGGCCGCAAGGGTGCCGTCCGATGTGCGCCGCGTAGCCTGATCCTGTCTACCGCTTCAAAGTGTGTGGATTGGGCCTCAGAGGCACCGCCAACGCTCCCGAAGAAGAAACCCGTACCCAAGCCCGCCCCGAAGCCCAAGGCCGTCAAAACGCCCAAGAAGGCCAAGTGATCGCCGCCCACTACCTGGACGGCCCCGAGGACGGCGCCTGCAAGATGCTGGACTCCGCGCCGCAGTCGATGGACGTGCCGGTGTTCAACTCTGAGGGGACCTCGAGGACCGGCTTCGCCCGCTACGTCCTGGTGTCTTCCCACCTGGGAGCGAAGGGGATCGAGGCCATCTACAAACTGGAGACGGGCGGCGACCCGTCGATGAACTGAGGAGGAGAGATGAACAGCAAGCTCGGTAGAGACGTGGACCGCGCAGCAGAGCGGGCGAGGGAGCGGGACCTGGACGCCCGCACCGCCACCACCGAATGCGAGGAGTGCGGCGCCAGCATGGTCCACGAGTACGACCACACCTACCGCTGCCCCGACTGCCAGATGATGGCCGAGTACCATGAGCCCGACGAGGACAACCCGAAGGGGTCGGTCTCGACCTGGTGGGAAGAGGATTGACGCCTGCCCCCCTCCTCTCTTTTCTGCACAAACCCGCTTGACACACCTGCTAACGCCTGCTAACGTGGGCGCAATGGAGGTGACTATGGACAAGAAGATGATGACTGTTGACGAGGTGGCCGAGTTTCTCGCTGTCAGCCCTAGTTCTGTGCGTCGCTACGTGGACCGCGGTGAACTGCCCGTTGTCCGCTTTGGTGGATCAGTACGGTTCGACTCGGATGACGTGGAGAGGCTTGTTGAGCGGTGCAAGGCCAAGGCATCCACAGAGGGGGCATGACGTGGCAACCTTTCGCAAAGCACCAATGGGAAAGGTGTCTGCGTGGTTTGGTGCCGACCTCGAGGCGGCTGGACTTTGGATCCTGCTGATTACCGATCCCAGGTGCGGGCCTTGCGGGTGCTTCAGGGTGAGCCTTGCAGAACTGTGGGGCGAGTACGGCATCAGCGAGTCAAAGTGCTGCAAGATACTAGACCGAATGACCAAGCACGTTGTCTACCGCGACAGGTGGGTTGCTCTTCGGAAGTACACCGAGCACCAGCGCAGCAGCGGGAAGAACTGGGACAAGGCCATCGAGAACGACCTTGAGACCAGAGAACCGCCTGAGGACTTGGTGAGGTATGCCAAGGGATACCCATTAGAAACCCATCCTATACCCATCAAGAACCCATCGAATCAGGAACAGGAGCAGGAGCAGGAACAGGAGCAGGA
>Ga0307990_1002827_pt1 | contig 13604 bp, 13 predicted proteins | sample EllFjometagen129_FD_203168 | JGI IMG/M metagenome (GOLD analysis project Ga0307990, IMG submission 203168) | Marine microbial communities from Ellis Fjord, Antarctic Ocean - #129 | ecosystem: Environmental > Aquatic > Marine > Unclassified | place: Southern Ocean | collected 2014-10-08
CCGCCCGTATTGCCATTGGTCGCGCCTGAGGTTTACCATAGAATCTTTCAGGCGGCGCCCCGATTCCCACCGCCTCAATGACTCCGGATGTCCAGTTTACACTTCCCGAAGCGCCCATCGTCTCGACAAACTGCGCTCCCTTCTCAGCAAACAGATCTGTAACTCCAGCCACAAGAAACAGAACCACAATGATAGACAAGAGCAATGACCTTTTTTTCATAATATCCTCCTTTATCTTAGAACATAGGCACTTCCTCTTTATCCTATTATGAAAGCACTGTCCAATATTCTCTCATTTTTAACGATCTTTCAATAGTGACGAATAGGCATAAAGTCATTTTCGAGCGGATGTGATCATTTCGGGAAACAGATGATAGAGGTGATTGGCGTTAATAAAATCTAATTGCTTGAATGCTTTAGCACGAGTTTTAGATTTTTAGCCAAGCATCGAAATCATCCCCGAAATGGTCTTCAAGCGAGAAAAATAACTTTATGCCGGACCATCAATAGTTATATCGCTCTTCTTTCGGCCCGCAGTCCCATCATGAAATCAATTTTACATACAAACTAGAAAGTTTCAACCCTCATGAGGATGTCTTTTCCATTTTCATTGCAACTCAGGCCTTTTGTCTGAGGTGAGATATACGGTAAAGTGGTGGTGATAGAAAAAGCCTTTTCTCTATCTCATGCTTTGCCACAGGGGAATTTTGACAAGAAATCGGTGACTGTTGCTGGATTAATAAAACACATCTCTGAGAAAAAGTCCCTGCGGAGGGGCTGTAATAGCTGCTTTAGTCCTGTCTTTGGCGTTAAAGATCCCGGCAAATAGGTTGGAATCAATTTTTCCCCTTCCCACATCAACGAGTGTACCCAGTATATTTCTCACCATATATCGCAGGAATCCATCTGCCTCGATTGAAAAGATTATCATTCCCGACTCTGAAACAGTGAAATCCACATCAATGATTGTCCGTACATAGTTTAGCGTATCGCTGTTTACCGCGCAGAATGACGAAAAATCATGCCTTCCCTTAAGAGTAAGTGCCGCCTTGCGCATGGCATCTATATCGAGTTCACCATAGATATGCCAGGAATAGTTATTATAAAGAGCGGATCTGATGGGCCGGTTCAGTATCTTATATATATATGCCTTCCTTTTCACATCATATCGGGCGTGAAAGGTCTCGTCCACTTCTACGAGTGACTTCACAACAATATCACAGGGGATCATGCTGTTTATCGCTCGCAGGAGGTTCGGCTCCCCGATCCCAGAGTGTGTCTTGAAATTGGCTACCTGATTGAGGGCATGTACACCGGCATCGGTTCTCCCTGAACCGATGAGTGTCACCTTTCCCCCCGTAATTATTCCTAACTTTTCTTCCAGAACCCCCTCTATGGTTATGTCGTCGCTTTGCCTCTGCCATCCATGATAGTGTGTGCCTTCATATTCGATGACAATCTTTATGTTTCTCATAGGGCGTTGTTGAGATTCCCCACAGCAGGCTGTGGGGAATCTCCGACTGTTGAGTAAGTTATTTTTTATTCGCTCGCTAACCCCGCCGCAAGCAGCGGTGTCTTCCCTCGCTGTTCAGTTCAAGGCCTCAACGGCGGGGAGTACTTTCCCCTCCACTAGCTTGAGAAAGGCCCCCCCACCGGTAGAGATGTATGAAATATTGTCGCTTTCTCCTGCACGGTGAATCGCAACATCGGTATCACCGCCGCCCACTATAGACAGGGCGTGTGAGCCTGCCACAGCACGTGCCATCGCGAAGGTACCTCTGCTGAATTTATCCATCTCAAATACACCCATGGGACCGTTCCATATGATGGTTCGCGCATTACTCAGCACCTCTTCAAAAAGTTTAATCGTAGCAGGCCCGATGTCGAGTCCCATCCAGTGTGGATTGATTTCCTGTACGGGGACATTTTTTGTCTCCGCTTTATCATCAAGGCTTTCGGCAATGATACAATCAAAGGGGAGATAAAATTTTACATTAGATTTTTTCGCCAGGTCTATGATTTCACGAGCTTCTGCCAGGAGTTCTTCATCAACGAGCGACTTCCCCACCTCATATCCCAGTGATTTGATGAAGGTGAATGCCATGCCGCCTCCGATGATCATTTTATCTACCTTTTTGATCAGGTTCTTGAGAACAATCAGTTTATCGGATACCTTTGACCCCCCAATAATTGCAACTAAAGGTCGAGCGGGATTCCCCATGGCCTTGTCGATGTAATTGAGTTCCTGCTTCATCAGAAATCCTGCGCAGCTTTGCTTTACAAATCGTGTAATACCTACATTCGATGCATGGGTCCTGTGGGCATTGCCGAAGGCGTCATCGACATAGATATCGGCAAAGGCCGCCAGCTTTCGGGCAAATTCCTCGTCATTTGCCGTTTCTCCCGGATGAAATCTCAGGTTTTCCAGAAGGAGTACGCTGCCGGGTTTCATCGTCTCTATGAGAGTAGCGACCTCATCGCCTATGCAGTCATGTGCCATGATAATATCTTTGTCAAGGAGACGTCCCAGCCGTCTGGCGACAGGTTTGAGACTGAATTTTTCTACCACTTTCCCCTTTGGCCGTCCAAGATGTGAGATGATAATAACTTTCGCCTTTTCATCAAGGGCATGATTTATTGTTGGGAGAGCCGCTTTGATCCTCCTGTTATCGGTAATGGACAGGTTTGCGTCCATGGGGACATTAAAATCAAATCTACAGAGCACCCTTTTCCCTCGAATATCCATCTGGTCTATGTACTTCATATTCCCTCCCTTTCCGGTTATGATCAATATTCATCTATTGACTGACCTTATATAATACAGAGACGGCGAGGTCAAGATGGAAATCTCAGATTGAAATAGTTCAGGGGCCATGCTACGTAAGATTCAGCAAAATGAAAAGGGGTTCATATGGGTAACACGAGTGATAAGATAAAGTCCTTTGAAGAACAAAAGGCCCACCTGTTGACAATGGGTGGAGAGAAGGAAATTGAAAAACAGCACAGCAGAGGCAAACTGACTGCCCGCGAAAGAATAGATGTTCTTTTTGACAAGGGCACCTTTCAGGAAACGCAATTGCTGGTCAAGCACAGATCGACTCTTTTTGGTTTAGAGGGGAAAGAAATTAAAGGAGACGGCGTTGTCACCGGTTTCGGCAAGGTGAACGGGCGTACCGTTTTTGCCGCGGCACAAGACTTTACCAGTGCCGGCGGAACCCTGGGAGAAATGCATGCCGGGAAAATTTGGAAGGTCATGGATATGGCCATCAATGCAAGAAAACCCTTTGTGGCCCTCAACGATTCAGGTGGAGCCCGTATCCAGGAAGGTGTACCTTCCCTCGATGGTTATGGAGGTCTCTTCTACCGAAACACCATCGCATCTGGTTATATTCCTCAAATTACTGCAATCATGGGGCCTACTGCCGGAGGCTCAGTATATTCCTCCGCCCTGACAGACTGGGTATTCATGGTTAAAAAAAACAGCTACATGTATATAACGGGGCCTGACGTGGTCAGGTCTGTTATTGGCGAAGAGGTTTCCCATGACGAACTCGGCGGTGCCCTTGCCCATGCAGAAAAGAGTGGCGTATGCCATGTCACCACCAATGATGACATGGAATGTTTATCACAGATTAAGACCCTCTTATCCTATCTTCCCGACAGCTGTCACGGTGCACTCCCCATCAGTGAGACGACCGATAGCGCAGACAGGGAATGTCCCGAACTGGATACGATTATCCCCGACAATCCGCGACGAGGCTATGACATGAAAAAAGTGATTGCCTCCCTGGCCGATAATGGTGGAATCTTTGAACCTCACGAATTGTGGGCAAAAAATATGATCGTTGCCTTCATCCGCATAATGGGTCGTCCCGTCGGCGTCATCGCAAATAACCCCCGCTTTGTTGCCGGTGTTCTCGACATCAATGCATCGGACAAGGCTTCGCGATTTATCAGATTCTGTGACTCTTTCAATATTCCACTGGTAACCCTTGCAGATGTTCCCGGCTATATGCCCGGTACGTCACAGGAATGGTCTGGCATCATCAGGCATGGCGCCAAACTTCTCCACGCCTATGCTGAAGCCACTGTTCCGAAGATCACCGTAGTAACACGAAAAGACTACGGGGGTGCCTATATCGGCATGTGCAGCAAACAACTGGGTACCGACTATGTCATGGCCTGGCCCACGGCTGAAATCGCCGTTATGGGTGCAGATGGCGCATGTAACATCATCTATCGACGCGAAATATCCGGCGCTGAAGATCCGAAGGCAAAGCATAAGGAATTGGCTGCAACATATGAAAAACATTTCAATAATCCATATTTTGCAGCAGAAATGGGAATTATCGATGAAGTGATCGTCCCACGGGATACACGAAAACGTATTGTCGTTTTGATGGATTCACTACAAGACAAATCCGAAACCAGACCAGACAAAAAACACAACAATATTCCCCTCTAACAATGGGTGGGAAATACAATTTTGGGAATCTTCGTGCTGCCTGACTGAAAATACCAGGCAGCACCGATCCCCACAATCACATGGGTCCGACATCTCCAGTCTTCGTCAGTTTCAGCACATGATCTATTCTCTTGATTAACGATTCCCTGCCAAGAATGGGAAACAGTTTGTCCAATTCGGGCCCCCAGGTCTTTCCTGTCAGGGCCACGCGAATGGGCATAAAGAGGGCCCGTCCTCTGGCGCCAGTCTCTTTACTGACCGCACCTATAATGGTTTCATAGTCTGAAATTCCCGATTTCAGCATGCGGGACAGACTATTTATGATTTCAATGGACTCTTCCTTTTCAAGAATGGGGGCCGCCTTTTCAGATACTTCAAAGTGATCATCGAAGAATATATCTATATAATCTCCTATGTCGGAGAGTATGCTTATGTTGTCTTTTACTGCTTCAGCAACCCGGGAAAGCCATTTCTTGTCTATGGATCGGCAGTCATATCCCGCACGAGATATGAAAGGCATCAATATATCCAATAGCTTGTCGGTATTATAGTTTCTTATATATATGCCGTTGAGCCATTTCAGTTTTTTTTCATCAAAGATCGCTCCACCACGGCCCGTCTTTTCCAGTGAAAATTGCCTTATCATCTCCTCACGAGGGAAGACCTCTTTTTTCTTGGCAAAAGAGCTGCCCAGCAGTGACAGATAATTTGACAGGGCTTCGGGAAGGATGCCCCTATCTCTGAATTCATGTACGGAAACAGATCCATGGCGTTTACTCAATTTGGTCCTGTCCTTGCCGAGAATAAGGGAATGGTGAGCGAAAAGAGGGGGATCGAAACCGAGAGACTCGTAAAGGAGGATTTGAAGGGCCGTATTCGAAAGGTGGTCTTCCCCTCTGATCACATGACTCATTTCCATATGATGATCATCAACGACGGCGGCAAAATTATATGCGGGAATGCCGTTGGATCTGACAATAATGAAATCACCGATGGCATCGGTGTTAAATTTCATCTCCCTTCGAATGAGATCTTTAAATTGGACAACGCCCTTTTCTACTTTGAAGCGCCAGGCCGGTTTCCGCCCCTCATTTTCAAACGCTATTGCCTTGTCTCTTGAAAGGTTTCTGCATGTTCCCGAATATCGCGGTGGCACTTTTCTCAAGATCTGTGCCTGCCGTTCCCGCTCCAGTTCATCATCAGAACAGTAACAGGGATATACCCTGTTCGCAGCAATCAGCTTTTTGAGATATGAGTCATATAATTCAAGTCTCTCAAATTGCCGGTAAGGTCCGTATTTTCCGATTCTGTCGGGTCCTTCGTCCCAGTCTATGGAAAGCCATTTCAGGCCTTTAATTATCTCTCTTTCGAAATGCGTGGATGTTCTTTCCCTGTCCGTATCCTCTATTCTGAGAACAAAGGTACCCCCGTAATGCCTGGCAAATAACCAGTTATAGAGTGCCGTCCTGGCATTGCCGATATGAAGATTACCTGTCGGCGACGGGGCAAATCGTACCCTCGGTCTTTCCTGCATGAATTCCTACACCCTTTCTGTTTCGTCCAGAGTCACCACGGCAAAGGCCGCTATTCCCTCTCCTCGGCCGGTGAATCCCATTCCCTCATTTGTCGTAGCCTTAATATTGATCCTGTCCATTTCTATTTCAAGCGACGTCGCTATTGTCATAACCATTTGTTCTATATGTTCCTTCAGCCGTGGTTTTTCCAATACGACTGTTGTATCGATATTATTGATTCCGTACCCCTTCTTCATGGCACTGTCACGCACTCTTATCAAAAGTTCCAGGCTTGATATATCCCTATAGGCCGGATCGGTATCGGGGAAATGTCTCCCCAGATCACCCTCACCGGCAGCGCCGAGAATTGCATCGCATATGGCATGTAAAAGGACATCGGCATCGGAATGCCCCAGAAGGCCTTTATCGTGGGGAATTTCCACCCCTCCGATAATAAGTCTTCTCCCCTTCACAAGCCGGTGACTGTCGTATCCGAAACCTATCTTCATATTTTTCGCTTTTTCAATAAGGTCTCTCCCAGAATCATGTCCTCTTTCGTTGTAATCTTGATATTGTCATAGGAACCGCTTATCATCCGTACCTCGATTCCCATCTTTTCTACGAGGCATGAATCATCCGTTGCCCTATCATTGTTTTCCAAGGCCCTTTTATAGGCCTCTTGTATAATTTCTCTTCGAAATGCCTGTGGCGTCTGAGTAAGCCAAATGGCATCCCTGTCCAATGTCTTCGTTATGATTCCCTTTTGATTTACATTTTTCACGGTATCCTTTACGGGAACTCCCAGTGTTACGGCACCCTCTTCCAGGGCCCTTTCAACGGAAAGATCTATGAGTTCCACCGTCACGAAAGGCCGTGCCCCGTCGTGAATTACCACTATATCAGTATCACCATCGACCACTTCGATACCCTTTCGTACCGAATCCTGCCGTTCTTTCCCTCCTGCTATAATATCCCTCACCTTTGAGATTCCGTATGTGTCCACTATCTCCCTTTTCACATAGTCTATCTCCTTTTGTGGAACAACCACGATGATTGCAGCTATGGACAACGCCTCTTCAAATGTGCTCAAGGTATGTGCCAGTATCGGTTTCCCGGAAAGCAGGAGATACTGTTTCAGCGTTTCAGAGACCATTCTCTTTCCGAAACCGCCTGCTGCAATGATTGCAACACTTTTCATAAAAAATCTCTCCTTTTGGAGCAATGTTTCACTTTTAAAGTGAACCCGGTGCATCATAGTTGACGAATCGGTAAAAAGTCATTTTCGAGTGGATTTGAGCATTTCGGTAAACAGATGATAGCGGTGATTGGCGTTAAGAAATTCTAATTGGTTAAGTGCTTTAGCACGATTTTTAGATTTTTGGCCAAGCACCGAAATCATCCCCGGAATGGTCATCAAGCGAGAAAAATGACTTCTTACCGGAACATCATAGCTCACTGATAAAGAATCCTGTTTTGCATACACCAAAGCCCGGAATTTAAAATAAATCCCGGGCCTTAGTTATTCTATTCGGCAACTTTTTCAGATACTTTTCGATCGGGAACAACTTCCTTCATATTTGAAAATATCATTCTCCCCGCCGTCGTCTGGAGCACACTTGTTACCACCACCTGGGCGTTTTTAGTTATATACTTACCCCCATTATCGACAATGACCATGGTCCCGTCGTCGAGATAAGCCACACCCTGCCCCGGTTCCTTCCCCTCTTTAATAACACGCACCGCCATTACCTCACCGGGCAAAACCAGGGGCTTTAACGCATTCGACAGTTCATTGACATTCAGTATTCTTATGCCCTGTAACTCAGCTACTTTGTTCAGGTTATAATCATTCGTAATAATTTTCCCATTCGTCTTTTTGGCCAGCGCTACCAGCTTTGCGTCTACGCTATTTATCTTTGGAAAATCAGTATCTATGATGTCAATACTTATGCCGTCGCTCTTCTGCATCCTGTTCAGTATGTCCAGCCCCCTTCGTCCCCGGGAGCGTTTCATTGAATTTGAAGAGTCGGCAATCTGTTGTAACTCATCAAGCACAAAGCGGGGAACTATGAATCGTCCCTCAAGGAAACCGGTGTCGCATATATCGGCAATCCTTCCATCAATAATTACACTCGTATCAATAATCCTATAATCAATACTCCCTTTATCACCTTTCATTGAAGAAAAACCCGAAAAGTGAACCTCTCCACTCTTCTTAGAACCAAGGACCAGTCCCAGGTATCCCAAAACAAAAGTAAGTAGAATGTAAACGTACTCCCAAGGAACTAACTTCTGGTCTCCCCAACTTGGAATGAACCTCAATCCATAGGCGAAGAGAAAGGCGATCAAAAGACCTGTAATGGTCCCTATGACCCCCCCGAAAATGACCCTGAGAGAAAGTTTTCTTATGACTTGTTCAATCTGAATTACGAATAATGCTATTAAAAATCCGGACACTAAACCAATTAATGATACTACAATACCGTGGTCTCTTGGTGTTATAAAATAACCAGACGTTGAACAAGCCACGATCAGCAGAAATCTTACAATAAATTGAAACATTCCTCCCCCTTTCTCGAAGCTCAAATCAATTAATTTATTAAAGAACCCAATTGCTATCGGTAACTATATTTTTTCTGCCATACAAAGACAGACAATCATATCTTACATACCGGTAAAAAGTCATTTTCGAGCGGATTTGAGCATTTCGGGAAACAAATGATTGTGGTGATTGGCGTTAAGAAAATCTAATTGTATGGGTGCGTTAGCACAAGTTTTAGATTTTTAGCCAAGCATCGAAATCATCCCCGAAATGGTCTTCCAGCGAGAAAAACTGACTTTTTGCAGAACCATCATATCTCATTTATGACACGAAGAATCTAGGCGGCAAATATTGTAGTAATCTCTTCCTCCACTGTCGTTTCTTCGCAACACTTTGCTATTGATATTTCCTTTATCAGCAAACCCATTGCCGTGTCCATCATCTTTCGTTCACCGAAAGAGAGGTCTTTATCATATTTTAATGTAACGAGATCCCGCAATACCCGTGCGATCTCATACACCGATCCCGTTTTAATTTTTTCCCAATACTCTTTATATCTCTTATTCCATGTCTGCTTTTCGACGGAAATATTTTTATCTTGCAATATCTTATAAATGTCAGGTATTTCATCTTTGGAAATGACTTCCCTGAGGCCAACAGAAATCGTACCGTTTTGAGGGACCATGATCTTCGCATTATTACTCAAGATCTTTATAACATAAAATCGCTGTTCCTCCCCCATTACCTCCTTAATTTCAATTGCTTCAATAAGACCAACACCCTGTGCTGGATAAACTGCCAAATCTCCCACTTTAAACATGTTCCCCTGCACCTCTACATTTTGTCTTGAAAAAATAATATACCACATTTTAAATATATAGTCAATAAAGCCTCGGCCTTCAAATTTATCTTGACTTGAAAATATGCTATAAGATACGTATAAACGATTATTTTGAAATAATAGTCTGAAAGGAGTACTAATGGCCTCATATAGCTCAGATTCTATCAGGAATGTTGCATTTATTGGACATGGAGGAACGGGTAAGACCTCTCTTTGCGAATCTCTCCTTTTTGTCAGCGGCAAGTCGGACAAGTTGGGAAAGGTCGATGCGGGTACCTCCAGTCTCGATTTTGAACCTGAAGAACAAAAGCGGCGTATATCAATCAGTTCCGCTGTAAATTTCTTTGATTGGCAAAAGCACAGGATCAATATCATTGACACCCCCGGCGATTCCAATTTTATTATGGATACAAAGAACAGCATACGGGTAGCCGATGGCGCCGTCGTCCTCATAGATGCAGTAGGTGGCGTAGAATTTCAGACGGAAAAGGTATGGGAATACACAGATGCATTATCAATTCCCCGTCTCATTGTAATCAATAAGATGGACCGGGAAAGGGCCGACTTTTTCAAGGCAGCGGAAAGCATACAGGAACGGCTGGGGAAAAAGAGTACCCTTTGTTTCCTCCCCATAGGTTCTGAAGAATCATTCACGGGCATTGTAGACCTTATCAACATGAATGCCCTCATCTATGACGACTCCCAGAAAAAGTTTTCCAAAGCTGAAATTCCCGAGGAACTCCAGTCAGATGCCGAAGCGTACAGAGAAACGATGGTTGAAGACATAGCGGAATGTGACGAAGCGTTGATGGATAAATACCTTGAAGAGGGCGAACTCAGCATAGAAGACATCAAATCCGGCCTTCGCAAAGGGGTCATGTCATGTGAATTGTTTCCCGTAACATGTGGATCTGCATCGAAGACTATGGGTGCAAACATCCTTATGGACATGATTGTCGAATACCTCCCCTCCCCTGTGGCCAGAGGTCCAGTAACGGGGCAGAAACCGGACTCCGATGAGAATGAGACCAGAAATCCCGTTGATAGCGATCCATTTTCCGCATTTGTATTTAAGACCATCGCCGACCCGTACGCGGGGAAAGTGACACTGTTCAGGCTATTCTCCGGGACACTCAGCTCCGACTACACCTTCTATAATCCTTCGAAACAATCGAGTGAAAAGTGTGGTAACGTTTTTTTCCTTGAAGGGAAGACTCAAAAACCTGCCGGTCTCCTTATTCCCGGCGACATAGCTGCCGTGGCCAAACTCAAGGATATCGCCACGGGAGATACACTGTGCGACGAAAAGGCACCTATCCTATACGAAAAGGTCCCCCCTATTAATGCCGTTACCTCTTACGCAGTTGAACCGAAGACAAAGGGCGATGAAGAAAAGGTTGTCTCTTCGCTCAACAGACTGGTGGAAGAAGACTCTACACTGTCGATTCACCGGGACGGACAGACAAAAGAAATTATCCTTTCTGGAGTCGGTCAGGTCCACATTGATGTTACGATAGAAAAACTCAAGAGGAAGTTTGGCGTCGATATAAATCTCAAGCAGCCGAAAGTTCCCTACAGAGAAACGATCAAGGGAAAAACACAGGTTCAGGGTCGTTACAAAAAACAGTCGGGAGGACGCGGGCAGTATGGCGACACCTGGTTGGACATTGAACCTTTTCCCAGAGGTGGTTTTGAATTTGTCGATAAAATCGTCGGCGGAGCAATTCCGAGGCAGTACATTCCTGCTGTAGAAAAGGGTATCATAGGGGCCATGGAAGAGGGAATACTCGCAGGCTATCCCATTGTCGATATCAGAATCTCATTGTACGACGGGTCCTTCCACAACGTCGACTCTTCTGAAATGGCCTTTAAAATTGCAGGATCGATGGGTTTCAAAAAGGGATTTCAGTTATGTCAGCCTACACTTCTTGAACCGATTGTAGATATCGAAATAGAGGTTCCCGACGATTATATGGGAGATGTAATAGGCGACCTGAACAGCAGACGAGGTAAAGTCCTTGGTATGGATAAGAAGGGCGCAAATCAAGTTATTCTGGGACAGGTTCCCCTGTCGGAGATTCTCAATTACGCCCCCGAATTGACCTCTATTACAAGTGGTCGGGCCACATTTACCTACAAAGTATCTCACTACGATGAAGTTCCCGCCCATCTCCAGGAAAAGATCATCGCTGAATCTAAAAAGGAGGAGTAAGTTCTTTCTTGTGATAAACTGCGGCGTCGTAACAATCAGTGATAAAGGGTCTCGGGGAGAACGTGAGGATCTCAGCGGGAAGGAGGTTATTCGAATACTCGAAGAATGCACCTTCTCCATTGAGGACTATCGTATCATCCCCGATGAAAAGGATATAATCAAAAGCACTCTCTTGGAGTATGCCGATGAACGGGGAATCGATCTTGTTGTCACAACGGGGGGCACGGGTGTAAGTCCGCGAGATGTTACGCCCGATGCCACCGCCGAGGTTATCGAAAGGGAAATCCCGGGGATAGGCGAGGCCATGAGAAGGGAAAGCATGAAAAAGACGCCTCATGCCATGGTTTCGCGAGCCATTGCAGGCATACGGGGGGAGTCATTGATCATCAATCTTCCCGGAAGTCCCAAGGCGGCACGGGAAAATCTCACAGTAGTCCTGCCAACCTTGAAGCATACCATTGAGAAGATTAAGGGTGACCAGTCAGATTGTGCCTCTCTATGAAGGAGAGGATCTTTTCTCTGTGCGTTCCGGCCCAGTATATTTCATCGCAATGAGGACAGACATGAAAGACGTCCTGTGTCTGAAAAACGTATTCGGGAACCCTTTCTTTTATCTCTGTCTTTGTAACGTCCTGTAATTCTCCATTGCACTTTATACAGAGGGAAAGGAGCTTATCCCTTTCAGGTTTCAGCGAAAGTGTATCGATTATCTCCCTGATCTGTTCTACGACCTTGTCCGACCGTACAATAACCATGCGACCTCGGAAATCTCTCTGAGCCATATCCCTTCTACGTGTAAGGACTATCCTGCCTTCTTTCGCCCCCCTCTGCAAAAAGCCCCTGTCTATGGCACCACAGTCGTAGATCGTGTCATAGCCCAGAATCCTGAGCCACTTCGCCAGCTTCCCCAGGGTCCTGTCGGTAATGAAGTTCATCCTTTTATTCTTCCGGTTGCGGTTCTGCGAAGGAAACGGGCAATCTCTCGGCTTCCGAATACGATATTTCCTGTTCTACGATCCGTTTCTTTAATTTTGATACCTTTCTTGAAAGTCTGAATCTCTCGCCCATTCCCACAAATCCGGCAAAAATAATGCCCGCTCCAAATGAAATGAAGATTATCAGATAGAGGGGCACGGCGAAATCTAAAAAAGTATAATAATTTACTTGAACGGGAGCGGCATTGTTCAGTGAAAATGTGATAATAAAGAGTACGATTATCATTATGATAATTGTGTAGACAATCTTCATGTTAAACCTCCTCAATATTTTTGAAATAGGGTTTCAAAACCTCCCGAGTTTCATCTATACCTTCGGGAATAAATCGTGTCTCACCAACAACGGTGGCATAATTTGTATCCCCGATCCATCTGGGAACTATGTGGAGATGGATATGACTATCCACACCTGCACCCCCTGCAGTCCCGAGATTCATTCCTATATTAAATCCCTGCGGCTGCAAGGCCTTTTTCAGGATCTTGACGGATAATTCCATCAGATCCATTATCTCGCTTTTTTCATTATGATTCATATCGCCGATATCGCCTATGTGCCGAAAGGGAACGACCAATAGATGGCCCGAGGCATAGGGATATTTATTCATGATTACATAACAGGACTTTCTCTCGCACATGACGAGGTTCTCGTCTCTGATAGAGTCCGCACAAAAGATACATCCTTCAGGTTTTTTACCCTTCAAATATTCCATTCTCCCGGGAGATATTATACAGTCCATAGGCTATTCCAGATTGATTATCCTTCCCCTGATAGTATTATTATCACATTCAAGCATCCCCACCGAGTTAATCCCTGTTACTGTTCTGCCTGTGGCGGAACCGGGATTAAATATGAGAATACCATTTTCTACCTTATTCACGGCACGATGTGTATGGCCATAGACAAGGCAGTCGATATCATTGAATTCATGGATAAGTTTCTTCTCGATAGCGAAAGGTCCACCCCACCCGTGAATAAGACCTATTCTGTGTCCCAAGACTTCTACGACGCGTTTTTCCGGCAGTAGGTGTCTGAGA
>Ga0307990_1002829_pt1 | contig 13595 bp, 10 predicted proteins | sample EllFjometagen129_FD_203168 | JGI IMG/M metagenome (GOLD analysis project Ga0307990, IMG submission 203168) | Marine microbial communities from Ellis Fjord, Antarctic Ocean - #129 | ecosystem: Environmental > Aquatic > Marine > Unclassified | place: Southern Ocean | collected 2014-10-08
ATGACCCTGAAGCCATCAGTAAAATGAAACAATTTGGAGAATATATAGGAATTGCGTTTCAAATCAGGGACGATATGTTTGATTATGAGAAAAATGGACTTTTGGGTAAACCAACCGGGAATGATATCAAAGAAAAAAAACTTACACTTCCACTGATCCATGCTCTTAAAAACACAAATCCGTCTCAAAGGAGGAAGATACTCAGGCTTGTAAGGCATCACAACAAGAAGTCTGCCAGGGTTAATGAAGTAATTCGCTTCGTCAAGGACAATAAAGGAATGGAGTATTCAAAAGAAAAAATGAATGAATATAAAAACAAAGCCCTTGATATTTTAAATACATTCCCTGAAAGCAAAGCAAGGTCCTCTTTGCAAAAACTTGCCTTGTACACTGCCAGCAGAGTTAAGTAATTGCCTTCTCCACCTCATCACTTCATTTCCCTTTCTTTTCTTTTGTCTTTTACCTTTTTTCTTCCCTTCAACTTTACAACTTTCAACTTCTTTCCTCTCCTCCCCGGCCTATACCAAGGGTATTAGTAAAGAACAAAAATATATTACAAGCAAACAGGCTTAAAAACAGACGGAAAACAGTGTTAATTACTGTTTTTCAGCATTGTACGGCAATAAATATTTTATTTAATTTTTTCCTTATCCAGAATGATTTTTGAAATATTTGAGTAAAATCCTGGTTTTTGCCTTGCCAATAACTTTTCCCAGTTCTTCACGATCAGATTTTTTTATTTCGTCAACGCTTTTAAATTTTTGAAAAAGTTTTTTTAAAGACTCCTTACCAATTCCATTTATTTGATCAATTTCTGATCCTAAAAATTTAATTGATCGTTTTTGCCGGTGAAATGAAATTCCAAAACGATGCGCTTCGTTTCTCATATTCTGGATAATTTTTAACGAATAAGCGTTTTTGTCAAGATAGAGAGGAACAGGATCAGATGGAAAAAATATTTCCTCCAGTCGTTTTGCTATTCCAATTATTACCAGTTCATTTTGAATCTTTAATTTTTCAAGACTTTCAACCGCTGAGTTTAACTGCCCTTTCCCTCCGTCAATAATCACAAGCTGAGGTAGTGATTTTTTTTCGTTTAATAATCTACTGTACCTTCGATATACCACCTCACCCATCGAAGCATAATCATTCGCTCCCAGCACCGTTTTAATATTATAATGCCTGTATTCCCGTTTTAAAGGAATCCCATTTCTGAACACCACACATGCTGCAACAGGACTGGCTCCCTGAATATTTGAATTATCAAAACACTCTATATGTGTCGGTAATTTCTTTATTCTCAGGTCTTTTTGTAATTGTTCCAGTTTCTTTTCCTGCCGTACAGATTTTTTGCTTCCTTCTAAAAGTTTTTCTATCCCTCTGCGATAATACCAAACATTTCTTTTTGAAAGATCCAGCAATTTTTTCTTGTCACCTCTCTGTGGAATCGTAATCTTTACATCTTTAAGTTCTGTATCCGGTTGAAAAGGAAGTATTAACTCTTTTGCTTTGCTTCCAAACCTATGCATAATATCAATAATTACAATCACCAATATTTCCTCTTTAGTCTCATCAAGTTTTTTCTTTATCTCGACCATATGTGACTGAATTACTGCACCTTTAATCACCTTTAAATAATTAACATATGCACGGTTTTTATCATCAATTATTGAAAAAACATCCACATCCCTGATTCGTAAACTAACTATTGTTGAACGACTTCTGTATTTCTCAAGTGTTTTAGTTTTTTCTTTAATAATATCAGCTTCTTCATATTTTAAGCCGGTTGCATATTCTCCCATCAACTTCTTCAGGTATTCAAGAACTTCCTGAATATTTCCCTTCAGAATATTCTTTACCTGGTTAATCAATTTTTCATATTCTGCTTCACTTTGTAAACCCTCGCAAGGACCTTTACAATTGCCCAAATGATATTCAAGACAAACTTTTATTTTTCCTTTTTTAATGTTTTCCGGAGTAAGTTTATAGGAACATGTTCTTAGCGGATATAGGTTTTTTAATAATTCAAGCAATGTTTTCACCATTCCCCCTGTAGTATACGGACCGAAATAATCTGATCCGTCACGGATAATATTCCTTGTAGAAAAAACTCTTGGAAAAGGTTCATTTTTAATACATATCCATGGGAACGTTTTATCGTCCTTAAGCATTATATTATACCTGGGCATGTGATTTTTTATCAGGTTATTTTCAAGTAATAATGCATCAGATTCACAATCAACAACAATATGTTCTATTTCAGCAATTTTACTAACCAGGATTTTCGTTTTTCCATAGTTCTTGCCTTTGAAATATGAAGAGACCCGCTTTTTCAGATTTTTTGCCTTCCCCACATATATTAAATTACCATTGTTATCAAAATACTGGTATACACCTGGTTTATCAGGCATCACCGATAGCAGAGATTTAATATGAGCCGATATTGTTACAGGCTTGTCCATTGCCGAAATTTAGTAAATTATATTATATAAGTAATTAAGTGATGGGGTAATGAGGTGATGAGGTGGGTGTGGGTTAGGGTGAGGGAATTTAGTGTTGGTTATGACTTTAGTTTTTTTATTAAACCAATAATGAGATTACGAATGTATTTGGTTCTGGCCTCAATTTCAGTAAATGAATGAATAAATTCTAAGTTTTGTGCAATTTCCAATTGAGTGTCTAATTCTGCAAGAGAACCCAAGGCTACATAAAGAAACTGTATATACTCCTTGTTGCCCTTCCGGGCTGAACCTTCTGCTATATTAGAAGGAACGGAAACAGATGCACGACGTAATTGAGTTGTAAGACCATATTTTTCTTCATCAGGGAATTTAGATGTTACCTTATAAATTGTTACAACTAAATCCATGGATTCCTGCCACGCTTTAAGATCTTTGTGTATCATAATTATTTTGTTATTTGAATAATTTCAAGCATTTACTACCTCATTACCTCATTACCTCATTACCTCATTTCCCCATTACCTCTTTTCATTCTTCTAATCTACAAACAATGATACTGGCGAAAAAGCATTGACATCAAAAAGACCTTTATCGCCAAGTTTCAATTCAGGAATTACCAGAAGGGCCATAAACGAAAGTGTCATTAAGGGTGATTTGAATGAAGATCCCAGGGATTTTGCTAATTCGTTTATTTTAGCATAGGCCGAGGCTGTTTTTTCTCCGCTTTCTGAAGACATTAAGCCCGCAATTTCTAAGGGGAGTTGATGAATATTCCCTTTTTCACTAATTGCAATACCCCCTTTTAGAGAAACAACTGTATTTATAGCTTTTAACAGATCTTCGTCATTTGTTCCTGCAGCAATAATATTATGACTATCATGAGCAATGCTTTGGGCTACTGCCCCATACTTAAATCCAAGTCCTTGAATAAATCCAATTGCAGGCTCAGAATTATTATACCTGTTAGTAACAACCAATTTTAAAATATCATTCTTAACATCCGAAATTACCTGCCCGTTCCTGCCGTTAGGTTTTACAACTATTGAGCTGGTAAATAACTTTCCATCAAAACACTTTATAACCCTAATATTTTTACCCTTATCTTTTACCAGCAGGTCGTTTCCAGATATTTTTTGCCTTTTGAAATTATTAACCGGCTTACCAGCCTTGTATTCAAATAAGGTTTTCCCATTACCATAAACTTTTTTTCCGTTAATATAGGTTTCCAAGACATTAAGATTTTCCAGATCATCAATAATAATAAAGTCGGCAGGGTCACCAGTCTGCAATAATCCTACATTCAGATTATAATGTTTAACCGGATTCACACTAGCAACTGTTAGCATGTTAAACAGGTCGATTCCCTTCTCAATACCTCTTTTAACAAGCATGTTTATATGTCCCTTTACCAAATCGTCAGGATGACAATCATCAGTACATAACATTACCTTTTCAGGATATTTTTTTATCAAAGGATACAGGGCATCAAAGATTTTTGCCGCACTACCTTCCCTTATTTGTATTTTAATCCCATTTCTTATTTTTTCAATTGCCTCATCAATAGTAGCAGATTCATGATCAGTAGTGATATTTGCACCGGCATATTTTTTCAAATCTTCCCCTGTAACTCCCGGCGCATGTCCGTCAATCGGTTTATTTAATTTTATTGCAGATTTTATCTTTCCCCATACTTCCGCATCATCATATATCACCCCTGGATAGTTCATCATCTCGGACAGGAAAAAATAATCATCGCGTCCCAGCAATTCCTCTACGATCTCAGCATTCAGAGTCGCACCAGATGTTTCAAAACCCGTAGCCGGTACACATGACGGCACCCCAAAATGAAATTTCAACGGCACCTTTTTCCCATCCTCAATCATAAATTTCAAGCCCTCTTTCCCGCACACATTTGCAATTTCGTGAGGATCTGATACTGTTGCAACCGTTCCGTGTCTAACAGCCAGTCGGGCAAACTCCCCCGGTGTAAGCATTGAGCTTTCAATATGCACATGGGAATCAATAAAACCAGGCAGAATATATTTCTCACTTTTCTTTCCGGCAGGCTCTATCTTCGCTATTTTCCCATTTTCCACAAAAATACACGCATCCAGTATCTTTCTGTTTACCGGATCAACCAATTTCCCAAATAATAAATATTTATTTTCTTTCATGATTGTAGAATAATGTTCCACGTGGAACATTAAGGAATTACAAATTACAAATTACAAATTACAAATTAATAAATTAATGATATTATTTAACATTTGTTCCACGTGGAACAATACGGACGTTTCTTTTCCTTTTCTCCCCATCGCCCCCTCATTCCTTCGCCCTGTCGTCTCTTTTCTTCACCTCCCCATATAAACAAGCAGTACATTAACATCCGATGGTGATACTCCACTTATCCTTGATGCCTGTCCAATTGTTTCAGGTTTAATTTTTGAGAGTTTTTGTCTTCCTTCTGTTGAAATTGATAACATTTCCAAATAATTAATTTCTTCCTTCAATTTTATATTTTCTAATCGTTGTATCTTTTTTGCAATTTTTTCTTCTCTTTCAATGTAACCTTTGTATTTAATCTCAATTTCTACTGATTCTATTATCTCCTCCTTCATTTCACTTATTTCATTAAATCTTTTCTTTACTTTTGCTAATCCCTTTTCCAGGTCTTTTATTGAAACTTCCGGTCGTAATAATATTTGATCCAGTTTTCTGCTTTGCTTAATTTCTTTGGTACCCACTTTTTTTAAAAGACTGTTTATTTCTTCCGGTTTTACCGACTCCCTTTTAATCCATTTTATTACGTTATCTCTTTCTATGTATTTTCTCCTTACTTTTTCAATTCTTTCATCAGATGCTAACCCAATTTTATATCCTATTTCTGTAAGTCTTATATCAGCATTATCCTGCCTTAACAAAATTCTGTATTCTGCTCTAGAAGTAAACATCCTATATGGTTCGTCAACTCCTTTTGTAATAAGATCGTCAATAAGCACACCTATATAAGCTTCATTACGTTTAAGAACAATTCCCTTTTTGTTTTTCAATTTTAAATGAGCATTTATTCCTGCCATTAATCCCTGGGCTCCAGCCTCTTCATATCCAGTTGTTCCATTTACCTGTCCTGCAAAATACAGGTTTTCAATTTTTTTTGTCTCTAGTGTATGTCTTATTTGCGTTGGAGGAAAGTAATCATACTCTATTGCATATCCGGGTCTGAATATTTTTACATTTTCAAGCCCTTTTATTTTCTTCATTGCTTCATATTGAATTTCCAGCGTCAAACTTGATGAAAATCCGTTTAAGTAATATTCAATAGTACTATTTCCTTCTGGTTCAAGAAATAACTGGTGCATATCTTTCCCTGCAAACGTTACAATTTTTCCCTCAATACTTGGACAATATCTTGGTCCAATACTTTTAATTGTACCATCAAATAAAGGAGAATCAGAAAGACCACTTTCAAGAATACTATGTACTTCCTTATTTGTATAAGTAATAAAGCAACTTTTTTCATTTTTTATAATAACCTTTTCATTCATAAATGAAAAACACTTTCCTTCTTTATCACCTTTCTGCTCTTTTAATTTACTGAAATCAATAGATCTTCCGTCAATTCTGGCTGGCGTTCCTGTTTTCATTCTTTCAACCTCAAAACCTATTTTTTCCAATTGTTTCGATAATCCATATGATGCAGGTTCCGAAGCCCTTCCCCCCTTATTTTGCACCTTACCAACATACATAATTCCGTTCATAAATGTACCGCTGGTTATAATAACGCTTTTCGCTTTAATACTCGTTCCCATATTTGTTTTTACACCAACCACTTTCATTTTTTTTATCACTATTTCCTCTACTGTATCCTGCCAAAAATCCAGATTCTCAATTTTTTCTAGTTTTTCTCTCCATATTCTTGAAAATTTCATTCTGTCATTTTGTGCTCGCGGGCTCCACATAGCCGGACCTTTAGACCTGTTAAGCATTCTGAATTGTATCATGCTTTCATCTGTAACTAATCCACTAAAGCCCCCTAAAGCATCTATTTCTCTAATTATTTGTCCTTTTGCAATTCCTCCCATAGCCGGATTACACGACATTTCTCCCATTTTTGTCATATCCATCGTTATCAGCAATACTACAGAACCCATAGTTGCAGCTACTGCTGCCGCTTCACAACCCGCATGTCCTGCACCAATAACTATTACATCATATTCTTTCATTTTCCATATTGCTTAATATTAATCACTTAATATAATAACATCCCTTTTATAAAGTAAATAAAAATTGATTTAAGAACAAAGCTTTCCCCGAACACTGATTGTCGTGTTAACACTTATTAATGATTTGTGAAGTAACTGTAAATTTAAAATCTATCCATGTAGAAATTCTCCTTTTCTCTCATCTTTATCTTCTCCTCAACACTTTTATCATTATATCCGATCAGGTGTAGAACACCATGTATTATAACTCTTAAAATCTCCTCTGAAAAGTTTGTTTTATACTCTTCCACGTTTCTCTTAATTGTATCCGGATTTAGAAACAGGTCACCTGATATAAAATTATCCCTGTTATAATTGAAAGTAATAATATCAGTCATATAGTTTCTTTTCAGATACTTTTTATTTAAAGACCTGATATTATTTTTACTTGTAAGAATTATATTTATTGTTTCTCCTATTTTTCCTTCGTAATTAATTGTCTCTTCAATCCATTTTCTAATTCTCTCCTTTTCTTTCACTTCAGTATCAACATCTTCTTTATGAAAAAATATTTCCATCAATGTATGTTTTTCAACTAATTGTTTCTTAATAAATAGAATGATAGAATGGTAAAATTGTAGAATTGTAGAATTACCTACTTAACTGCTCCCCTGGCTACATCTTAAACAATATCTGGACCTTAGTTCCATTTTTATAAAAATTCACTTCATCTGATAACTGTTTCATCAAAAAAACACCTCTTCCATGAATGTTTTCAATGTTTTCAGGCGCAGTAGGATCCGGGACTCTCATATAATCAAAACCGTTTCCCTGGTCTTCAACATAAATTTCAATTCCGTTTATACCCCTTGTTATTTCTATCTTAACCGTTTTCTCCGGATCAAGCTTATTTCCATGTACTATGGCATTATTTGCCGCCTCTATAGTTGCAACCAATACTTTCCCATATAAACCTTCGTCTAATTTTTCAATTTCTTTAAAATTATCTATTAATTTCTCAACTTCCCTAAGATTTTCCTGTATTGATGCAATTTTTACTACGTTTCTCATCTTATAAATAATTTTCTCCCTTGTCCTTATACTATATTTTCCCTTTTCAGGTTACAATTTACCATTTTATTTTGCAATCCATGCTTCAGGATTCATTTTTACATTGTTTTCCCATATTTCTAAATGTACCACATTGTCTCTTTCAGAATCACTATTAGAATAAACAATTCCAATTTTTTGCTTAATTTTTACTTTTTCTCCTTTTTTTACATTTACTTCTATCAGATTTTGATATACCGTAAAAAAATTACCGTGTTTTATTAATACAGTACTATTAGCTCCTTTTATTGCCACTATTTTTCTTACTTCTCCATCAAATATAGCTCTAATTTCTCCTCTTTTAATTGTTGCAATATCAATACCGTTATTACTTATTTTCACATTTTTCAAAACCGGGTGTTTATGCTCTCCAAATTTTTCAACTATTATACCTCTTTCAGTCGGCCATGGTAGTTTCCCCTTATTATTCGAAAAATTTATTGCAATATTTTCTTCCTCCGGTGTCAATTTCATTATTCCACTTCCTTTACTTCTTTTTCTTTCTTCAGCAATAATTCTGGTAATTTCTTTTTCAAGTTCTCTTGAAATTCTCTCTCTTTTCTTTAATTCATTTCTTAGCTCTCTTTCCTTCTTCCCAAGGTTTATAACCATTCTGTTCTTTTTATCTTTTTCAATATTCAGCTTTTTCTTTTCCGCTTTTCTGATATTTAATAACTCTTGCTTAATATCTCTTTCCCTTTCTAATTCAACCTCTTTAATATCCAAAACATTATTTATTGCCATAATTTTCTTTCCCTGCTTTTTTCTATAAGCAGCGTATTGCTGATAATATTTTATTCTTCTATATGCCTGTCCATAATTTTTTGATGCTAAAATGTAAATAATATTCTCCTGATTCTTTGCTTTTTTATAACTGCTAATTATGATTTTTTCATATTCCTTCTTTATCTTCATTAAATCATTTTCCAGCGAACTCATTATCCATTTATTTTCTTCAATCTTTTTATCTACTAAAACAATTTCTTCCTCCAATGAATTTACATAATTGTTCCTTTTATCAATTTTTCTTTTAAGAATTATTAATTGATTTAATGATTGCTTTCTTGATTTTTCAGTTCTTCCAAGTAATAAATTTGTAAATTCAATATCCCTCATCGCCCTGGATCTTTCCTCCTCAAGTTCCTTTCTTGTTTGACAGAAACCCTCCCCCGCGAATCCTATTGTCCACAGTATTAACATTATAGCCAACCACCTTCTGCCCGTTTCGTAAATCATAAATTAATTACTTTATATCCAACCGGTATTTTAAGTTTCGTATTAATCTGCTTGTCAATTTCAACTCTCTCATATTTAATTATAGCCATATTCTTTCCATTCATATTATATACTTCAATTCTAATTTCTTTTGGAAATTTCATCTTTCCAATATTGCTCCAATTTAAATATTCAACTTTTAGTATTTCTTTCTCACCGTTATTTTCCATGTACTCAATAACGCAGTTATTATTCATGCCTATAGTAAATCTTTTTTTTCTCTTTTCTACACCTGCTTTAAAAATAATTAATTCATTGTTTTGTTCTCCTTTTTTTATATCATATTTGTTTTCTGTACTTTCTTCTAATTCTCCTATAAGCATCGAATTATTGTTAATCAGTAAATCCTCAGCTTTTATATAACTATTAATTAATCCAAAATATTTTTTCATCTGTTCATACCCCCCACAATACACTTCCTTTTTCATTCTATCAATAATTTTCACAGAATCCCTGGTTAGCAAAATTCTTGCTGTTTCAATTCCAATTCCACTTTTAACTGTTATCGTAATTTCTTCACCTTTAATAATTTTTATGTCCCCATAAAATTCTTTTCTTTTCCAATTTTCTTTTATCTCGCAACTATACTTTTTTATCCAAATTGTTTTAGCATTAATCTTGTTTCTTTTCAAATTTTCTTTCACACTCTCTACATTGTCCCTATTAGAAAAATTAATACTATTCCTTGTCGTTTTACATCCCCATAACCCCGTATATAATAAACAACTACAAACAATAATAATATTTATCTTCCTTTGTTTCATCCTTTTAAATTTTTTATGTTAATGACAGGGATACTTATTATTTTCTGCTTTCAACTTTCCCTTTGCCTCTTTAATTTTCTTTTCAATTTTCACCTTATCTCCACCTAAAATTATTGCATCCTCCCATGTTTCAACAGCTTTTTTATATTCTTTCATCTCATAAAGTATATCTCCATAATGTTCTGTTATTTCCGGGTCATTTACCCCTGCATTATTCATGGCTTTTTCTAAATATATTTTTGCCTCATTAATTTTGCCCATTTTAAACAAAATCCATCCATATGTATCTAAATATGTAGCATTTATAGGTTCTGTTTTTATACACTTACTACTCATTTTAAGTGCTTTTTTTAACTTATAGCTTCTTTCTGATAAATAGTATGCATAATTATTTAATACAATTGTGTTTTCCGAATCAATTTCAAGAGCCATTTCCATTGCTTCATCAGATTTTCTGTCCAAACCCATACTTCTGTAACTATCACTAATTAAAGAATAGAATTGAATCTTTAATTGATTATCATTTTTTATCAAATTCAATCCTGTTTTCAATGCTTTAATTGCTATATCATATTTCTTTAACTCACTTGCTGAAATCCCTCTTAGCATATGCAATGTTGGTCTGTCCGGATAAATATTAATTGCCTGTTTACTATCCCTATATAGCTCCATATAATTTCCCATACTATTTTCAATTAACAGAAACTGTTCCCATAAAACAAAATTCGCTTTTCCTTTTTCTATTATATATTTTAACTTACTTCTGGCTTCCTCCAATTTCCCTGTCCTTATATACAAATCTGCCGCTATAGCCTTAACTTTGTAGTCATCAGGATATTGATTCTCAAGCTTATCAATTAATATTTCAATATTTGCTGTATAGTCTCTCGTTTCTCCTGGATTTGATACGAAAGATAACATCATACTCACTTTCTCATTAACATTTATTTCTGTATTGTCAATTACCTCTCTTACTATTTCAAAAACTTTTGAGTATTCCTTCTTTTTTCTATAATATCCTAATAATGAAACTTTTGCATTAAAATTATCAGGATCTATTTTAAACATTATTTCATAAGTCTCTTCGGCTTTATCATCATATCCGTTATTATTATACAGCTCTGCCAGAACACCTAGAATATTCACATCATTTCCATATATTTTCAACAATTTATCCAATTCATTTTTCGCCATCCGGAATTCTCCATTCTTTTCATAAAGCTCCTCCTTTGCAAGACCCAAATGTTTACTTATCCCAATTTTTTCTTCCAGTTTTTCATATATTTCCAGGGCCTTTTCTTTATCACCATTTTCCTTATATAATTCACTTAGGTTAAAAGCTAAATCATTTCTATCGGGAAATTTTTCATAAATTTTTTCATATATCACTATAGTACTATCAATATTTTTTGTAATATGGTATAAATTAGCAAGATGTAATTTATACCAAATATTCTCTTTGTCTATTTGCTCAGCTCTTTTGGCATATTCAATTGCATTATTATATTTTCCTGTTAAAGTATAAATGCCAGACAATTCATAACAAGCAGCAGAGCTTTTTGCATTAAGCGTTAACGCTTTTTCAAAATATCCCATTGCTTGTCCTAAATTTCCAAGCATTTTTTGTTTCACCCCTTCAACGAAATAATATTTGTATTCTGTATCTCTTTTCTTTATTTCTTCTTTTTCTGTATTTCCTTTCGTCTTAGTAATAATTTTCTTTGTCGAACACCCTGTAATTAAAACAGCCGCAATCATTATTCCAACTACTATTTTATTCATTCTTTTAAAATTATTAATTTCTTTTCGATTGTTGACTGCCGACTGTCGATTAATTAGTTATCATTTAATTCCAAATTACTTTTTCATCTGCTCCCGGTATGTCCGAAACCGCCTTTACCTCTTTTTGTTTCATTTAACTCAATTACCTCCTCAAAACGCGCTTTCTCATGCCTGTTAATAACCATTTGGCATATTCTGTCTCCATTATTTATATCTACATTTTCATTCGACAGATTAATAAGAACTACCATAATTTCCCCTCTGTAATCAGCGTCAATTGTTCCCGGAGTATTTAATACGGTAATTCCTTTCTTTATTGCCATTCCGCTTCTTGGTCGAATTTGTGCCTCATATCCATCTGGCAGTTCAATAAATAAACCTGTTGGTACCAATGTTCTTTCAAGCGGTTTAAGATTAATCTTCTTTATTATATATGCCCTCAAATCCACTCCTGCAGACTGTTCGGTACTGTATTCCGGCAGTTTATTATTTGACTTATTTACTATTTTAATTTTCATTTGTTTAGTGTTATTATTAAAGGTTCTTATTTTTTACTCAATTCCCTCACCCCACTTAACTAACCTGCCTGATTTTCCATTTAATTTTTTCTTTCAGTGAAACAACAACAACAAACAATATTAAAAATCCTGTATTAATAATTAGATTAATTATTTCAATATCAGTTTTTACTTTTTTCGAAATCCAATACAGTACCAGGCCAAACATAAAATATATTATAATTTTCACTGTTTCATATGGTATTTTATAAAATCTTCTACCAATATAGTAAGACATAATAACCATCGTAAGATAACAGGCAATGTGTGCCCATGCGGAAGCATGGTATCCAAAAACAGGCACCAGGGTTACATTTATAACCACTGTAACTAATGCACCTACCCCTGTAATAATTGCACCATATTTTGTTAATTCATTTATCTTATACCATACGGAAAGATTTACAAAAACTCCATAGAGCAAGTATCCTATTAAAATAATCGGCACCACCCCCAGAGCCTGGCTCACAATAAAATTCTTTCCCAGTAATAATTTTACAATAATATCCAGATAAAACATAACACCAAGGAAAATAAACAGACCAAACAAGACAAAATATTTCATTACTACAGCATATATTTCTCTCGCATTTTTTTCATTAGAATTTGCAAATGCAAATGGTTCAAAAGCATACCGAAACATTTGTATAAACAATGCCATTATAACTCCAATTTTATAATTTGCGCCATATATTCCCAGCTGATTCATTGCTGTACTTTGGTCTGTTAACAGGTGTTTCAAAACTATTTTATCCACAACATCATTTATTGTTCCTGCCATACCCGCAATTAGCAATGGATAACAGTATTTTATCATTTTTTTCCATAAAATTTTATCAATAACTATTCTAATGCCTATAATTTCAGGTAACAATAGTAAAATTGTTATTATACTACCCGCCAGGTTTGCTATAAACACATATCCAACGCCCACTTCGGGTGAATAGATCAGGCTTATAATACCATTGGGGTCTTTTGAATAAATTTTAGGAGCCAGGACATAGAAAAATAATGCCAGTCCAATAATTACAACAACATTAATAATTTTAATTGTGGCAAATTTTAAACCTCTTTCTTCTCTTCTTAGTTTTGCAAAGGGGATTGCAGTACAGGCATCTATTGTTATTATCAATGAAAACAACAAAATATATTCTTTATTATCAGGGTATTCCATAACATCAGCAATCTGCTGGTTAAACAGTATTATTGCCAAAATGAATAATGATGATGTTATTAAAATAGAACCCAGGGCTGTACTGTAAACTTTTTGGGGTTGATTTTCCTTTGAAGCAAATCTGAAATATCCGGTCTCCATTCCATAAGTCAGAATAACAAGTAAAACCACCATATAGGCATACATCTCTGTTACTATACCATATTCTCCCGTTTCAAACACTCTTGTATAAAAAGGCGTCAAAAGAGCATAGTTTAGAAATCTGGGTA
>Ga0307990_1002830_pt1 | contig 13593 bp, 11 predicted proteins | sample EllFjometagen129_FD_203168 | JGI IMG/M metagenome (GOLD analysis project Ga0307990, IMG submission 203168) | Marine microbial communities from Ellis Fjord, Antarctic Ocean - #129 | ecosystem: Environmental > Aquatic > Marine > Unclassified | place: Southern Ocean | collected 2014-10-08
CTGTGGAGGTTGTCTACCAAGTTCTTAGCGATCCCAGTGGGGCTCTACCTGCGTGGCTGGTCAATTCATCCGTCATATCGCAGCCTTACAAAACGTTGTTGAAGATGAAAAAGGTGGTCATGCTTGATAAATACCAAAATGCCCGGCTTGAATTTATCAAGGAATTGCAGGCAGCCACTACACCGTTTTAATGACGATGAGTGTGATGTCATCTGTGCGCGCACCGGGTCCTATGAAGGCTGTGACTTCATCAATGACGGCGGCACAAAGTTCTTGGGCTGTGTCTTGGGCATGATCTTCTATGGTTTTGCAGAATCGTTCTTTGCCAAAGAATTGGTTGTATTCATTGCGTGCCTCCCAAATGCCGTCTGTCCCAATGATGATCAGGTCGCCGGTCTTGGGGCTGAGGGGGCCAGCCTGTTCAAAGACGGCGTCTGGAATGATACCAATAGGCATGCCTGTATTGGGGAGTTCTTCAAAGGCGTTTTTATCCTTGTGGTACCAGTATGCAGGTTCGTGGCCTGCCGAAGACCAGGTAAATGATCGGTTTCTGTCGTCCAGGATGCCGTGGAACAGGGTGACGAACTTGTCGTCGTCTGTGTCTTCAATGACCTGCTGGTTAAGATTATTCAGGAGCTTGACAAGATCGCATGCACTATGTTTTACTTCCGAGTGCATGATGCCCCTGACTGAAGCCATGAGCAGGGCCGTGCCAATGCCATGGCCACTGACGTCACCGAGTACAATACTGCATTTCTGCGGGTGAATACCCGAGAGATCAATGAAATCATAGTAATCTCCGCCTGTTTCATCACAATAGAGGCATTGGCCAGCCACATCAAAACACTGGAGGTTTGGTGTTTTCTTGGGCAGAAGGCTTTGCTGGACAGCACGTGCGAGTTCGAGGGATTGTTTGAGGGTTTCTCGTTCTTGCAGTTTAGGGCCAATGTCGTTAAAGACCTTGCCCAGTTGACCGAGTTCGTCGTTAGCCATGCTGTGGACCTGGGCTTCATAGTTTCCAGCGGCCAGTTGCCTGCCTGCGTGGATGAGCGTGCTGATGGGTTCGGTCAAGGTGCGAGCCTTGGCAAATGCCAGGATGGTGGCAAACGCGGCTGCCAAAATCAGAACCACGGTGGTGATTTCGAGCCAGAACATACTTTCTTGGATCAATGATTTGCCCATGGTGGCGGCAAGTTCTGTAATTCGGTCATAGGGGACAATTAGAATGACAGCTACAGAGGCCAGTTCCGCAGGTTGGTAGGCCCACATGCATTGTCTGCCATTGTAATCCATCAGTTGTGTGCCGGCCTGACCGGCCAGCAGGTTGGCGATCATGACTTTGAACGCCTCAGTGTTTCGAGATGTTAAGGGTGTTCTGCGGTATTGACGCCATTTCGCTCTGTCGAATTCGACCAATTTGTTGTGAACGAGTTTATCTGCGGAGGGTCGGTCTGGATTGTTCGGGTCCAGACGGATAAGTATGTGCTCGGTTTCCTGACCCCATCGTTCAGGAGGCGTTACGTCTTCGAAGACTTCTGGAATGGTTCTGGCCAGGGACGTAACCCCCGTAATCGTTCCGTCGTCAGAGGAAACTTTCGTATCACTGACCATGACCCATTGATTGGTGGTGCGGTCAGGCATGATGCGAATAGGGGGACGATCACGCCGTTTGGGCCGGTTTTGTGATCCAGAGCGATTGGGATTTGGGTTTCTAGAGGGTGGCCTCCTCTGCGGTGAGGGGTTGCTTCTTGTATTCTGCTGAATCCTAACGGTTTGACCTGCGGGGTACCGTGTGAAGATTTTGAATTGTTGAAAGGAAGTGGACATCCAGAGGACCCCTTTGGGGGCCTGTTGATAGAGCGTGTGAAACACCTTAGTCAAGGGGCCCATGCCATTGAGCACCAGCTTGACCTGATTGGGGTTCGCATCAGGGGCTGTAAAAAAACGTTGTCGCTGGTAATCTATGTGGAGGTTGGTGATATTCGGGTCATTGATGTCCTGAAAATAGGGATGGTAGGCATCTGTGGCTAGAGCGATGTTGGGGTCATAGCCAAATGTGTCTTCTTCAACGCGGGCCTCTGTCACCTGAGAACATTGGGAAAGGGCCTTCTGAATTTCCCTGGCTTGGCTGGCAAGAAGGACTTCTGTGAGCTGTGTGTCTTTTTGGAGTAATGCCACGTGAGCTTGGTGCAGCTCCTGCAGTGCCCGTCTTGCATTGGTATCCAGGTTTTTTCGGACTATGGCGGTGAGTTGGTGCTCAGCGATTCTGATGGAGATTTGGTGGGCCAATGATGTGATGACCAGTGGGGTCAGTGCAGTGACCAACAGAATGATGAGTAGTCGTAAGCGTATGCTCATGATCAAATTTGCCCTTTAACTTTGTCACACTATACCCTTAATGTGCGTGTATGGCTACTCGTGGTTTCAAACAAATTGCGGGTGCTGAGCAAAGAAAAAGGCGTTTTCTCTGGGGATCATGTGAGTTGTACAGGCATTGAGAGACGCTCCAAGACACTGATTTTCTTGGGTATTTTGGGCCATGTGAAGGCGAAGGTGCTACCAACTTTTATCTCAGAATCGACCCAGATACGTCCGCCGTAGGCTTCGACAATTTTCTTGGCGATGGAGAGGCCCATACCGGTGGTTTTGAATGTATCGTCCTGTGAGAGTCGTTGGAACATGCCAAATATTTTTTTGTGATACTTCTGGTCAATGCCGGGGCCATTATCGCTGATGTAGAACGTCCAGCCATGAAGATGGGCATGGCACCTGATCTGAATGGCCGGTGATTCTTTGTCCATATGGCGAATGGCATTGTCAATGAGTTTGTAAAGAACGGTCTTTATTGCCTTGACCGGAGATGTGATTTTGGGCAGGTTTGCCGGTATCATGGTACAGGCTTCAAATTCCTTGTAGTGGCGGGCCATCATGGCGTTGAGATATTCCGTGAGATTGATGGTTTTTACGAGATCATCTTCACCTGGCAAGCTTGAATATTCGCGCAGGCCATCCAATAGCTTGTCAAATCTTTCTGCGCGATAGCTTAGTTGCTTGATTTGTGCCTGGGCTTCTGGCTCCAGAACATGCCCATGGTCCTCTAGAATCCATTGAGAGATCATGGACATACCTCTCAACGGAGTTTTTAGGTCGTGAGCGGCGGCATAGGTGATTTGACGGATTTCCTGGTTGGCCTTCTCAAGTTCCTGCACGGATTCCACGAGGTTGTCAGTCAGTTTGGCCATCCCTTCTTCAGCCTTTTGTCGTTCTTCTATCTGTTTGTTCAGGGATTCAATCGTATGTTCAAGTTCACCGGTCATCTGGTCAAATGAGTCTGCCAATTGTCCGATTTCGTCATGTGACTTGATGCTGGCCTTGGCTTTGAGGTCACCGTTTCTAATGGCCTCGGCTGTCTGGGACAGTTTTTCAATGGGACGAAGCACAGAGGTGTTGAACATCAACGCTCCGCCAACAGTCCCCAGGAGCAACACAAAGAACGGTGCCAAGAGTGCCATCTTCAAAGAAGAGACGGGGTACAGGGCTTCATCGGCATCAACACCCATGCAAAGAGACCATTGTTGTCCTTTGTAATTGCGATGGCCTTTTGACAGGGCTTGTGTGATCATGGCCTTGGGTAGGGATCGTCCATAGGGATTCTTTACAAGAAACCAGAGATCGTTTGGGTCGGCCATCAAGGTGTTATGGGGCGTGCTCATGGCCACATTGATGCAGGCCCAGTGTTTGTTGTTGGTGGCGTAGAGTACGCATTTGTTACGTGAAAGCAGGGTGAAGCTGGTGGTTTTGTAGGCACTGTTTTTAGTGAGGTGGTTGAGAATGTCATTGTATTCCTGTGCATTAAGAGAACAATGAATCACACCCATAAAGTTGTCAGACACGTCAAGAATGGGCACTGCCATGTCCATTGTTTTGGTCTCAAGATTAAAGGGGCCTACGTAAGACCCTTTGTGTTTGGCATATTGCCACCACGGCGTTTGGCTTAGATTGTACTCTTTGTTATGGGACGTTTGTCCGACAACAGCACCAAAGCGATTGGTCACCGTGACTTTCTTGAATATGTCATAGCCAAATCTCTTAGTGTAGAAGAACGATTGCTTGATATGTGATCTGAGTCGTTCGCACAGGGTCTGGTCGACCATTTGAAGAATGGCATTGTTGGGATCATTTGGGTCTTGAGCAAGCCATGTTTTTGTGGATTCAGCAAGGTACAATGTGTGGTTGTTTATCTGAGAAAACCGTTCATTTGAAGCGAGCAGGGCCTGGTTTTCTGCCAGGGCTCTGGCACTGAGTTCAATTTGTCCCAAGCGAATCCACACGGCCCGTTCAATCTGATCCATGGTTTCGCGGGTAATTAGGGTCAAATCTCTTGCAATGGTCTTGCTGAGTACTTTCTGGCTTTTTTGCAGTGAATTGAGTGCCGACAGGGGGATAAAGACACCCACCATCAAACATCCAATAATAAACTTCTTTCTGAGACTCATGGCAAATCATGCCTCATCACATTTGCCGCCAGGTTGTGTTTGCTGTGGCTCAAACGTTCTTGAGGTATTCCCCGATTCAAATCACGTCTAAATCTATGCTTCATACGTACTCACCTCAGATCGGTTACAGCACCATGGGTATTTACCAGATTTTGGAAAGTATGAAAAAAGCCGAAAAAAAGGGAGACCTTCGCAGGGTGTTGTCAGTCAACGTCGTCTAAGCCAGTGAAGACAGAACCAAGTCAGGTAAATTTTTTTTATCCGTATTGGGCTATCCCAAGATATAGGATATTCAAGGCGAACGTGTGTATCGGAGGGAAGATGAAGTCAAACACACGCCAGGCCACTAGAATGCCGATCCAGAAACCTGTGGGGTGTGTCATCCAGGTCATATAGGTGTGTGCAGAATGGCGATCGAGAAATAGTAGCGGAAAGGCACTGCCATCCAGTGGGGGGACAGGCAGGAGATTAAAAAACAAGAGTATGATGTTTAAGGTAAATAGAAGACTGAGAAAACCAGCCACACCTGCCAGGCTGTATCCTGAGGCCGGAATGACAGTGCGAATGAAGGTGATTTTCTCCGGGGCATTAAACAGTCCATACCATAATCCCACACGGATTACCAATCCCGACAAAATCACAAGCAACAGATTGGCACAGGGTCCTGCCATTGCCATGAAAGCAGACCGTTTGGGGTAGTCCATGGCCCAACGTGGATCATAAGCTGCACTACCCCAGCCCATCATCCATCCGCCCATGGCAAACGATACTATGGGAATGATTACCATGCCCCAGGGTTCCCGTCGTATATGGGGCACCGGATCCAGTGTGACCTGACCATGGTTGTAGGCCGTTTGGTCCCCAAGCTTTAATGCGGCCAGTGCATGGGCCGCCTCGTGACAGGTCACTGACACCAGAAATGCCACATACCAACCAAAACCTTCAGTCCATTGTTCCATGGTGTGTCCTTAAACTGAATAAATGTTGCTGGTATCATCTCATGTAAACTTGAATTCGTCAAGCCAGGCCAGGTGACGGCGGAATCACCTGCTTTTTTTGTGGCCTTTTTTCTATATTTTCTTTTATCTAGCGACAAGACTATGTTAGAGTGTAGATTACAAACGTAATCAAGAGAGCCTTTCGCGTTGTTTTGTGGCGGAGATAGAGACGATGAAGGACAAAATGCCGTACAATCGAGTTTGTACCGTGGGCATGATGTTGGCCGCTTGGGTATGGAGCACAGGCATGGCAGCGAATGGCGTTGTTTTTTTGCCAAACAAACCAAGCCCAACCCCCACCCCCACGAGAGTGATACAATTCCCTCCGGGCCAAAGCTTGGGCATTCTATATGTTGAGCCGGATGGCTTTCAAACGATGGATCCCAGTTATGTGGCGCTTCGCAATGAGGAATGGGAGTACCTGGGGGAGGCTCGGGGAAATATTACAGTGCCTGCGGATCGGAATATTCAACTCCGTGTCATGCTCCGACTCAGATCGGAGGATCGTTCACGGCTAAGTTCTGGGGGGGCACAGATGCTTAGCGAACAGTGCTACGTCGGCCTGGACGACCTGACCGGGTTGTCCAGTATCGACCCGAACGACTTAACTCGAATTACAATCACTAGCCCGGTTCCCATGAAACATGTCAACGAGCGTGTGCTGGAGCCGCTTTCACACATGACCGGTCTGCAAATGCTGGAACTGTGGCATACAGGGGTCACAAACAAAGGGATGCTGCATCTCAGAAAGCTACGCGCACTCAGATCTCTGCTGCTCAGGGAGAGTCGAGTCAGTGGGACTGGCCTGGCCGTACTTCGGGACCTGCCTCATTTGGACTATCTGGACTGTTACACTGGCGCCACAGATGTCGACCTCAAGGTTCTGGGCCAAGTGTCCAGCCTGCGCTGGCTGAGAATACGCATGGGTAGGATACGCGGCCCGGGCCTGGCCCAATTAGTCCATCTGCCTCATCTGGAACGCTTATGCCTGTGGGGCCAAACCGGATTGTCGGACCGGCATATCCGCCATTTGCAGGGCCTGACAGACCTCAAGAGTCTGACACTTTGGGGCACGAATTATCCACTGACCGACACCAGTCTGGCCTACATTGGTGAGCTTGCCAGTCTGGAGGCGTTGCATTTTCTCAACATTGCCACCAATTTTACCAATGCGGGACATGCCCGACTCAAGCATCTAAAGCATCTGAAGAAACTGGACATAGCAGAGATCTCTGATGCCCGATTTCTTGCGGAATTGCCTCAACTGGAGTCCGTCACTTCTGTCACCTTGACTGCAGATAACGTAAGGGCTCTCAGCAGTCTCCGTCGTCTCAAGGCCGTGGACGTCGGTGTGGACCTTCTACCCAGTGGCACCAACGAGGACCTCGCGGCTTTCTCATGCCTAGGTGGTTTGACCTCATTAGAAGAGCTTCGATTTGTCAGGATGACTGCGGGAAGACATCTGTCCGACTCAGAGATGGCATGTTTGGAATCGTTGGATCATCTCACCAAACTGGAGATTCCCTTCGGGGGGGACCATTTGACTGACCGGGGCATAAAATCAATCAGCAGGTTGCGTCAGTTGGAGTCGCTGGTTCTCAACGAGAACGGTTCCAAAACCGGTTTGAATCAGCTAAACAACTTGACGAATCTAAAGAGTCTGCAATTGATTAGATCGAACAGCACACCAATGCCTGGAGATGAGTTGCCGTTGAATCTGAGTAGGCTGGCAAACCTAGAGTCACTGCTCCTGAACGCATCTTTGCTACAAGAGGATGATCTGATGTTCTTGAAGGCACTGTCGCAATTGCAGGAATTGCGCGTGTCTTCACTGGCTCTTCCTGAATCTACTCTGGCATGCCTGGGAAATATGTCCGAATTGAAGCTCCTAAATCTCAACGGGATCTCTCGTGCTACCCAAGAGGACGTTGCCCATTTGGCAGGATTGACTGGACTTAGAAATGCAACCTTTATGGGAAACATCTCGGATGCGTCCCTTAAGCAATTGCCCTGCCTTCCCTCAGTGTGGTCCCTCGAAATATGGAGCGAGGAGCGGATTCGTCCTGAAACTCGTATTCTGCTGCAGGAACGCTTACCGGCGATCAAATACATTCACCTCAGAAAATTGAACCCAGACATGTAGCCAGTCCAGTCACATACTCTCGAGATGTCCTATGGCTGAGAAAGAAATTAACAACGCATCAAGGGTCAAACCGGTACCTGGCAGTCGTCTGGCTCGTATCGCGAAGAATCATCTGAATAGAATTGTGCTGACAGCCTCTGTTGTAACAGGGATGGTGGCCATGACAGTTTATGTGTACTACTCCCGGTCATCACAAGGCTCCCCAGTTTCCGTGATTTCGACACACACGCCATCCAGGGAACGGGCTCCCGAAGCAACGACAGCCAAGCCGCAACCCGCATCAGACAGACCCGTACTCCGCTCAGATCTAATTGATCGGGCTATGCGAACGAACTTCACCACACCGGAGAATGCCGTGCGCAGCCTGATCAAACTGTTTGAGCAGCGGGCCGGGCACGAGCTAAAGGCATATCTGGCGCTTGGCGTAGTAGAGGATCTGGACAGTTCTTACCTGAACTGCCTGGGGAATCCCATTGAAATCATTGAGGTGATTCAGGAAGAAGGCACCGCGCAGGTGACTTTTCTGGCCGCAGTACACACGGAGTTTACCCTGCATAATACAATCTGGCAGCCTGGGGACGCCTTGACACTCGCGGCCCGGTTCCTTCGGATCAATGATCTTTGGAAATGTTCGGCAATAAATAGTACTTCATGCGAGGGAGACACAGATGATGCAGAACAGAATAGCTTATAAACACGTTTGCTTTGTCATTTTGATATTGGCCGCCTGGGTTTGGAGCACGGGCATGGCCGCGAATGGCATTGTTTTTTTGCCAAACAGACCGAGCGCAGCGTCCACAAGAGTAATACATTTTCCTCCAGACCAAAGCCTGGGATCCCTGTATGTTGAGCCGAACGGTTATCAGTCCATGGATCCAAAGCTTGTGCAGCTTCGTAGCGGGGAATGGGAGTATATAGGTGAAGCCCGGGGTGACGTGACAGTGCCTGCAAATCGGAATATTCAACTCCTTGTCATACTCCGACTCAGACCGGAGGATCGTTCTCGAGTAGATTCTTTGAATGCAAAGATGCTCGACGAACAGTGCTACGTCGGCCTGGACAACCTGTCTGGGTTGTCCAGTATCAGCCCAAACGACTTGGCTAGCATCACGATTAGGTGTCCGACTCCCATGAAACACGTTAATGAACGTGTACTCGAACCGCTCTCCCGCATGACCGGCCTTCAAATGCTGGAACTGAATAATACAGGGATAACCAACAAAGGCATGTTGTATCTCAGGAAGCTACGTTCACTCAAATCTCTCAAGCTATGGGAGAATCAAGTGAGTGATACTGGCTTGGCCGTACTTCAGAATCTGCCTCAACTGGAATACTTAAACTGTTGGACTGGCGCCACAGATGTTGGCCTCAAGGTTCTGCGGCAAGCATCCAGCCTGCGCTGGTTGAGGATACGCATGGGTCGCATACGTGGCCCGGGCCTGGCTGAATTAGTCCATCTGCCTCATCTGGAACGTTTATGCCTGTGGGGCCAAACCGGGCTATCCGATCGGCATGTTCGCTATTTGCAGGGCCTGACAAATCTCAAGGGCCTGACACTTTGGGGTACGAATTATCCATTGACCGATACCAGTCTGGCCTTCATTGGTAAGCTTGCCAGTTTGGAGGAGTTGTATTTTTTAAGTATTGCCACAAATTTCACCTCTGCGGGGCACGCCCGGCTCAAGAATCTAAAGCATCTGAAAAAACTGGACATAGCGACGATCTTTGATGCACGCTTTCTTGTGGAGTTGACCCAACTGGAGTCCATAAAATCTGTCACCTTAACGGTAGATAACATGAAAGCTCTCCAAAGCCTTCGTTTTCTCAAATCACTAAGCGTTGGCTTAATATCTCTGCCCAATGGCAAAACTGAAGAGCTTGCGGCTGCCTCCTGCCTGGGTGACTTGAACTCATTAGAAGAGCTTCTTTTCAGTTCTTCGGAAAGAGATCTTTCCGACTCAGAAGTGGCTTGTTTAGAATCGCTGGAGCATCTCAAGAAACTGACAATTAGCCCAGGGGCCAGCCATTTGACTGACAAAAGCGTGAAATCAATCAGCAGGTTATGTAAGTTGGAATCGCTTGATTTCTATGGAAGCGTAACTCGAACTTGTCTGAATCAATTGAACAACCTGACGAATTTGAAGAGTCTGCATTTGAGTGTGCCATCCAGTCAGGTAATGCCGGGAGATGAGTTGGCGCTAAATTTGAATAACCTTACGAATCTTACGTCACTCCACTTGGGTGGGTTTCCGCTGCAAGATGGAGATTTGACGTTTTTAACACGGCTGCGTCGTTTACAGGAATTGGTTGTGTCTTCAGTATCTCTTCCTGAATCTACTTTAGAACACCTGGAAAATATGTCCGAATTGAAATATCTAAATCTCACCGGGATTTCTCGTGCTACCAAGGAGGACGTTACCCATTTGGCAGGATTGACTAAACTTAGCGATGTCACCTTGGAGGGCCAAATCTCGAATGTAGCACTTGAGTCTTTACCCTGCCTTCCCTCAGTGTGGTCCCTCTGGATATACAGCGAGGAGCGGATTCGCCCTGAAACTCGTGCTCTTCTGCAAGAGCATCTACCCAGGCTAAAATATATTCACTTTAGACAACTGAATCCAACCATGTTTCAGGCCACGTCAAGCCGTTCTGAACAGTGATTGTACGAAGATTGGAAAACTTATAGGAGCAGCTTCGCACCATTCTGCTTTTGCGTACGATTCTAATCGACTGCTATCAACCGGGACAGTCACGCGTTCCGCTTGACGCATGCCGACTCCGCAAGTGTCAACAGCCAATGAAACCCGGCAAAACTTCAGAGCGTCATTCAGCAGAACGCTCCACTAAAGTGACAGTCCCTTCAGCCCACGCATTCGACACCCCAACCATGCGAAAAAGTGGGCTGGATGGGACGATCCATTCAGGGGATCTTGGTTATTGGTTATTGGTTGTTAGTTGGTTGCAAGGCGTTTGATTTATCTAGCCCGGGCAGCGGCTCATTACTTCACACTTCATATTTCTCTGGCGTGACCTCTTTGGCACCGTGGCCCGTATTGAAGAGCAAATTGCCGTTCGGAAGGACCCAGAGGTTTTTGGCTAACCTTGCCGGGGCATACTCCCATTCGACTTTTCCTTCTGCTGACACAATAAAGATCTTGCCCTGTGTATAATTCGTACAGGCAAATCGATGTCCTTCTCCCTTTTAGAAGGTGCCTGGGTTCCTGGGTTGCCCCAATGTGTTTCTGATCAAAGCCCAATTCAGAGTGACAATAAGGAGTAGTGCTTTCATGGAAAGGCCTTTTTTTTATGAAGATTGAAGTTTTTAAACTTCAAATTTTGAGTTTTCAGATGACAGTATAAAGAACACTTTTTTCTGAAAACTATCTACCAAAAACTGTATACCACAGGGCTTTCTGAAAAAGACCTGTTATTATTGGCTGCTGCTGACCCGTCTGCGAATTTTTTCTTCTACCTGTGCCATGGAAATGCCGGATATGACCTGACGCATGGCCCAAAAACGTGGGCTTTGGAACTGGTGCTTTTCGGCTTGCTCCAAAGCGTATGTAAACAGGGTTTCCCTGGTCTGTCTTTGATCAGCAGGCAAGGTATCAAGATATTTGGTGAGTTTCTTAGGATAAGGCATTGGTCTATTCTATATTTTTAAATCTGAGTTCTTTTTGTCATCACATTGTTCATAGCGTACTGGGAACAGGTCAGTTTTTGAATCAAAATATATTTCAGGTGGACTATTCCGTCATATCAATGATGAGAAAGGCAATGTTGTGATCCTGAAGTTTGCTTTGGATGGGGATCTAGAATTCACTGCAAACCGGGTTTGGTCTAGATTTTATAATTAAAATATTCCATAACGTGAAAAAATTATATTTTTCTATTTTATGAGAGACTACGTATCGTTATTCTAGTAGGTAGGCATTATGTAAAAACACATCGTTTCCCGAGCTTGTATTTTGAGCTGGAAAAATTGGAGGCTTCATGATGAACCAAAAAAGAGGTTTTACACTCATTGAGTTGCTGGTCGTAATCGCAATCATTGCCGTGCTTATGGGCATTCTTATGCCCGCACTGAGTCGCGTGAAGAAACAGGCATAGACCATCACGTGTCGTGCTCGGCTCAAACAATGGGGGATGATGTTCAAGCTTTATACAGACGACAATGAAGGCAAGTTTAATCAAGGGTGGGGCAAGGATGAGACAACCTTGTGGATGAATGCCCTGCGTCCCTATTATCGTGATGAGTGGAAGATGCTTCGCTGTCCGACAGCCAAGACGCTTGCCTATAGTGGAGACGATTGGGGTACATTCAAGTCATGGAGCAGGGACGTTGCTACGCCCAATGGCGGGAGTCAGACCTTTGTGGGTAGTTACAGCATCAATTCCTGGACAAATTTTATGGATGCTGACAGAGGGGATAGGCCAAAGGTTTGGTTTTGGCGTACCACACACAATCTGAGTGGTCCAGCCAATAACATCCCTGTGTTCGCTGATTCAACCTGGCATGATGCCTGGCCCAGGGACACAGATGAACCGCCCGCATTGCCAGACGATTTTGGATCGGGCAACAAGGGCACGTCAAATGAAATGAGTCATTTTGCTATTGATCGGCACAACGGTGTTAATAATTTCTTGTTTATGGACTGGTCCGTACGCGGTGTTGGGCTTCGATCAATTTGGGGTTTGAAGTGGCATCGGAATTTCAACATTTCCGGCACCTGGACTCAACCTGAGGCTCAATGGCCTCGATGGCTGGCCAAGTACAAATAGAGTCAAATGGAAGGGCAATATGAGCAGACTGTTTTCATGTGTGATTGTTGCCATATTCTTCTGCGCATTGAACCCCCTGTATGCTTTGGATCGGGTGAAGTACAATCATTCGGGGCTCACCGTGGACCTGGGCGTGGGACTTTGGGCCTGGCCCATGGTCATGGATTGGGACCGAGATGGGGATCTTGATCTGATCGTGTCCTGTCCGGACAAACCCTATCATGGCAGTTATTTTTTCGAGAATACCGGCGACGATCCCAAGATGCCGGTTTTTAAGGCAGGCGTTCGTGTAAGTCCAGCTGTCAGGAATGTGCAGGTGTCCTATGTGGAGGGGCAGATCCGTGTGTTGGCCCCCGGTAAGGAGTATGTGAATTTCCTGGGCAAGGGATTTTCAAAAATAAAACCGTTCCCAATGCCCCGTGTTGATGTGGGTGAGGGACGGGTTCGTGCCCAACAATGGAAACTGGTAGACTTTGATGCAGATGGTGCGCTGGACCTCGTGTATGGCGCTGGCTACTGGGGAGACTATGGTTGGGACAATGCCTTTAATGAAGCAGGGCATTGGCAGCGGGGTCCCTTACATGGCTATGTGTACATTATTCGCAACAAGGGAAATAATGATCATCCCGTTTACGAGAATCCCTATCGCCTCCAGGCTCAGGGTAAGGACGTGGATGTCTACGGTATGCCGTCACCCAATTTTGCTGATTTTGACGGCGATGGAGATCTGGATCTGATCTGTGGTGAATTCCTGGATGGCTTTACCTACTTCAGGAATGTGGGCTCCCGTGAGAAACCCAGGTACAACTCTGGCACGTATCTCAGAGAAGACGGCGAGAAGGTTGCCATGCACGTACAGATGATCACGCCTGTGACCGTTGACTGGGATCGGGATGGTGATGTGGATCTTGTGTGCGGGGACGAAGATGGACGCGTGGCCCTTGTGGAGAACACCGGAAGACTGAAGCAGGGCATACCCTGCTTCAGGCAACCAGCCTATTTCCAGCAGATGGCCGATGATCTCAAGTTTGGCGCACTGGTCACGCCCGTGAGTGTGGATTGGGATCAGGATGGCGACGAGGATCTGATATGCGGCAACACCTCTGGCAACATCGGCTTGATCAAGAATCTTGATGGGGGCGATCCACCCAGGTGGGCTGCCCCCATCAAGATT
>Ga0307990_1002831_pt1 | contig 13592 bp, 7 predicted proteins | sample EllFjometagen129_FD_203168 | JGI IMG/M metagenome (GOLD analysis project Ga0307990, IMG submission 203168) | Marine microbial communities from Ellis Fjord, Antarctic Ocean - #129 | ecosystem: Environmental > Aquatic > Marine > Unclassified | place: Southern Ocean | collected 2014-10-08
CGGGGCACAGCAGGTGGGGGATGTCTTCGAAGGCGGTCATCTCAACCATCTTGGGATCGACCAGGACCATACGGACCTGTGCGGGCCGGCGGGTCAGCGTCAGGCCCAGGATGATTGCGTTCATGCAGACGCTCTTACCCGAGCCGGTCGTGCCCGCGATGAGCATGTGGGGCATCTCAGCCAAGTCGGCCACGATGGGCTGTCCCACGGTGTCTCGGCCCAGATAGAGGGGCAGGGCCATCTTGTCGGCCGCGTCTGGGGACAGCTCAATCAGTTCGCGCAGGTAAACCGCTTGGCGGTTGGCTCGGGGCACCTCCAGGCCTATAGTGTTGCGCCGTGGCAGCGGCGAAACAACGCGGACGCTGGCCACGCCGAGTGAACGGGCGAGGTCGTCGGCCAGATTGGAAACATCAGTCGCCTTGACACCCGGTGCGAGGGCCAGCTCGAACATCGTTAGCGAAGGTCCGTCTTCATGCCCTACGACCTGGGCAGATATGCGGAATCCCTGGAGGGCCTGCTCTAAGTCGTGGCGTTGGCTGGCGGCGCGGTCTTCGACACCTTGGGGCGAGTGGCCTTCGGTAGCGGGTGCAGACGGCACTTCCAGCCCGCTTTCAGAGGGTGGTGCGGGAGCGGAAGGCGGTTCGGGCTTGGCCAGCAGGTCCAGCGAGGGAAGGTCGTGCGCCCACTCGGGCGGAAGGGGCGGCTCGCCGGGCAGCAGCGGTGGGGAGATCTGCTGGCCCTCGTCTTTCGGCTTACGAGAGGGCAAACGGCTTTCGAGTTCCAGGCGGATGTGTTCCAGCAAGCGCGCTTGGTCGTCATATTCTGCGCCTGCGCCGTCGGCGGGAGACCCGCCCGCGGCCTCAACGGCCGCAGCACCTGTGTCGGCCGGTCCCGCGCCATTGTCGCTGGCGGGGGGCGCGGCTGCCCGTCGCTGCGCATCTGCCTGCTGCTGGGCGGCCTGTCGTTCGGCGACAGCCTTTCTCCAGGCGTGCAAGCGGGCCATGCCCCATGCGGGTGCGGTAATCAGCAATTTGCCAGCCGTCAGGAGGGACGCGATGGCGATGGCGACAATGACAATCGTCCATGCGCCCGACAAGGCGAAGTGGGCATGGAGGAACTGCCCGGTCTGCACGCCCAGTACGCCCGCGGAACCCACGTGCATCGCGTCGGCGCTAGAGGGGTGCAGCAGGTAGAGGGCGGAACTGACTGCCACCACCAGCAGCACGGCACCCAGCGCGCGGAGGACCGCGGTGGCGATTCGCCCCCGCAGAGCCAGCAGCAGGGCCGCCACGGTGACCAATAGCGCAGCGGCGTAGACTCCTCCGCCGACGTAGTGCAGCAGGGCGTGAGCCATGTGCGCCCCGACGATTCCGGCGGCATTGCGAACCTTCTGTCCGGCGGGGGCCGCGGAGGGCTGCGAGGCCGGTACCGAGGCGGAGGGGCGGGTCATCGAGGCCGTCAGCAGAGGCGGCTGCGAATGCGTTGCCGGCGCCGCGCCCACTTGCGCCGGCACGTCGTCAGGACAGTAGGTCAGCAGGCTCATCCATGCCAGGGCCACTAGTCCGATCATTACCAGCACGAGGCTATATCGCCAGTACCATCGAAGCGGGGCGTCGCTCTTGGCTCGCGGCGTTGCGGCGCGGCGTTTGGGATATACGGCTTGTTTGCGGGTCTTTCTGGCCATGTTCCTATACGCGGATCTGGAGGAGGTCAACTGACGGAGGCGAGGATGGCAGGGAGGGCCTTTCTCCACACGGAAAGCTGGCGGCATTTCTTGGGCGACGAGTCCTGTAGCGTATTCTGCGGGTCCATACGGAGTCTCCGAAAATCTCTGGGACATGATATCCCTTCGCAGCTGAATGCCCAAGCGCAAACTCCTCCATCTCCGCTCTATAGGAGAAGACAGGTTGGACCCGCTGAGGAGAGAGATCGACGTCGAGAGGTATTCTCGCCATGCCCAGAGCCTCCGAGAAGCCCCAAGGCCGAGTCGTGAGCCATTCGGGCTGCCCAGCTGACCAGCGGTCGCACCCCTGTGCTGCCCCTCGTCGCCTTCCTGGCCCTTCTTGCCTTGGTTTTCGTCATGTCACGGCTCCTCTCGCGCGGTAAACATGTAAGAGTATGATGGCTAACTACTAAGATTAAACCGCCCGAAAAGGCCATTACCCATAATATTCTGTGTATTTGCTTAGTATTACACGGGGCCCATTTTGGTTGCCGTGGCGTGCAGGTCGAGACTAACTAATTGCCAGGGAGTAGGCCCATGAGAAGTGTCGGGACGTTGATCGGAAAGGACACTCAGGTATGTCGTGGCCAAGGAATACTCCGCCATATTCTGGACGCTCTTGGATCTTGTCGGAAAGAAGAGCTTCGGTGATGTTGGCACGATCAGCACAGCGAGAGATAAAAGCCCGTTGGCCAAGCCATACTGAAACTTGTAGTAGTCCCTGTAGAGTGTGGAACTGTTCCCGAATTGGACCTCGACGAAGACCAAGCCCTTCTGGAAATCGCCGATCAACTTGGGGCGCGTTCTGAGCAAAGGCTGTGGATCCCAGCCTAGGCGAATGAACTCATTTCGAAAGGCTTTATTGTAGCCCGCCTGATGCTCTCAGCACGAATCTGCGTTGCCGTACACGAAGCTCTCGCTCCACTGGACAGCATGAATCGCACGCTCAATCTCGCCAATCTCATTGCTCAGCGTGTCCTTGAGCTGGCGTCCGCAATGGAAGTACGTGGTCTGGAATATCATGATTCCGCAATCGCACCGCTCTCCTCATCGAATTCAAGCAAGAGGTCGATTGGCCGGGAAGCGCTCTGTCGCATACGCGGCTTGGCTGCAATGTCCATGTCCAGACTGGTCATCCACGGTTCATCAGGCAACTCGTGCCTGGCAGGTTCGCCAAGCCAGCACGGATCAGCCAACGTAAGAACATCCGCAACCATTTGGCCCGCCCTGTCAGGACGCAGCAGACGCGAGGCGGATGTTGACTGAGGGTCGAGGCGGTCTGCGAACCTACTCAGCGGCGGCGTGCAAGACAACCGCGTGTGGGATGACTTGGCAGCCTTACGCGACGCTCCTGAATGGACAAGGGCATCCAAGACTTCCGCAGTGTCCTGGAGAGTCGAAGATGCGGCAGGCAGCCCCGTGGGCAAGCCAGTCATCGTAGCCGCAGCCGCCTGGGCCGACAATGACGCGCTGGCTTCGGGAACCGCCACCGCAGCCGTTGGCAACGCGACGATGTCGGAGCCGACGCCGGTCGTTGTGGACATCACCGATCCGGTCCCCGAGGCCTGCTCGGGGGCAGATACGGCCATGTTGATGCTCTGCCCGAAGCTGCTCTGAAGGGCCATAAGGTCTCCGTAGTCCACCGTGCCGCTGCAGTCGAAGTCGGCGGACCCGCCGGGCGACGCGACACCGGCACCGAAGTCCCGTTTGAGGGCGATGTAGTCGGAGGCACCTACAATTCCATCGCCGTCCGCGTCGCCCGGCAAGTTGCCAAAGTAGAATATGTCGTCCCTGCCTAGACCCAAGGACCCGCCGTTGGCGTCAGCCAGCACAGTCACTTCCAGCCATTGGCCCACGATGGCCCCGTCCGCCCAGGTCAACATGATACGATCCGAGCCGTCCTCACCCATGCCTGTGGCGATGGCCATACTCGACGGCGCCGGAGCTTCCGTCCAGGCTGAAGGATCCGGACTGTTCCCGACCCGCAGTACGAAATCGCTCGTCTCGGGTGCCCCCGCCGCCTGGTCGATATCGATAGCCAGACCGTTGAGGCCCAGGGCGTAGGTGGTGCGATTCGCCGCCGAGGATATCTCGCCCGGGAGCAATGGCTGCTTGTCTTCGTCGATCGCCTCACCCATGGGCGAGTTGTGGTAGAACACGTGCCTGGCGACCACGCCTTCGCTCGCCGGCGAAAGGTCCAGCCTCATCACCTGACCGACCTGATCCGGGTTCATCCCCGGGTCAGGGATCATGCCCACGACGACCTCGCCGGATTCGTCCACGGCGGAAGCCAGAAACAGCGGCGCCTCGCCCGCCGGCGTTACCAGAATCGGCAGGGACCACTGGCTGGTCTGATCGATTCGATACACGCCCAGCTCCTGATTCTTCATCCCGGTGAACAGCACACACACCTGGCCGTCATCGTCCACCGTCACAGCCGGCTCGTCGATGAACATCCAATCAGTCAGGACGGCTGTCGGAGCCGACCAGGCTGTCCCGTCATAAGCCGCCTGCATCAGCGAGAACCGCCCCGGCGCCTCGTGACGCACCCAGTACGCCTCGACGGATCCGTCCGGCATAGCCACCATGCGAAGATGCTGATTGTTGGACAGGCCGTCGGCGACGATCGCCCCTGCATTCCAACTGCCGGTGCCATCGTTCCAGACCGCGTAGTCCAGGCCGGAGGTCGGCTCGCCAGCCGTGGCCACGTCGCCGTCGGAGTCGGTGATCCAGGTCACCAGCGGCTCGCCCGTGGTCCGATAGAGCGTCTGCACGCCCCAGTCGGCGACACCGTCATTCGTCACGGCTTGCGGGAGCGACCAGGCCGCGCCATTCCACCGGCTGACAAGAATCTCCATCGAAGTCGGGTCCACGAGGTCCGCGCTGGGCGAGCCGGTCTCCCAGGCGATCAGGCCGTCGGCAGCGATCGGCGAGAACGCGATATCAGGGTTGCCGTGCAACTGGCTGTCCGTCACCAGAGGTGCGACAACCCACTCGTCCGCCCCGTCGTCATAGCGAGCCCATTGGAGGTTCTGCCCCGCGGCGAAACCCGCAAGGTCCTCCGGATCTATCGCGTCGAACGCCTGGGCGCTCTGGACGAACACCACGAACGGCGTGCCGCTGGCGTCATACGCCACAGCCGGCGCCGCCTCCATCTGCGCCGTTTGCGTCAGGAATGACGCCCCTTGCCACGCGCCACTGACCGGGTCGCGGAACTCGACCTGCAAGTCCTGGCGATGGCCCGACGGGTCGTCCGGATCGTCCCACACGTACACAGCGATGACATTGCCATGGCCGTCGTCTGCCAGGTCCACGTCCACATATGATTCGACCGCAAGATGGTCGGTCTCCGTGAACGCCACATCGTCGCCGGTGTTGCCGAAGAAATCCCACGACAGCACCCGCCAGTTCCAATCCTTCGACCACTTGAACAGGCCGCACAGCAGGGATCCCGTCAAGCGGGCGTTGATGTCCAGCGCGCCCGGGGCCTGGATGTCGAAGCCCAGGTCGCCGTCCCAGCCGAACTCGATGTTCTGCTGCATGGCCGCCCCCACCGCAATGCGCGCCTTGGCGACCAGCCCATACAACGCCTCGATCCCCACGTACACGTTTGGCGTGACGGTTCCCCCCGCAATGACATCGACATCCGTTACGGAGATGATGTTGTCGGCGTCGAGCTGTGCCGTCACCGATGCGCTGACGTCCACGTCGATCGTCATGCCCGCGCCGATCGAGGCCGTGAGAACCGGCAGCCCGGAGATCTGGGCCAGCACGATGTATTGGCTGTAGAAATCGAAATCGCGGTCGTAGCTGATCCCCAGCGTGACCCGGCCGGCGGCGCCCTGCCAACCCAGGTTGTCCGTAAAACTGTAGACAATGTCGCCCGTCAGCGTCCCTTGGAATGATCCATCCGAGGCCTCGCCCTGGTCGTTGGACTCGTCGGCGTTGCCGTAGCTTTCCTCGTCGTCGCCGAACTCATAGTTGTCAGACATCTCCACGAAGCGATCGTACAGGACCCAGCCAAGCACCGTAACGTTGATGCCGTAATGGATCGGCCCCGGCGTGACACGCCCCTCCAGGTCGGAGACCAACTCGAACTTCGACCCGCACCAGAAGCCCGTCCACTCGCTGGCCAGGTCGACCAATTCCAGTCCGAACTCCGGATCGTTAAACGACCAGTCGTTCGGCGTGGTGACACCGTAGATCACGTCGCGAACCTGCATCTGGAAAACGTATCCGCGATCCTCGTCAAACGACGCTTCATACTTGATGTGATCCTCCTGAAACCATTCCGGGAGCATCAGCACGTTCACGTCAAACAGGCCCGGATCGCTGACGCCGTCGGCCACCACGACCACCGGCCCCGGTGAGGCAACCTCGGACATGTTGATCGTCGCCGACCAGCCATCACCACCGTTGTCGTCGACGACGGTGATCCCTCCAACGCTGAATGACACGCTCGTCGGTGCCCCGGAGACCTCGGCGGTGAACGTCGTATGGACCACAGGAATCCCCAGGCCGGCTATGTACCGCATGGGATCCTGGAAATGCGGATCCTCTGGATCCCGACTGGAGGAGACCTCCGTCACAAACGGCATGACGTACCCATCGGGGACCAGGATCACGCCGGCATCGACGCTCCAGCCATCGTTGTTGAACTCGCCGCCACCTTCATCGATCACGCCCGTCGAATCGACCCGTGCCACCACGTAGTACCGTCCCATAGGCGCGCCGCCGGGGATCGTCATCGGCTTAACCGCCTGCGACGATCCGCCCGCCGCAAGCGCGCCGGCCTCCGTCCACGACCCCAACACCAGGTCGTCAGCGTCGCCAAACACCTGGTTGATCGAAAGGACCACCTGGACATCCCACCCCGCCGCCGCGTCGTCGCCGACGTTGCTCAAGGTCAGCGTCGGCGTGACGGTTTGTCCCGGATGGTAGATCCCGTACGCGTAGCTGTCCACGGCGACAGTCAGGTCCGGCTGGCCGCTCGGCGAACCGCCGCCCATGTCCGCCAGGAAGACATCCACGACGGCGTTGGCGTCGCCGGAGACCAAACCGGCGGACAACGAACTGTAGACCACCAGGGCGCCGTCGCCGGAGAGACCCGGTTCGCTGCTGTCGCCTTCGACTTGGGCGCCGGCGTCGGTGACGCTGACGCGCTCGATGGCTTCGGTCTGGCGGTCGACCCGGAAGATGTCATCATCCTCGTTGGTGTCGCCCGCCACCAGGTTCTCGGCGCCGGAGACGAAGGCCACATAGCGGCCATCGGAACTAATCGCCGGGGTCTCGCAATCCCAGTCGGCGGGATCGCCGCCGGCGCTGGCGCTGATGAGCTCGACGGCGCCGGTGGCGACCTCGTAAACGTAGATGTTCGTTCCGCCGATGGTCTGGCCCGGCACGAGGTTCGTCGAACTCGACTGGAACGCAACGAACGCTCCATCGGCGCTGATGGCTGGGCCGGTGCCGCCGCCGTAGTTCCCCTCCGTGCCATCGGCGGCCTGGCTCACGCGAACGATCGTGTCGGTTTGGCGGTCGGCGAGGAATACGTCGGCGAACCCGCCGGTGTCATCGGGAATCAGATTGGTCGCCATCGACAGGAACGTCACATATCGGCCGTCGCCGCTGATCGACGGGGCCAGGCTCATACCGTCCGGCGGGAGCTCGTCGTGGCCGATGGTGACCGTCTCTCGCGCGCCCGACTGGCGATCGATTACCGAAATCCCATGCCAGTTGATCCCGCCTGGCCCGGGTGGTGCCATCATGTCCTGGTACGTGAAGGCGACATAGCGGCCATCGTCGCTGATCGACGGCGCCCCCGAGACGATGCCAAGCTCGACGCCCTGGTTGGTCAGGCGGGTCAGGTCGCCCGTGGCGACCTCGTAGACGTACACGTCGGGCATGCCGTTGGCGTCGGCGGGAACGTCGGGCGCCGCGAGGACGGGCGCCGCGAGGCCGGCCAACGTGCTGGAAGACGACACGAACGCGACATACGCGCCGTCGGCGCTGATGGCCGGATCGACGCTGTTGCCGTCCCACGCGCCGATCAGCGGATTGGGGTCCATCGCCGGCTCGCTGATCCAGGTGATTCCGCCCGTCAGACGATCCATCAGGTATACGTCGTGGTATCCCGCCGTGTCCCCGGCGGCCAGGTTGCTCGCATCCGACTCGAACGCAACGTAGCGGCCATCGGCGCTGATCGAAGGGCTGCGACTCTCGGCGTTGGCTTGCGAGAGATCCGGATTCCGGGGCAACAGTTCAACCACGTTCGGCGTTCCGGATAGCAGCACACGAGGCTCGAGGGGCTCGCACCATCCAACTGCCGTGAAATCCATCGCTGACATCCGCCGCTCCTTTCTCCGAACCCACTGCTCCCCGCGTCTCGCCAGGCACCCATGTGCCATAGCCCCCAGCGCCTCCTTCATATTCCATCCGGGATTGCCTGGATAGATTCTCGCCGGCGGCCGCCTTTGACCTTTCTGGTAATTATAGCGCCGATCGAGAGATCAGCAAGCAAGCATTCTTCATGGCCGTTTGAGGGGGCAGCCGGGCACGCCATGCCGGGATGATAAAGCTTCTTGTGGAATGCAAAGAAAGCAATTTCCAGGTAATCATGAGCGGCCAAGAGGCAGTATGAAGCAGCAATCCCAGCCTTGCTCCGGTCATCGCTCATCTCTTCCTGGTAGTTGTACACGCACTCAAAGGCTTCTTGAATCCAGTCGTACACCTTGTCAGCGTACGTTGGCCAGTTGGGTTCAGCAATCGCCATCGTTAAGCTCCTGAACGGGTGATGATGAATTGGTGTCCATTTTCCGTCGGTTTTAGGGCAAGATCAAGTCGTTCCTCGATCGCCAGAATGCCCAAAGCATCCCGCAGCAGGGCTGCAGCAGAAGCATCGGAGTTAGCTTGCGGCGACATTCTCGCCAAGGAAAGACTGCCCGGAAGTGGCGGCCGTCACACGATATAGCGTCAAGCCTTGCTCGGCCCATAGTGCTTGTGGAAGGCCTCCCGCCCCAGTCGAGCACCGTCTTCGTTCATTCCGAAGCCCGCAAGGGTCTCGGCCTGGGCCATGCGTACAGCGAAGGCGAGGTCCCGCCGCACGTTGGTCGCGGCTGCCGCCTTGATCTTCTCCAGGTCGATCTCGCCCTCTGGCGGCGTCTCTTCCTCGGCAGGCTCGGCGTCATTCGCTTCGCACCTTGACAGGCTGCCCAGACCTGCCCGGAACGGGTTGCTGGGCACCCAGAAGTTGTACTGCTGGACAAGGAATTCGGCTTGCTTCACGACGGCGTCCAGGTACTTGGCCTCGACGGGAAACAGGACCGACTGACCGGCGAAGTAGTTCTGCTGCATGGCCTCCACGACGCCTCGGGAGAGGAAGGCTTTCATGGCGTACTCGACGATCTCCTCGCGGAGCCTATCGCCTTCCGTCAATGCCGTGAACAGGGAAGGTCCGTTCTCATCCTCGGATACTGCGGCCTCGGAAGCGACGCTCCCGTCGGACCTCGGGTAGAACTCCTCGCCCTTACGCCGGTATTCCGCCAACCGTCGCAGCCTCAGGAGGATGACCTTGGCCTCCAGGTCAAACTGGGTCGCATCGCGAACTAGCTTTTCATTGACGTTGATGAACAGCCTCACCAGGAAATGAGCCTCTCGGACCGCTCGCTGCTCGGCCTCAATGAGTGCGGCCTTTGATTGACCCTTCACGGCTGCGCGAACAGCATCGCAAACGAGGTCAGCCATCTTGTTCAGTGGGGCCTCGCTGCAAGGCTGATCGATCTGCCACTCGCCCAGTTCATGAAACGAGTTGAATCGGCGCATCTTGTCACCAATCCAGCCCAGGACCACCTGCTGCGGCGTAAGGTCCTTCGCGATCTTGTCCATGCGGTTCTTGGCAATCATGCTGTGGCTCCTTCTTGTACGGTTTGTTCAGCCTCCCCCGGATCGGACCCCCAACTGTCCGGGTCCGCGTCGAACAGGCTTTCCGTGTGCCTCTGGCCGGCGACGACGGCTTCCAGAGCCGCAAGCCGCTGCTCCATCTCTCCCTGCTCGTTGGCCTTCAAGATGATCCCGGACAGGTATCCGACACAGTTGCCGACCCTCGGGTCAAGCTCACCGACGCGAACCTGATGGATCGTCTCGGCCAGCAGTTCGATGACGTCGCAGGCCGTCTTAACTGGCCGCTGGGGCGTTTCCGGTGGCAGGACGGGGGCTTTGCCCTTCCGCCCACCGGCCTGCCGTGCAGCGGCCCGCTCAGCGGCCCTGGCGGGATCATGGAAGAAGCAGTAGTCCGATCCGTGAACCTTCCTGGCCCGGCACCGAGTCCCGTCGTCTTTGATGTGTTTGCATAGTTCTGGTTTCGCTTTCATGCTTCTGGCCCTCATCCATTACTTAGGTAGTCCCCCGGGGGATGTAGTCGCCAGCCCTGGCCTTGCGGCCCGCTCGTTATCGTTCATTGACCGGACCTCTACCCGACACTCGATCTCGGCCCGCATGGCTGGATGACGCAGACGACTGTCGGCGCCGATGATCGTGTCGGCAAGAGGTACTGGCAGGCAGCCTCTTATCGAAAGCACGACCTCCCCAACGCCCTGAGCTTCTGTCAGGTTTGTCAGGTTTGTCAGGTTTGTCAGGTTACTACAAGGGTAGGGTGCCTGGGTTTTGGAGAAAGGAAGCACCGTAAGTCGGACCTGATCGATCCAGTGGGCGTTCATTGGACACCCCCGGTACTGGGTGGCGTATGACCGGACGTAGTGTTCACCAGCGTGAGGATTGTGGCCTTGATGTGAGGAGGAAGATCGGCCCATGAATCAACCACTTGGGCCAGTTCGGAATCGACCTGTTGGCAGGTGTTGGCGGGCGTTGCTACCTGTGCGCTAGCGCAGGCGCTATCTTCATGAGAGGTATAAGCACGTAAGTTATCGGTATTGCAGTCGTTACGATTGTCGGGATTGTGATTATGAGTCCCCTGCTCTAACCGCTGAGCTAAGGGCCCGGGCTGCGGTGGGGGGCTTGCCTTCCATCCGCAGGTGCCGCTCACCTGAACTTCTGATTATTTACACGTCTTCGGGGGATTTTGCAAGCGCGGACAGGCTGCGGACGAAGGTTTTGTTGTGGCCTGGGCGAGCGGGTCGGCTGGATGGGTCAGCGGCGTCGTAGCGGAGGGAGGGGGCGACGGTCGATGCGGGGCCGGTCCCTGGCCGGGCCGAAGGCTATGTAGACGCCAGCTGCGTGCGTGGCGGAGGTCGCGATGGTCGAGGTAAAGATTCGCCGGACAGCGCCCGCGAACACAGGGCGCTGCCCGGCTTTGATCCGACATCAGCGGGTTATGTCGGATTATTCCTGATCGTCGTCGGCAGGAGGTCGGGGCGGCCGTCGATTGCCTCGGCGCGGGCCTCGGCGCGGGCCGTCGGCGTCGTCGCCTCTGGTCGGGCGTCGGTCGCCGTCCCGGGCGTTCTGGTCGCCTCGGGTGCCCTTGCGGGCTCGCGGGCCCTTGGCGTCTTCGCCTTCGCCGTCCCTGCCTGGTCGCGGGCCTCGCGGACGAAGCTCGACGCGGTCGATCTTGCCATCGTTGTTCTTATCGAGCTTCTTGAGGTTCACAGAGGCTGCCGCTATTTCCCCGGCCGAGAGGATGCCGTCTTTGTCGGTGTCCAATGCCCTGAAGAGCGGGCCGACGGGCGGCCTCATCTGCCTGCGGCCTGCCTGTTCGCCGTCGCGCTGCTGGCCGGCGGGACCCTGGCGTCGGCCTGGGGCGCGGTCGCCTTGCTCGCCGTCACGTGGCGGGCGACGTCTGGCTTTGCGGGCTCGGTCGCCGGAGTCCGAGTCGCCGGCGGGCTGGGCCATGAGCATGTTGGCACTGAATGCCAGACATGCACATGCAGTGAGAGTCGTGATCCACAGTTTCATGATGCATCTCCTTGTTTTGTTTTCGACGCGAGTTTGCCCGCCCACAAGGCTTGGCTTTTCGCATCGGTTTCTTGTCCCGCTAAGGGTCTGAACGCAAGGATCGGTGGGGCGTCTACAGGACTTGGACAAAAAAACATCGGCGGATGGGATGCATTGGAATGTCCCCACCCGAGGTGCCGCGTTCATTGAATAGGGACGCTAACCATTTTTGGCAGGTTCGCTGTGGGGAGAACCTGTGGAAAATGGTTAGCGTCCCTATTTAATGTTGTAGAATGGGGACGGTTCCTGCGTTTATCCTTATATGGCGGTGACTGATGACTGGTGCTAGCGGGAAGTCCGACATGGTTCATGAACGTTTGTTGCGGGCGGATAAAACCGCGCTGGCGGAGGCGTTTGCGCTTCACAGGCCGCGGCTTTGGCGGATGGTGAATTTCCGTATGGACCGTCGCATGGTCGGGCGCGTCGATCCGGATGATGTGCTCCAGGAGGCCTACCTCGCGGCTGCGTCGCGGATTGAGCATTACGCCGGCGGAGGGTTCAACTCGCCGTTTCTCTGGCTTCGCGTTATCGTGCGGCAAACGCTGATCGATGTACACCGTCGGCACCTGATGGCGAAGTCTCGTGATGCCGGGCGGGAGGTGGCGATGTTCGCGACGTATCCGCAGGCGACGTCGGCGTCCATGGCGATTCATCTGGTTGGCGACTGGACCAGTCCCAGTCAGGCGGCCGTGCGCGTGGAAATGCTCGACAGGGTCCAGGGCGCGATCGCGACGATGAACCCCGTCGACCAGGAGATACTGGCTTTGCGTCACTTCGAGGAATTGACCAACGCGGAGGTGGCAGAGACGCTTGGCATAGAGCCCAAGGCCGCGAGCGTGCGATACATGCGTGCGTTGCGTCGGCTCAGGGTGATACTCTCGGATTTCCCAGGTGTGCTTGACGGAGCTCGGGATGGATAACAAGCCGGTAGATGAAGACCCGTTGGATGCTCTGGCAGAGGATTTCCTGGCCCGTCAGCGTCGTGGCGAATCGCCATCCGTCCAGCAGTACGCGTCGAGCAATCCGGACTTGGCCGAGGAGATCCTCGAGTTGTTTCCCGCGATGGCGGCGATGGAACGCCTGAAGGCTCGCGGGGAGCGGACATCCGACGGCTCGGCCTCGCTTGGTCCGGTGAAGCTTGAGCGCCTTGGCGACTTCCGCATCATACGCGAGGTCGGTCGCGGCGGGATGGGGATCGTATTCGAGGCCGAGCAGGAATCGCTGGGCCGGCGGGTGGCGTTGAAAGTTCTGCCTCGCCAGGCATTGCTTGAGCGTCGGCACTTGGCGCGTTTCAAGCGTGAGGCCCGTTTGGCGTCGCGGCTGCACCATACGAACATCGTCCAGGTCTACGGCGTGGGTGATGAGGATGGCTTTCATTATTACGTCATGCAGTACGTTCGCGGCGTTGGGCTGGACAAGATCGTGGGTCGGCTGGGCCGGGTCGCGGGTTCGCCGGCGCCCGCCCAGGCGTCCGAGGGGCCGACCGGCGATAATGACGAGGCGAACGCGGAGCTTCTGGACCTGATATGGGAATCCCTTGTCGGGTCGAGTTCGTCGCCGCTGGATGATGTCATGTATTACCGTCGCGTCGCAGGCATCGGGGTGCAGGCGGCAGAGGCTTTGTCATACGCTCACGAGCAGGGGACGCTTCATCGTGACGTCAAGCCGGCAAACGTGCTCATGGACGACCAGGGGGTGGTATGGGTGACGGACTTCGGCCTGGCCAAGGCAATGCACGCCCCGGATGTGACCCAGCCGGGCGATCTGACGGGTACGCTGCGGTACTTGGCGCCCGAGCGACTTGGTGGCGGGGAGGTGGATGTTCGCGGCGATGTTTACGGGCTGGGGTTGACGCTGTACGAGCTTGTCACGGGACGGCGTGCCTTTGACGCGCCGGACCGCTCGGCCCTGATCCACGAGATTTCCG
>Ga0307990_1002833_pt1 | contig 13589 bp, 12 predicted proteins | sample EllFjometagen129_FD_203168 | JGI IMG/M metagenome (GOLD analysis project Ga0307990, IMG submission 203168) | Marine microbial communities from Ellis Fjord, Antarctic Ocean - #129 | ecosystem: Environmental > Aquatic > Marine > Unclassified | place: Southern Ocean | collected 2014-10-08
TCACGCCACTGATCTCAGGGAGGTAGGCATCAGAAAACAGACCTATGTGCATGACTTCCCCCTCGTTTCCGGATGTCCTCTCTGTCTGCGTTTGTCATCATTACTCGGTATGGCTGCAAGTGCGCATGACACTGCAGCTCACGCTCCTATTGTATGCTACATCACGATCTGAGGGCAACAAGTTGCTCTTCTAGCGAATGCCCGCTATTGTCTCATGCCAAGGAGGCGATGATGAGCGAACGCGTACATAGTGACGATAACCTAAGCTGCGAGGTGCGAGTAGAAGAGTATCTCGATATCAAAGCAATGATCGATGAGTTCGGAGACAGCGCCTACCCAGCTGTGCACAAGTACTACTTCTCCTGCGGGTACGAGAGCGGATATGATCTCCTCCTCACCTTGCTCAAGGAGGCAGCGATCTCCAGAGAGGCGATAGTCCAAGATTCACCTGGAAGTCTCTTGCTGCTCCTCCAGGAGTTCTTCACCCAACGCGGGGGGAATCAACCGATCTTCGAAAGAGACAAGGACACTGTCTACTTCAAGACAGAAAGCAATATCTACTGCCCTTCCCCAGTGGCGCAAAAGCAAACCGGGGTGCAGCATCGTGATATCTGCGCGATTCACAAGCGCGCGTTCATGGAAGGAGTAGCGAAGGTGCTGCAGGAGTTCGTCCCTGGGATCGAGGTTCAATACTCAAACGTGTCCTCCCGCACAATCGATCCGCAATCAGATTGCGTAGAGGCGTTTCACATCGTCTCGCCCTGGTAGCGATGAACCGATACCTACTCGTAGTTATCTTTCTCGTTGTGCTGATGAGCGTCAATGCGCTCGGCGTGCCGATCGATCCGGGGATGGGGCCCGCCCGTACGGCAGTCGGCTCAGGTCCGCTGGCTCCGCTGTGGAACCCAGCCGGAGCGCTCGATTCACCGGGGGTGCACGGGGCGCTCCTGGTGACCATGTCATCGACTAGTGAAGCAACGCTCCTAGTTGGAGCATCTATTGCCGCGCAGAATAGCCCCACCGTTGCTTGGAGCATGTACAAACAAGGGAGCGATCAGGAGACGTGGGGGACGTTCGCCTTCCCGATTTTTCCCGACACGACCGCTGGCCTCGGAGTAGCTTATGTATCTGGAGCACAGACAGGCATCTCGTTTCACGCAGGGGTGCTCTATAATGGAGGCGCGTGGGCGGTTGGAGCAAGTGTCATGCACATCGGCTCCAGCCTGTTCGGTGGCGGCCTCCCAATTGAATTCCAAGCTGGATCGGCGCTCTACGCCATCCCCGGGGCGACTTTAGCTGCAAACGTCTTCCTATCTGAAGATACGCTCCTCCTCACGATCGGTGGCGAAGCGAGGATCTGGATTATCGATGTGCGCTGGGGTCTGTCGATCATCCCAATGGGAGGGATCGAGCGCCTGGGCATGGGGATCGGATTTGATCTGTTCTCCATTCCCATAGACCTTGCACTTGGCGCCAACGGGTCATCCTTTCAGCCGTACGCATCCATCGGGATCAGTGCGAACATCCCGGCGTGGTGGTAAATGCATAATCAAACCGAGGCATGTAAGTGGTATCCAGTCTGCCCGATGAGACACTTCTACGACGCGGGAAAACTCGATGCAAAATGGGTCAAGGATTACTGCCACGGTACCTGGAAGGTATGCGTTCGCTACCAGATGGAGGAGCGAGGAGAACCGCACCCAGACAACATGCTCCCGGATGGCACGATAGACGAGGGGCTCAGATAGTTACCGAACAGGAGGATAGCGATTCCTCTACCCTCCGTTTCGATGCTTGGTAGAACTTTCACACCCCGCGTCAGGAAGAGCGGAACTCCTCCCACATTATCTTAGCTAGGTCAGGATTCGTCAGGATGTCGATCGTAGTCATCGCCATCGCTTTGGCGGCGATGAGCATCACATCGAGACCGCGCTTGGAGATCGATGCTTCCGCAAATTCGCGCGAGTGCCCCGCAACGTTCTCATCACAGATCTGGATGTAGGCGTGGATTGAGGGGACTACCTGACTAACATCGCCCATGTCGGTCGAGCCCATCCCCGCATCCGGTGGCGGTGGATTCAGGGACTCGCCGAGAGACTCCAGGTTCTTCACGAACGCGTCCCCGATGGCACGGTTCGGCTTCATCGCCTTGTACGAGTGGCCGACAATCTTGAAGTCGAGTGTTGCCCCGGTTGCAAGAGCTGCCCCTTGTGCGCAGGCGCGCAGCTTCTCAAGAAGCTCGTCACGATAGTCGTTCTCCAGTGCGCGCACGTAGAAGTTAGCTGCTGCATGCTCGGGAACGATGTTCGGCTTCGCGCCACCATCGGTGATGATCCCGTGGATGCGCGCTCCGTCCTTGATGTGCTGGCGCATGGCGTTTATTCCATTGAACGTCTGGATGACAGCATCGAGGGCGTTGATCCCCTTCTCTGGCGAGCCGGCGGCATGCGATGCCTTGCCGGTAAACTCGATCATAACCTCCGTGATCGCCAGACTCTTGCGATCGACCACCGTGCGTGATGAGGGATGGAACATCATAGCCGCATCGACCCCAGCGAACAGATCGGCATCGACCATCAGTACCTTCCCGCCGCCTCCCTCTTCCCCAGGGGTACCGAAGAAAACAAGCTTGCCGGGAAGATCACTCTTGATCGCTCCGACAGCAAGGGCGGCCCCCAGACCAGCGGCTGCGATCAGGTTATGTCCGCAGGCGTGCCCGATACCGGGAAGGGCGTCGTACTCACTGATGATGGCTACCGTTGGCCCATCACTTGCTGCAGGGTGATCGGCCTGAATAGCAGTCTCAAGGTCAGCCACACCCAATTTCGTTGCGAACCCCGACTCCTTCAGCTTCTCGGCGAGAAGCTTTGCTGCTCTGAACTCCTCGAACTTCAACTCCGGATGCTCATAGATGTCCCGGCTCACACTGATCAGTTGATCGGCGATCGTTTCTACATAAGCGCACGCCTGTTCCTTCAGGTTATCCATTTATCCTCCTTTCATAGTGGTCCCGGCTTCTCCTTTCTGCCTCGGGGTGAAGGTTACTACAGACGAAGCAACAACACACGGCGAACTCACTTGCCAGATTGGCGCGTAGTCGGAGAGATGAAACTCCCTGATCTCAAAGTCGGCATCATCTCCCAGGAGCTCGCCGACGACCGGTAGCAGGAAACGTTGATCGTTATGCAGCACATTGTTCAGTAGATCGAACGCAGCCAGGTAATCATTCGTTTTCGTTATAAGGTGAAGCGACTCCTCGACAAGTGGCAGAAAGTGCGACTCCAACTCCGTAAGTTTCGTTGGGTTGCTATTCATCTCCCCTTCTTTACTGTAAGTGGTACCATAATGGACGAGGTCGCCGGTGATAACAATTGCCGTCTTGCCATCGCGTAACTCATCTATCTCGGCCGCAACCTCCGTCGCCAAGGTAAATGATCCGGTCGTAGGGTCGAAGGAAGCCCCACTGTAAATCGGGAGGACTGGCAATGGTTCCCGCCCTAGGCGATCAGCAGTAAGCCGCAGTATTGCAAGGAAGTAATCGAGGCAAAACTCCCCCTCGAGTAGACTGTCATCCATTCGTATTCGCATCCAGCTCTTGATTGGAGGAATTAGCTGGATGCTTCCAAAAGCAGTTTGGCTATCAGAACGGGTAAATGCCCCACCGAAGATTTCCAAATGTGTCTTGCGGACCCCTGAGTCGGCATGCGGATTGAGTAGCTCAGCGAAGGGCACCTGATAATGCTTGCTCAGTGCACCAGCATGGATCACTCCTAATGCCACGACCCTCTCCACACCAGAAGCATAAAGTGACGTCACGACTCTCGTTGTCATCTCACCGGAATACTCGAGTGTCGTGTGCGGGAAGGAGACGAATCCGCCAGCGCTAAGTACATCAGTTATCGATCTATCCCCTAACGCGTATTGATCAATCCAAGACACGATACGACTTCTTGTCCTCTTGTCTTGAAGGTTGTTTCGACAATGTGTGCGCCAATCCATTATCCACTCCTATGAAGCTAGCGTAGCTTCGGGTCCAATGCGTCCCGCAATGCATCACCAAGGATATTGAACCCAAACACAGTCAAGAAAATAGCAATCCCCGGGAATACGGCCATCCACCATGAAACGCGCATGTAGTCCTGCGCCTGTTGCAACATCCCCCCCCAGCTTGCCGTCGGAGGCTTGATCCCAAACCCGAGGAAACTCAGGCCGGCAACAGTGATGATATTCGTTCCAATCATCATCGTCGTCACGACCAGAAGAGGGGCCATCGAATTGGGGAGGATGTGCTGAAATATGATGCGAAGGTCGTTCGCCCCAACAGCGCGACTAGCCTCGATATATGTTTCCTTGCGGATTGACAACACCTTACTGCGGATTATCCGTGCTGGCTGTAGGCCAAAGACTCCTAGGACAAGGACAAGGTTAAGCGCCCCGGCACCGAAAACGCTGATCACTAGTATTGCCAATACGATAAATGGAATGCTGTTCACTGCCTCCAGGAATCGCATAACGATCACATCAACCAGACCCCCGAAGTATCCTCCCAAGAGGCCTAGTACACCCCCCAAGACCATGTTGAACAATGTAGCTGCCACACCTACGCCCAACGCTATGCGCGCACCATAAATGATACGGCTAAGCACGTCACGGCCGAAGTTGTCCGTGCCAAGAAGGTGTTGTTGATTAGGGCCAACAAGGGTATCAATCAAGTTCATTTTCAGAGCACTGTGGGGCGCAAAAAACGGAGCGAACAGAGCGAAATACAGAACTACGATGAGGATGGCGCCTCCGACTAACCCCTTCTTGTTGCGCGAGAACGACCGCTCCACCATTAACCAGTACGATTGCGGTCTTGCCTGTTGTTCCTCCCGCATGGATAAGATCTCTTTTCTAAGGGACACCAGCGATCCAAGCCAAATGAGAGCGAGAATCGAGAATATGGCAACAGTGGAGAAGAGATCCCCCTTGCCCAGTTTGGCCATCCATACCAATTCTTCTCGCACGTATGCCAAGTACAGAATCGCACCGTGAAGAAAGAAGGCAATCATGAAGAAAAGCCCCGCTTTTCTCCTTCCCAATGCGATATGCCCGCTTCCGGGAATGATCACCGTCAAGATGATTGCCAGTAACTTTGTGGTCTTATCAGTCATAGGTAATCCTCGGGTCGATATACGCGTATAGGATATCCACGGCCAAGCAAGCAAGCAGGTAGAAGATCGCGATGAAGAGAGTTAGTCCGAAGACGAGAGTTTCATCCCTCCGCGTGATCGCCTCGTACATCAAGCGCCCGATCCCTGGCCAAGCCGTCGTTGTCTCCGTCAATACAGCGCCGGCAATCAGTGTTCCTGCTTGTAAGCCAAGATTCGTCACTACAGGCAAAAGAGCATTGCGGAATGCATGCGAGATGATGATCGTCCGTTCACGCAACCCTTTGGCGCGTGCGGTGGTGATGTAGTCTTCACCGAGAACCTCAAGCATGCTGGAGCGTGTTAGGCGTGCGTTCATCGCTGTCTGTACGGCAGCGAGGGAGATGACGGGGATTATCATGTGCCTTATGCCGTCAATCGTTAGGAAAGACCAAGCCCCAATCGTTGCACCTCGTCCAGAGACAGGCAACCAACGCAGCGTAACGCTGAAGAGAATCATCAACATAAGGGCCAACCAAAAGACGGGTATTGATATTCCCCCAAGAGATAACGCGGTAACCGAGTAGTCCAGCACGGAATCTCTCCACACAGCGGACACTATTCCAGCAGGCAGCGCAATTATTATTGCCAGGAGAAGACTGAACGTACCGAGCTCCACGGAAGCAGGCAATCTCTTGAGTAGGATCTCGTAGATGGGGACTCCAAAAGCCATCGAGCGCAGCTTGCCATTGAAGATGCCCGACACAAAACGGATATATTGGATCGGCCACGGTTGGTCCAATCCGAGGTTGTGTTGCAAAACGGCAATGACTTCCGGAGTTGCCTTGACGCCGGCAAGCAAGCGCGCAGGATCTCCCGGTGCTATTTTCATCATGACAAATAGCAACATCGTAATGAGAAACAGTACAAGAACTAGTTGAATGAGACGCCGCACTATGTATCCAGCCATAGCTCACCCTTTTCCACCCTATAAGATAACAATATTATTCACGGCAGCTGCCATGTAACAGTAACTCTTAGCAGCACCTAAGTGACCACCCCTTGCGCGGGACAACAAGGAGGGGAAGATCGCTAGATACTCCCCCTCCCTCTTCTATTTTAGATCTATTCGTGCTATTGTTCCATCCACACATTCGTGAATGGGTCAACAATACGAATTCCTCCTGCAGGATCAGGGCTGAATCCATGCACGCGCGCCCTTACTCCCTTGGATTCGATGTAGTGATAACCCGGGATATTAACGTATGAACGCATGATAAGGCGCTGAGCAGCTACATATGCCAGTTCACGCGTCTCTTGATCCAAAGAACCCGCACCCTTCTCTATGAGGAAGTCCACAACAGGGTCAGAGAATCCAGAGGTGTTGTATCCACCAACACGTGCATTATCACTGTGGGACAGGTAGTAGAGGAACGCGTGTGGATCAGGTTGATCGGACCAACCAAAGAAGAACATCCCATAGTCGCCTATTGGATCATCGTCGCTTCGGAACATGATGTCCATGTACGAACCCCATTCTAGTGACTGGACCGTAGCATCGATGCCGTGTTCCTGTAGGCTGGTAGCAACAATCGTTGCCAACTTAACTCGTCGCGGATCTGGCGGGGCGTAAACAACCAGGGAGAAGTCCTTGGGCAGGACTCCCTCATCGCGCAGCTCATTGAACAAACGATCCGCATCTTCGTCGTTCTCTTTGAGAGCAACGTTGTTCTTCAGATATTCCTCATCATTTGCCCACATAGCAGTCGGAAGCACCCCGTAGGACCTCTCACCGGTCAATCCCTTGAAGATCGACTGAACTGCGTCATCCATACTGAAGGACTCGTAGACCGCTTTGCGGAATCGGATGTCGTTGAACGGCGCTTTGCGCAGATTGAATCCCATCCAGAAGTAGCTCAAACTAGGTGCTTGTTCAACCATCACCTCATCCATACTCTGGAAACGAGGGATATCCTCCGTTACCAGATTGTCAGTGATGTCCACACCACCAGATTCCAGCTCTAGCATCGCTGTAGCCAGCGTTGGAATAGGACGGAAGATGATCTCCTGCAGATAGGGTTTCGTCAGCCAGTAGTTTTCGTTTCGCTCCAGTGTAACGTGATCACCCTGTACCCATTCCTTGAACACGAATGGGCCGCTTCCCACCGGATTTGCGCGGAACTCATCGGCTCCCATCTCTAGGAAAGTATCCTTTGGAGCAATGCCAATGTTGTTGGATAGGATTGCAGGAGCAAACGGAGCCCAGTCCGCCTTCACGATGAACTTCACCGTGTAGTCATCGATGACCTGCACCTTGTCTAGCCAGCTTACGTAGCTACTCACGGGCGATGCGTTTGCTTCATCAAGGCACCAATCATAGGTGAATTTCACGTCATCGGCGGTGAGTGCTTCGCCGTTGTGGAAGGTCACACCGTGATGAAGATGCCAAACTATCTCCGATCCATCTGCCGAGATATCCCATGAATCAGCAAGGTAAGGAGCTGGTTCTAAGGTCTTGGGATCAAGACAAATCAGATCGTCAAATACCTGGCTAGTCACGTACGCCGAGTAATTCTCCCTGTCAAACATGGGATTAAACCCACGAAATGTCTGAGAAGAGGAAATTACTAGGGTGCCTCCGTATTGCGGAGTTCCCTGCGCCACTACTGTCGCGGCACCCAGCAACAATATACCTACTAGAACTAATGCCATACTTGCTTTTCGCATTCTTACCTCCATTCCTTCTTGGTTACTAACATACGCCTATACGTCACCACTGATAGAGCACCAATCACCTCCGTATTTCCATATTGTGCCTGTATCCAACATCGTATAATTGTGTACCAAGCTATGAATTATAAGTGGCTAACGATTTGAATTATCGAACCCTCCACTAATCATTGCCTTCCCTATCATCCACGAGCAGGCGTCCGCCTGCAAACACCTTATCTATCTTGAGATCTTCATTAAGCACAATAAGGTCGGCATCGGCACCGACGTTTATGGTCCCCTTTGCTGCAGCCAATCCTAATCTTTGGGCGGGATTAGCCGTGAATAACTGCAGCGCCTCGGGCATGCCCAGTCGTCTTGTTTGCACCAGATCAACAAATGTATCATGCAAGACACCGACCGAGCCTGTATTCATCCCAATCAATTCGCCAACCTCATTGAACTTGGGCATACTCCCGTTCCCATCGGAGCTAATTGTGACTGCCGATAGATCGCAGCCACTATCACTCAATGCACCTATTTCGTCAGTCGAATTGCCTCTATCCGACGCGGCATGCGCCGTCAGATCGATGTAGCCGCCGTTCTTAACGTACGTTGCTCCCTGATGCAGGAGTGTCAGGCTTCGATTGACATGTGTCGGCAAGAATTGACGAATAGGAATGCATGTTTTCTCAGCCACTTCGATGATAGGCGCAAGTCCTGCAGGTCCTGCCCCAACATGAACGTGCACAATACCTGGTTTCTTCCCAAGCATCCCTCCAACACGAGCCAACGAAGCAAGACGCGTTAGTTCTTCCACTGTTGGTTGTGATCCACGGTGATCGGAGATGGCAATCTTGACGCCAACCACCTCTTTGATTAGGGCAATATCGCGGTCAACGCTTCCGGTAATTGTTACCGAAGGAAGATGATAGGATCCTGTGTACATGAATGCTGTTAGCCCTTGCACGCGTAGCCCTTTGACCTTCGCCAAAAGCGCTTCTGGGCTGCGGGTAATCGCATCTGTACCAAGGACACCAACAACAGTTGTTATCCCGGCAGAAACAAGTCGCGAGAGAGAGATCTCCGTGACACGCGACGCGGGGCCATCTTCTCCACCCCCGCCAAGTACATGCACATGCAGATCGATGAAGCCAGGAATAAGGATCTTTCCCGTAGCATCGATGCGCTTCATTGGTACATTCTTGGGAAAGTTAATGTGTTCATCGATGAGAGCAATTTTCCCTCCCACGACAAGAACATCCTTCTCTCCCAGCAATTCTGGCGCATAGATCGTCCCACCATAAATAACCGTGAACATCGGCTTATTGTTCATGTCCTCCTCTTTTCAGAGTGGAGATCCCAGGGCTATACGCCACTAGGCTGGAAGCCACTACACATGGAGCAGCTACATTATTAATAGAAGAGTAGTCAGACAATTCGAAGGAAATAACGTCATGTTCTGCCCCGTTTCCCAATAACTCCGCTATCACTGGAAGAAGATACCGCTGGTCATTGTTCAAGAATTTATCAAGCGCAGGAAAGGCCAGTCGGTATTCTCTCTTATCTACGGTCTGGGTTAATACCTTGTCGAGCTCATCTCTGAGAGTTTTCTTCAGCTCATCAGCATCCGTAGACATACCGGCCATTGTTTTCTGCGACGAATACCCGGATCCGTAATGGGTAACATCACCGGTTGCGACAACTGCTGTCTTTGCCGTGATCATACTGCGTACAGCAGCAGCGACTTGCCCAGCAATCGCAAACGAGCCCGTAAGAGGGTCTCTAGTCATTCCAATGTAGAGCGGAACGATGCGTGGCAATGGTTGATCATGAAGTAGATAATAGTATTGCAGAAGACTAAAGAAGGTATCAAGAGAGAATTCCTCTGCTAGCAATCCCTGCACGTCACACCGCAAAACATCGCTTTCTGGCAGCGGGGCGAGAGCAACTGAGATATTCCCAAAGGGCGTACGCATCAGAGAATCTGCTGGCCAGAATGCCCCAGCCAAAACGGAAAAGGCCTCCTGTCGTACAGACGCTTCTTCCTCAGAGTCCATCGCTTGGCGATAGAGCGAAGAAGAAGCTGGATGCCCCCACACGTGAAGAACACCGAGAGTGATAACTTGCTCCACTCCTGCTCGGTAAAGTGAGACAATCACCCTCGCATGATGCATGGCGGCATAGCATAAAGCAGTATGAGGGAAGGACAAGATGCTACCTGCATTAATTAAAGAATCCAGTGGGGTATCCTTTTCAGCACGTGAGAATACCATATTGAGATAATCTCTTGTCCCTAGCAGATCAAACTCACGTCGGTAATAAGATTTCCACTTCATCATTTGCTTCTAGCATCCTCTGGTTAGATATCGAGCCGGTCTGACCATTATATACAGTTAAGGATTACACGTCAACTGCTAGCCTATCTATCATACACTAGCAGCACTTTGCCGCACTAGCTTGTGTGATTCTCTTGACACCAGGCACTCATTTATGATATTATTGGATATAGGTCTGACCGATATGAAGCACTGATGATGGGAGGTGCTACCCCTGGATAGTTTTGTGAGGTTTCCCGCACGACAGAGCCGAACTGCCTTTGTGGTTGATGAGATACTACGGTCGATCAGAGAAGGCCGATATTGTGTAGGAGACCAACTTCCCTCGGAACGTGTCTTAGCAGAGCAACTGGGTGTGGGGCGAGCCGCCATACGCGAGGCACTTAGCGCCTTGCAGGTCATGCACATTATCGAAAGAAGAATAGGTGATGGAACCTACGTTCAGAGTGATGCAGAAAGTGGTGTTGGGTTGAAACCTACTCTGCATGCACTGCGGGAGAACAAAAGCCTGGGAGAGGTTTGGGAAGCACGCAAGAGTGTGGAAATCATTCTTGCAAAATTAGCTGTTGAGAAAGCAGACGAGCATGACATCTCTTCCTTACAGAAAAGTTTTAAGCTAATTGTGGAAGCAATCACCCGAGAAGACTATGACGACTATGCTGATGCAGATCGGGATTTCCACTTAAGCCTTGCAAAGGCAGCGAAGAATCCATTCCTCCAACGAGCATTCTCTCCTCTTCTTGCTATTACTCATCAACAGGTTGCCACGCAAGTCGATTCCCAATATATGGCTCAGCATGCCAAAGACATGGTTGAAGAGCACCGAGAGATTCTGAAAGCTCTCGCAGCAAGAGACAAACCAGGAATTGCCCGGGTTGTTGAGCACCATTTCGTAGCATCTGAACGATTGTTCTTAAACGACAAGTGAAAGCTTGTTTAGTCTATGAGGGCTTAGACTGTGCAACATTCTAACCTCACATTCTGTTCTTAGAGTCTGGTTCAGAAGTATTCCTCATTGTGTATGCATGAGACACTGAATAATGTACTATACACTTGATTGGCAATTTGCGACGAGCGACGCCTGTGCATCGCCGGTCAGACACTCGGGGCGCTTCCCCTTTCCGTGAACAAGGAGACCACATGCGCTATTGGAAGCGCAACTCGCCTATGTCCTTTCCTTCCGATGGTGGTCTTTGCTGAGAATAGGGCGCTGAGGATCGATTCTTCCACCGCCTCGATCGTCGCTTGGAAGACTTCGTTGATTGCGGGGCCAGTATCGTTGAGCCGGCGCTCATCGAGGAACACACGCTTTGGGTCATCTGGAATCCTGTTCGCCGTGCTGAAGGCGATTGCGAACTCTCCGCTCCCGTTGTGGCAGGTTCCTCCAGTGTGGGCAATGCCGAACGTTGCTCGCTTGGCAACGCGCACTAGCTGACGATGCGATAGCGGGATGTCTGTTCCGATCACGACCACGATCGACCCTTCATCGGGAGGGCTTTCTTCTTTCCCGAAGTCCCGTAGCGCTTGCCCCACCGGCACGCAATCGATCATGAGCTCTTCTCTGCGGCCAAAGTTGGGGAGGCTGAGCACACCGAGCGTGTACTCTGCACCGTCCAAGGTGATGATCCGAGATGTGCTCCCGATTCCACTCTTGAACTCAAACGCGCTCATTCCGGTACCGGCACCTACAACGCCTTCCTCGACTTGGCCAGCACAGGCGCTATTCAGAGCATGGAAGACGTGCTCTTTCTCCACTACGCGCGTCTGAATGTCATTTAAGTACGAATCGTTGCACTCGGCTATCACGGGATTGATTGACAGAATCTCACGATTAGAGACACTGTACTTGTCGATAACCCACGAGATGAGGGCATCGCTCACCTTGCCCACGTTGAGGGTGTTGGTGAGGAGAATCGGGGTCTCGATCTTACCAAGCTCGTTGATCTGTGGAAATCCGATCGCCTTTCCGAATCCGTTGATCGTCACCGCCGCCGCATGAACCTTCTCGTAGAAAAGGTTTCCAGTAGAGGGGATGATTGCTGTGACGCCGGTGCGGATGTTGTCACGCTCGATCAGCGTCGTGTGTCCCACCGCAACACCAGGCACATCGATGATCGTGTTTGTCTTTCCTGGTGGCATACGTCCGATCGTGATTCCCAGATCTCGCAGCACGAATGACACTATTTTCCCCTGGCCAATGCCACGACACGTTCTGCCAGGATAGAAAGGGGATTGAACACAGGGACTGAAAGTACGTTCTGGGTGACGACGAGGGACAGCTCGGTGCACCCGGGGATGATCCCCTCCGCCCCACGCTTGATCAGCTCCTCGCTAATGCCGATCAACGAACCTCGTACGTCGTGATCACCCGCCTTGATCCGTTTGATCGCAAGCATCACCTCAGTCTCCTTTTTATCGCTCGGAGTAAGGAGCGCGATTCCTCGGTCAGCAAATGCCTGCTGATAGAGACCGCTTCTCAGTGTCCCTGCGGTGGCCAAGAGGCCAGTCTTGCGTAATGAAGGGCTATGTTTGGCCACACACTCCGCCGTCTCTCCGATCATATCGATGATCGGTATAGAGACAGCGCCTCTCAGTTCAGAGAGCCAGTAGTGGGCCGTGTTGCAGGGGATAGCGATGAAGTCGGCTCCGGCACGCTCTAGGTTCCGTGCTGCTGCGATCAGAAGCGGAAGCGGACTCTCCTTGCCTCTAAGGATCGCTGCGGTGCGATCGGGGATCTTCGGGTTGCTATCAATAATCACGTGGAGATGATCCTGATCGCACTTCGCCGGTGTGAGGTCAAGGATCCGTCGGAACAACTCAGCGGTCGCCTCTGGGCCCATCCCACCGAGGATGCCAATCATCTGTTCAGCCATTTACGCACTCACTTCTATGTTGTAGCAAGGTGCACATGCCCCTTAAATTCCGAGGTTCTTCAGCCTTGCATCGACTATGCTAGCCATGCTCGCTTGCGTTGTCCCGGCAGAGACGGGTTGTCCCACTCCCGTTTCTACGGCATGCATTGCGATCTCTGTCAACGCCTCGAATTGCCGCGGCAGCGACGAAATGCCAAATGCGCCTGCCAGGCGAACAAGTACCTCCCAGGTTTCGGATTGAATCGGACTTTCTGCTGCAATTGAGATCTTCTTCTTACCGCGTATGGTCAGCACGTGTCCGCGCGTCTCGTACGGGAACCGCATGGGAAAGACAACGTGCGCCTGGTCAGTTGTCGCTGTTCGTATGGAGCTGACCGCCACTAGTGTCTCCACTCCCATAAACTTCTGACGCCCATAAGAGGCAGCCAATGGATCGGATCCAATGGCAAGCCACGCGCGGGTCGATGGGCGAAGTTCCTCGAGGAAACCTAGCCGACGCAAGCCCAATGCGTTCGCAGTTGCGGGGATCATTGTTATGT
>Ga0307990_1002834_pt1 | contig 13588 bp, 5 predicted proteins | sample EllFjometagen129_FD_203168 | JGI IMG/M metagenome (GOLD analysis project Ga0307990, IMG submission 203168) | Marine microbial communities from Ellis Fjord, Antarctic Ocean - #129 | ecosystem: Environmental > Aquatic > Marine > Unclassified | place: Southern Ocean | collected 2014-10-08
CCGTAAGCATTGACGAAGATGCCGGCCGGGTCCTTCTTTGCATAGCTACGGAATGCTGGATGTTTCTTTCCGCCGGGCAGCCGCATGACCGTCCAGTCCAGCTTCAGCTTGCGCAACGTGGCTCTCCCGGCGTCAGGCAATTCGTCCAGATTGAAGCTGAAGAGATCGAATCGGTCCGAATACTCGGCCTGCAACTCCTTGATCTGCTTGAGATATTGCTCGAACCCAGGTGTTTCGCGCGACCAGAACACCATGATACAGAGGTGTCCCATTTGATCGGCCGGAAACTTCAATGGCACACCGTCCACGCGGGTGTAGGTGCCCGCGAACACGACTTCCAGCATACTGAGTCCGGAGTGTTTCCGACGGAAGGCAATGGCAGTGGGAGTGCCGGCAAACCGTTCACTCAGCTCCTTGAACAGTTGATCCTTCAGCTGGTAGGCACCGAGTTGAGTGGCTATACGAATGGCAGCCATCAGGGACTCCATCTCCCCCGCCGTATTGCGGTAGCGTTGTACCATCGCGGCAAGCGCTTGGGTCCGTTCCGCAGCATCGGCATCGTGCGCCGAGAGCTCCCTTTCAGACAGCATCAGTTCAGCATTGAGCCGGTAGCTGCTGTACTCATCGGGAGCTTTCGCTAATGCTTCGCATGTCTTGAAAAATGCATCTCGGTTGCGCTGGCTGTTATCCATTACCAACAAGCGCTGCTGTGCTTTTAGAATGAGAGCGAGAACAGGGAATCGACTTGGTGCTTCCGGCTGGGCTTTTATCAACGCCTGCGCCTTGCGGATGAGGCCCTTGCAGGCTCTGCGTTTGCTAGTGGATGATTGCTTGGATGTTTTTAGAGCGGTCAGCTCAGCCTGCAGAGGAGCGAGCGGAATAAGCGCGGGCGATGCCGGCGGAGCCGCATCGCAAGTACCCAAATACCCAAATACCGAAAGACCCATAAAAACAAGAAGTATCCGAATATGCAGGCTCTTTGAACGTCCAGTGTCCAACGGAGAGAACTGGAAATTTCGATGTTGAGCGTTCTGTGTTCTGTGTTCGATGTTCATTCGCTTTCCTCTTGAGTACACCCCTTAAGAGCCTCGCTCGCGGCGCGAGCGGGCTACGTAGCCCAGTTGCGCCGCAACTGAGGCCGGTCATCCGGCAGCACACTTGCAACGCTATCTCTGATAAATCGGAATATAGCGCAGAGGAGTGCTCAAAATGATTATGGCCATGGGGGTGCCGTACTTTTCCTTCTTATTCCATGAACCATCGGCTAACTGTTTGGCCACCAGGGCATCCCTGATTTTCGGGTACCAGTTATTGTACTCCTTGTCACCTGCCTGAACCATGGCCTGAAGCGCGTAGTAGTGACAATAGAAATAGTGGCCGCAGCCATTGAAAATATTTTCCTGTTTTTTCAAAAGGCGAATCGCTCCATCGATGACCTCAGTACCACGCAGCCCGGCCAGTTGCCCGGCATAGGCAATACCTGCGGTACAGGCAATAGAGGTGCCACCGTTGCCGTTGGGGGCATAGGAAAAGCCACCGGTCTTGCCATCCTTTGCACCTTTCACATACTTGCGGAATTTTTCAATCACCTCATTTTCCACCATGACACCCGCCTGACGGGCCGAGGCCAGGGCAATGAACACCATTGCCGTAACCGAAGAATCCTCGCCCCCATCCGCCTTGGGTTGGTAACGCCAGCCGCCACCGGGGTTTTGCGAGCGTTTGATAACTTCCACTGCTGCTTCGAGGGCTTTTTGGATTGAATCGTCGTCCTCCCTGTTCTTGGTCATCCCCCAAATCTCAGAGAGGGCTAGAGTGGCCAGACCATGCTCGTACATGGTGCTGCCCAGATAGCCATCCTTGCGGGACCTGGCTTTTTTCAAGAGGAAATCTTTGGCACGATCCAGCTGCTTGCCGTACTTGCCAAAACCGGGAAAATTGGCGTTGGCCATAAAAGCCATCATAGAGAGCGAGGTGATCGCGATCTCGCGTCCACCTTCGCCGTTACTATCCCAGGAGCCATCAGGCTTCTGGCTTGCGATGAGAAATTTGAGCCCCCGGTCGATTGCCTTGGAGGCCTCTTCGGTAAGCTCGGGCGCACCGTCACTGGTCGTCGCCTGAATCTCAGTTTTCTTAATAATCGCGTCAAGCTTGTCGGCGGCGACTACGCTTGGAAGACAAGAAAATACGATGACGGCCAGCATAACAGCGCTTCCGCCAAAGGTGTACAGGGTGGATTTGGTACTGCGCATCATTGTGCCAACCTTTCGTAATAGTTTTTAAGGAGACCACGATACTCCAGCGGAAGTTCGCGGGCAAAGTTCTCATTAAGCGCAGCCCGGTCGCGACGGCCAAGCACCTGCCACTCCAATTTTCCTCCCTTGATCTTTCGGCCACTGACCGAGCCTGGAGAAAACATGTTAAAACTGTCTGCGTCAGAGATGTCGAAGGATGGCGCAGGGTCCCCCGCCGGCGGAGGACCGGGTATGGTCAGGAACATGAGAATGTTGTTTATGTAGAATGCTCTCAGCTCTCCGACGGCTTGGCTCTGTGCCGTGATGGCCTCTTTGACAGAGCCGCTCTTGAGTTTTTCTGCGGCCTGCTGCATCAGCTTGTGTGCAGAATTGAGCCGCTTGTTCGACTCCACAAAGAATGCTTTCAGATTCTCCTTTTCGCCGTCCTGTTTCGCAATATACTGACTCTCCAGAGAGGCATATCGTTCTATGAACTGCTCGCATTGTTTGGCCAGCTTTTCCTGTTCGGCAGAGAGCTTGCCCGCTTCCTTCGGCGAGGTCACATTTGTGGTCCGATAGAGCCGCTTGTGATGGGTTGCCAGCGCGGTAAAATCGACAAGGAAGGAGAACTCCGGAGGCACGACCGGCTCCTCTGACGGCGCAAGCACCGTTACCAGGAGTATGTTCAACTTCAACAACTTTTCATTGCCGGATGCCAATGCATCGACAGCCATGGCCATTTGATCGGCAGCTGCAGCTGCGTCCCCCGCCTTCAACAGTTTCAGTGCCGACTCCATGTGGGTGATGTTTTTGGAAAACTGATTCATCCCTGTTACTTTAACCAGGAGATCGGTATTCTTTCTGGATCGTTCCAGCAGCTCTGTTTGCCGGGCAGTCAGGGCCGGCAGATCCGCCTTATCGGTTGAAGCGGCACATTTTGAACTCAACTGTTTTTGCAGTGCCTGCACATTGATGGCTTCGGACAAGCGTTCGTGAGTAAATTCTACCAGTTCAAGCACATAGGTATATTGAGGAGCCAGTACATCCAGCTGATTCAGAATCTCCTGAAGTGATTCCGCGACGAAGCTGCCGGCATCCAGCGCCTCTTCCCGGTCCTTCTCTTTCAGGGCTATTGCCGCTGCATCCATATCTTCTTTGGCAAACAGCATGACGCTGCCGGTCTCAATATGATGGCCAAAGGGATCCAGGTAAGTAAGTACGGCATTGACGGCGTGAACAAGATTCTTCTGCGCCATGGCCAAAGCAGGCAGGTCATCGTCTTTAGTGGCCTTGGCGGTTTTGACCATATCGTACTGCTCGGACTGGATGTCCTGCATGACCGCACCGGGTTCATGGATAACCCGGTCCATCGATAATGCGGTTGAAAATGAGCCAACATCCTCACTTTGCCTGGTCAGCAACTCAACCATTTCTTCAAAGGTCTCTTCTGCCATGGTCTGCTGCTCAATAGCCTCAGATACCTTCTTGTTCTCTAATTTGCGGGCAGACTGTTTGAGCGAAAGAACCACCCCATCAATATAGGCGAGGAGCGGCGTGCCCCCTTCCTGAGGTGCTGCAATGCGTTCATTTAGCTTTACAACTCCTTTTTTAAACCCCTCTATGTCCAAAGCAAGTCGTTCCAGGAGCGGCAGGAGAAAGGCGGTATCGGTTTTGTCGGCTTCGGCATCCTCTGTTTTTTCAAGAATACCTGAAAGCTGCTCTGTGAATATTGCGATTTTAGAAATACGTGATCCGGCCGCTGCCGCAATAGCACCAACCCGCTGTGCTTCCGAGAGCTGTTCCAGCCGTTTGCCGCTGATGGTTGCCAGGGTGGTAAAGGTCACCTCTGCCTTGGTCAGCTCCGTTAGGGCTTTATCCCGATCACTCGTATCGATTGCCTGTGCAATGCTGTTCTGGGACCTTACGGACTCCGACAGGTAGCGATCCACTTCAGGTGTCGGAGGTTGAGTGGCATCCAACAGATGATAGCGTGGGACGGGCATGGCAGGCATCAGCAGCAAGGTCAGCCTTTTAGAGAGAATCTGCTGAACCCTTTGTACATCCGCTTTGCGCTTCTTAAACTCTTCCGAGCTCATCTCAGCGATGGCTTCCCGCAGCTCCTTTTGGGCTTCGGCCTGGTCTGTGAAGAGGCTTCCAGCTTTGGCAAGGGCGGCGTACTCCAAACCTCGGCGGAGTCTGAATTCAGCTCTCAGCAAGGCCCTGATGACCTCGGCCTGAAGAGCTGCCGTTTTTTCAGAAGGTGTCTGACCGATGGAGCCGGCAACTTCGCGCATGGCGGGTGCGGTAGATGCACGGGTCAACTCCTTTGTAAGCCGTGACAGCTTAAAGGCCACCAGGGCATCTGCTTCGGTACTTTCGCGATCTTGTGGTATCGAACCCAGCAGTCGAATAACCCAGTCAGCCAATTTGTTTTGACGCGTACCCAAATCGTCAAGATTTACCTGAGGCGTATTAGCGGAAGCAATTGTTCTCCACCTGAGATAGGCCTGGTCCTCGGAGATAGTGTGAATCTCGCGCGCCATAACCTCGGTTGCTTGATTAAATCCAAGTTGCAGCACCATTATACCGAGTTCACGGGCAGCAAAGTTAACGGCATCGACAGCTTCGGTAATCTCAATTTTTTTCACAGTATCGGTCGCAGCGGTGGACAACTCCTTCAGTTTTGAAGAAACCAGGCTGATGTGATCATCGGCAATTCTCTGCAGTTCCGACTGCAAATGGATGAGTTCACCGGTGTAGAGCGCTTCGGTGAAGTTGTTTGCCGCCAGATCCTCCACCAAGGCAGCCATTCGCTGTTTAATCTCAAGCAACCGATCCCTTATCAGCTCCTGGCGCACTACTTCCAACTGGCAGATCTGAATAAAGCTATCAGAGGAAGGTTCAAACTCCTTGACCAGGGAGTGAATATCGCGCTCTTCACGATAGACATTCTTAACCATAGTCAGGAGACGGACCTTTTGCTTGTACATTCGCGTCAGGTAATCATTTTTGGAGAGAATATTGAGGCGGCGTGCCTGGGTACGCACGCGGTGCGGTCCCTCTTCTCCCGGGTAGCGGTCGGCCATCTCAATCACGAAGGTAACGGTGTCACCGATAACCAGGTTCGTCAATGCCGTGCGATAGTCCCAATCGACAGCAATTTCTCCCTGTTGGTCGATTTGGGGGGGAACGATGCTGACACTCTTTTCCTGAAGCTTATTTACCCGGTAACCGATACTGGCCTGACCGATGCCGTGGTCATCTCTAGCCCGACAGGCAAAATCCAGTTTGCGACCGAGAGTGGCAAAGACATTCTTTTCAGGCTTGGTCAGTTCCACAGACGGCTCTTCATCCGGCTTTACCTGCAGATAGTTGCTCGGGCTCGTGAATGAGTAGCCCTTACTTTTTTCTTTCCAGGCAAAGGTATAAGAGCGAGAACTGGTAGCGACCTCTTTCATGGTGACCTGCATACCATCATCACTGACGGGTAAAACACGGGGCTCGCCATCGGTGGAAGTAACTTTAGCTTGACTGACGGCTTGATCAAGGTATAGCACCCATTCGAGTTTCGTTCCCTCCGGCACGGTCAGGGTCAGGGCATCAACCGTTTCGGAAGCTCTTCCTGTATATGCGGGATAAGTCAGAGTAACGTCGGCCCTTTTAATTCGCGGAGCGGCGATGACGGTCACGGTCTGCCAGTCAGTGCGGTCATCGCCTGCGAAGATGCGGTACTCAAAGCTGAGGTTGGCCGAATGGATTTCGTATTCAAAAACATCCGCTTCGATTGGTACCGTGCGACTGAAGGGTTTGCCGGTCGCAGGTCGCAGTATGATTTCAGCATCTTTCGGGATGACACCCAGAATATCTGCTTGCAGAATCGCCCGTTCCCCCTCTTTGACAATTAGGTCGCCGGCATTCAACTCGATGGTCGTGCGGGTCGGGTATTTGACCGAACCCCAGGGTGGAAGCAGCCTGACCAGACCGGCCTCCAGAAAATCAGTGTTTACCCAGGCGAAAATTCCCATAAAGAGTGCGAGGACAAGCATGAAAACAAAGGGGCGCTTCAACCCGGCAAAGGTCACAATTTGCTTTGCTCCCAAAAGGGCGACCTCATCTTCTGCCCGTTTACAGGTGTGCTCCATCATCTTCTCTGGTGCACCGGACTGGCCCGTGACACTGCCAAGCTGCACCGCAGTTACCAGCAGACTCTCACATCCACCAAGGCTTTCTTCAATTTGCAGAGCCGTATTTCTAGCATTGAAAAAGCGCAGGTTCTTCCATCCACTGCGCCAGGCCATGACCAGCGCCCCCGCAAACATGAGTGAAAACAGGACAACGCGACCGGCCGATGGCATGAAGGTCAGCCAGTCGATCAGCATCCCCGCGAGGAACAGCAGCACGCCCCAAAAGATAAAGGCAAGCGCACCGGACGACCAATTAAGCGTCTGTTTCTTATGCCAGACACCGTGAATGTAAGAACTGAGTTTTGATTGATGATTAGCCATTATGATAAATCATACCTCCTGCGCAATATCCATTCAAACCCCATCAGGGCGATTACTAGAAGAGCCAACCATCCATTTCTCCACAGGGAAAGGTCGGTGAGGGTTGTCGCTGTGTGCGGTGTGCGGTCAACGACATTAGAGAGTTTGTTGAATTCGGAAAGAGAGAGACACTCGCCGCCGGAAATGTCGGCAATCCGTTTCAAGGTGGCCAGCTGCATATCAGTATTGGCCATTTCGGGGTTCAGATCGGTGACCTGGAACTCGGTCGTGTTTGAATACTCTTCGTCATCGCCATTGGATTGTACTAGATACCGTCCGGCTTCTGGCGGGTCGAAATACCCCTCGAAGAGGCCCGGTTTAGTAATATTGGGGACCAGGCGCAATGAGTAGCTACTCGCAGCGATATCATCGAGTGACTTCACCTCAACCAGAAAGCCGGAGCGGTTTTCCGGATTGTAGGTATCATCCAGGACTTTGGCATATAAGAGGGCACGTTCGCCGTTTTGATAGGTCGAGCGGTCGGTTTCCAGACGAATCCTCTTGTGTTCACCCATAAGCCTGGAAAGGGTAAGAAATTGAAGACATTGAGACCATACCCGCCAATGGTATTTGTCACCCATTTTGAATCGCAGCAGCCACAGTCGGTCGGAGGCGACGGTCATACATTTTCCGGCACCATAACGCTGCCATGAGACAAAAGGAAAGGCGTCGTTTCGAGCAGAGGTGTCGGAGAGTACTGCCAGCACCGTTGCACCCGGCTTGGGTGAGTGCAGGGGTGGAAGATGATCCAGCGGGGCCACCCGACTCCAGATGCGGTCATTCTTCTCCGTATCCGTTTCAAGGGTCATAACCAGACTGCTGCGCCCTTCAGGGGTGAGTACCGGGTAGATACTGTCGTCGACATCCTCCCACTCGCCTTCAGCTTCAAAGGCAACTGGCATCATCTTTTCGACAACGGTTCCGCCATAACTTGTCGGCGTAAATCGCGACCCGCACAACACCAGCAATGAACCCCCGCGATCCCGGATGAGTTCTTCCAGAATTTGCAGCTCTTCGGAGGTGAAAAACTCGGCATCCACATCCCCCAGAATGACCAGGTCGTATTTGAATGCATCTTCACGCAACTCAGGGAAGCGGACGATGTATTCCGATGAATTTTTGGCGATCTCCGGCTTTGCCCGTGTGGCGATAAAGGTGGTTTTGAAGCGGGGATCGCGTTTGAGCATGGCTCGAAGGTAACGATACTCCCAGCGGGCACTGCCTTCTATGCACAAGATGTGGATCTTTTCGTTGACCACACTGACACTGCGCTCGATATAGTTGTTTTCTGCGGTGGCCTCATCTTTAAATGGTTCGATAGAAACCCCGACCTTAGCCGCTTTCTTTTCGTAGATATCGACGTTAAAGAATATATTCTCGAACTGCAAACCGCCCTTAAGGGAGATGCTTTTTCGCGATACGGTACGGCCATTGAGATCTATCTTGAGGGTGGCGACTCTTTTTTCATAGCCCTTGGATTTTATCTGAACCCGAACCGGCACCTTATCACCGGAAAAAGCCACTTCCTGGATGATGACCGTACGAATGGAAACATCGTCAGGATCAGCTATACCAACAGGGACGGGGTAGATAGGAACACCCTGTTCGCCAAGATCACTGATGGCCGCTTCTGAACTGCGCAGGGAGGTGTCGAGCCCATCGGAGAACAGCACAATACCGGCCAAGGGCGAACCACGCCCTGTTCCTGCAAGTTTACTGATCGATTCTGCCAGAGTCGTGCTGGTTTCAACCGCCTTGAGGGAGGCCAACAAGCTCGTATCACCGTCCTGCCCCTGCTTAAGCATTTTGAGCGAGGAGCCAAAGGCGTAATAGTTTATCTCCAGATCGTTGCTGAGATCCTTGAGTGTGGTATCAGCCGAGATTTTCAGCACGTTTTTGACAAGGTCCAGCCTTGATGCAGTGGCAATACTGCGCCGCTGCTTGCCGTCCAACTCCCTGACCGCATCGCGGGCATTGGTTTCAGCTGAAAAAGGAAGATACCCCATCGCTGTTGCCGCTTCGACTATATCTGTGTCTCGTTTTCTTTGATCCCTGATAGACATGCTTTGCGAGACATCGATCATAACGGATAAACGTTTTTTTGTCGTCTGTTTACGCTTCAGGGTGAGAGTCGGCTCAAAGAGTGCGGAAGCCAGAATGCACAGCATTACTAATCGTGATACAGCCAGGAGGATGCGAATCCAGAAAGGCATACCCGGCGCTCGTCGATAGAGAGTCAGCGTTAAGATAACGGCTGCAATAAGAGCGAAGATAAGCAGACTGCTTGATGAGAGTCGTGCCCAAAAGAATGATTCGATGTCACTGTTTCCTATTAACCAATTAAACATGTTACGCCTCCAATCCGGTAGTTGAGGATGATGATTGGCGAGTTCGTTCTTTGGGGCCTCGGCAGGCCAACAAACTCTCCATCAACATGATAACGATACAGGCCATAGCACACAGGCGCCAGAATGATGTGATGCTGCGCGCATCCTTAATCCGCCCGGCCAACTGCTCATCGGGCTGAACAAACTGAACCCCCGTGTTTTCGAAAACAAGCTGCTGCTCATCAACTGAGAGACAGGTTACATTCGACTCAAGGGTATCGACATTTACAGCGATGGGAACAGGTGCAGACTGCAGACTGCCTCTGGCCAGGTAGTATCCGACCTCCTTGGCATGCCCAAGCAGAGCCCGATACTGATTGTGATACTCATCAACCGGGACGGTGATGGATGCACCAGAGGGGGTTTCAAATATGGCTTCAGCGGCATCGGGCCTGGATACATAAGAGAGACACAATGAACTTCCGATGATGCGCGGTTTTTCGAACTCCCGGGCGGTCAAATAGGTGACCATCTGCTGCAACAACATAGGAAAAATGGGGGTGATCGCCATGTTGTTCCATATTGGCTCAGCCGAACTGGTAAACATGAATACCTGACCTCGACCAAGCGAATGCTCAAGCAGAAGAGGTGAACCGCTGCCGGCAAGTGACAGGAGTGTGGTGCTATCCGGATGTGGTCTAACCCGCAGTCGTTTAAGAAAGCGTGCTTCGCTCAAAAGGTCTTCAGACAATGACAGCAGGGAAGCGGAGACGGTATGTTCCGGAATATTCGGATTGAGTGGTCTACCCATCCCCAACGCATCGGCTGCTGACACCTCTTCTTCGATGACCGCCGGCAACAAGGGTGATCCCTCCTGCTCCGAACGCTCATTCCACGAAGCACTTTTGGTATTGTTGCCGGGGAACCAGATAAGTCCATTGCCTTTGCGGACAAACGCATCGAAGCGTTTGGTCTGATCGTCGGTGATGGTTGGAACATCAGCGAGGATTACCACGTCGAAGGTATCCAGATCCTGTGCCGGCAGTGCGACCCAGGGAATGGACTTGACCGTAAAGTCCTTCTCGTCAGCCCCGCTGTCACGAGCCTTCAGAGCCGAGGCAATGAAGCCTTCGAACAGGCTGGTTTTTTTGGAGGTTCCTTCCACGCACAGCACCGAAACCTTGTCGCGAATGATAGCCACGGTGCGACGAGAGTTGTCGATCTCCAGACCGTCACCGCTGATTTTGGCAGCGATGCGAGCAGGTCCGGGGTTCTGAAATGGGATGAAGAGAGAAATGGTCGTGGCCTGACCGGGCGCAACCACAGGAATGACCTTAGAGTCAACCGTGATATTGTTTATCTGTCCGCTCACCTTTACGCCCTGCACGGGAGCGCGACCGTAGTTATGGACCGTGACACTGTAACGCGCTGTTGTTCCCTTGCGCAGAACGCCCGACACCAATTCGAACTCTGTGATTGCCAGATTGTTCGGGTCACCGCTAACCGGTATCATAAACAGGCTCGCGCTGTTGCTAAGGTCGACCAGCGCATGCCGCAGGCGGTCGGTTCCCAACTCCCAGTCCTGCTTCTGTACGTCGGAAATAATATAGATCTCTTTTTGAGGCGCATCCAGTTCGTCGACCAGTTCTTTCAGCTGCCGCGGTATGCTGTCGATGTCCAACGCTTCAGGAGTTGCTTCCTGCTTGCTCAAACTCCGGGAAAATCTTTCGGGGTCGTAAGCCCGGTTACGCAGGATGACCCTGTGTTCGGTTCCGAGCATCACAAGGGTGACAGGATTTCCGGGTACGACGCTGGTCATGATAGAGTCTATTGCTTCCACTGCCCGTTCGAATCTGGTTTTGCTGCCATCGCTGTGCTGCATGCTGAAAGACGCATCCAGTGCAATAATCACGCCGACTCGTTTTTCTCCAATGGCACCGGCTGTGCCCGCAGCGTCTTTCAGGGTTGGCTGCGCCGCTACCAGTACCAGAAGCAGTACGGCGAGGCAACGCACGATCAGCAGCAGTATATCGCGAAGACGAATCTCTTTGGACTTTACCCTGATGGAGTTGTTGAGAAACTGCATGGCAGCCCAGTCGGTTACTTGCGGCTTGTTGTTATTAAGAATGTGCGCAATAACCGGCAGTGCAACTCCCAGAGCCCCAAGTAAAAATAGTGGTGCCATAAAACTCATTTGCAACCTCCCACCGCAGACATAGGCATACACGAATCGACTGCAATCGATCTACCCTTAAATCTTAAATTCATAACCCGTAAACCTGAACTCATAACAACCTTTAAACTTTTAAACCGTGAACCCACATGGCCCATTTTCTGACCTACTGACTTTGTGACCTGGTGACCTGGTCTCAACTCTCAACCCCTGGGAACGCTGAGCTCCTGCTCGGCATGGAGCGCTAGCGACTCTCCAATCGGCCACTATCAACTGAGCGCAACGTTTGCATCCACCTCATAGCGGTGGACGTACTCAATCAATCAAAGTACGTCCATCGCTATGAGATGGATGCCCAGGCACCTCCGCTTTGTCGAGTGAATCGAGTGAATCGAGAAAAATCGACTGAATCGATAGCCAAAAGTAAAGACATTCAGCTCATAACGCTATCAGCATGAAGCCGCCTGAACTCTAAACTCTAAACTCTGAACTCTGAACTCTGAACTCTAAACTCTAAACTCTGAACAACTTTAGAACTTTAGAACTTTAGAACTCTCGAACTTTAGAACTTTAGAACTTCTCACCGCCTTGCTCCTACCGTTCCCCCATTAAGAGTCGAAGCCCGTTCGGCAAAAAATTCATTCAACACCCCGTCAACGGGACGTGATATGTCAACAGTCTTGTAGTCAATATTAGCAGCCACGCAACTGGTACGAAGAGCTGTCATATACTCACCAAAGCTGGCGAGATAGTCGTCACGAATCCGTTCGGGTTGCGTGATCAGCGGATCTTCCATTTCCAAGCCTTCAAAGCGCCAGGTGCCTTTGAACGGGAAGTTGATTTCGTAGGGATCCAACGTTTGCATCACAACCACATTATGTCCGTCAAAGCGGAGATGATCCAGTCCGGCCATGATATCGTCAACATCGGCAAACAGATCCGAGATCAGGATTATAAAGGAACGACGTTTGATCATCAGCGCGATATCGTGCAACTGCTTGGCAATGGTACTCTTAGGCATTGGTTTAATATCGCGCAGGAGCCGGTCGATCTCAACAATGATACCCATTGCAGAACGCGGCGGCATGTAGGTGCGCACCTCAGAATCGAATATGGACAGTCCCACCGAATCCCTTTGTTTGAGCACCAGATAGGCCAACGATGCCGCCAGAAACTTGGCATATTCCAGCTTGTTGACCTTACCTGAACCGTAACTCATCGAGGCACTGGCATCAATCAGAATATGACAGTCAAAATTAGTCTCCGCTTCGTAGAGTTTGGTATAATAACGGTCGGTACGAGCATATACACGCCAGTCAAGGTCGCGGACCGCATCGCCCGGTGCATACTGACGGTGATGCGCGAATTCCGTACTGAACCCGCGGAGCGGACTGCGATGACTGCCAACCCTTAAACCTTCAACGACTTCGCGGGCCACCAGTTCTAAATCACCCAGTTTCTGCAACAGTTCCGGGTCAAGATAATTGATTTGCTTTAAATGTTCGGGCATGAGTTGGTTGGTTCAAGGGGTTAAAGGGTTAAAAGGGTTGAAAGTTAAAGAAGTTCTAAAGTTCTAGAGTTCTAGAGTTCTAAAGTTCTAAAGTTCTAGAGTTCTAAAGTTGTTAAAGATTCGAAGAAATCGAGTGAATCGGTTCTATCGAATCATTCGATTCTCTCGATTCTCTCGATAAAAACCGGGTGCAAAAGCACCCAGTCGCTTTAACCTCTCTTCTTTCCGTACAGCTTCTCGTCGGCCGGTATCTCTTTCAGAAGCTTGTTAATCAAGGTATCCGATGTCATTCCTTCTGAACGTGCCGCAAAGTTAGGAATGATACGGTGACGCAGGATCGGTAGACACAACTCGCGAATATCCTCAATGGCCACATGACAGCGACCACGCAGAGCGGCGCGGGCCTTGCCTGCCAGAATAAGATTGAGCGAGGCACGAGGTCCGGCCCCCCAAGCCATAAACTTCTTAACAAAATCAGGTGCATCCTCTTCGTCAGGACGTGTCGCCCTGACCAGCGCAGCAGCATATTCAAAAATATGATCGGCAACTGGTATGCGACGGACAACATGCTGGAACTCAATGATTGTGGCCGCATCGACCACCTCTTTAAGCTCTGACTCTTCATCGCTGGTTACACTGCGCATAATGTCAAGTTCTTCAGTCTTGCTGGGATATTTGACCATGATATTAAACAAAAAACGGTCGAGCTGAGCTTCAGGCAGCGGGTATGTTCCCTCCTGCTCAATCGGATTCTGGGTGGCCAGCACAAAGAATGGTTTATCAAGGACATATGACTCGCC
>Ga0307990_1002835_pt1 | contig 13584 bp, 10 predicted proteins | sample EllFjometagen129_FD_203168 | JGI IMG/M metagenome (GOLD analysis project Ga0307990, IMG submission 203168) | Marine microbial communities from Ellis Fjord, Antarctic Ocean - #129 | ecosystem: Environmental > Aquatic > Marine > Unclassified | place: Southern Ocean | collected 2014-10-08
CGGCGAGGTGTAATCTCACCCCTTCAGTCGGATGTTTTGACGGTGTTGTAGAAGGTTCCATCTTTTCCGCTCCCTGAAACATCGGCCAATCAGCATACGGGATTTCAACGGGAGCGGAAGGGAAAACAAAAACGCGGGTTTTCCAAGGTTTGGAAAACCCGCGCTTTCGGTTGTGTTGCTGAGGCTTAGTAAGCCGTTACCGGGACGAATCCGATTTCTTCGACGATTTCCTGTCCGTCTTCGGTCAGGTGGATGGTGACGAACTGGTAGACGGAGGATCCGAGTTTCGGATAGCCGCTGGTGTACATGAAGAGCGGGCGGGCAATCGGGTATTCGCCGGTCTGGACAGTGGCTCCGCTTGGGTAAACGCCGTTGACTTCGAGGGCTTTGACGGTTTTGTCGACGAAGCCGAGTCCGGCATAGCCGATGGCGGCCGGGGTGCTTTGTACGCGCTGGCGAATGGCGCCGTTGCTGCCGACGTATTCAGCCTTTCCAGTTATTTTCTGTTTGGCCATGACCATTTTTTCGAAGGTTTCGTAGGTGCCGGAGTTGGTGTCACGGCTGATGACAACAATGTTCAGATCCGGGCCGCCAACCTGTTTCCAGTTGGAGATTTTTCCGAGGTAGATGTCGCGCACCTGTTCGAGGGTGAGCCCTTTGACGGGGTTCTGCGGGTTGACGAGGATCGGTAGTCCGTCGAGCGCAACCACATGAGCAACGGGCTGGATGCCCTTCCCTGCGGCGGCAGTGAATTCGTTGTCTTTCATTGGGCGGGACATGTTGGCGACATCGCACACGCCGTTGACGAGGCTTTTGGCACCGTTGCCGCTACCGGACTCGCTGACGGTGATGTTCACGTCGGGATGAGCCGACATGAAATATTCGGCGAAGGCTTTGGCGATGGGGCCAACGGTGGTGGACCCATCGAGGACGATTTTATCTTCGGCGACGGCGCTGAGTGCGACGGCGGCGATGAGGATGCTACTGAATAGTACTTTTTTCATTTTAGAGTCTCCTAGTTTTCAACTGAGTTCGTTAGTGCGGACTCCGGCGGGAGGTCTTTCCTTTCGCCTCCAACTTCCGTCATCCGCTTTGTACGGTTCAGAATATGAAGACGACGTGTTAGGAGAGCATTAGGGGTTTATTAGAAGGCTGCGAGGATTCAAGCCGGAAGGCCGGGACGAACTTTGATGATTTTTTCGCGCTTGATGTGGACGGTGCCGGGTTTGGCGCCGCGCGGTTTGGAAACGTGTTTGGCTTCGGTACAGGAAACGGGAACGGTCCCCGCATTGCGCGCTTTGCTGTGCCACGCCGCGATGGCGGCGGCGGCTTTGATGGTGGCGTTGTCGGGCTTTTCCCCGTCCGGCCCCTGCAAAATGACATGACTGCCGGGTAGTCCGTGCACATGGAACCAAAGGTCGTTGGGGCGCGCGGTTTTGATGCTGAGCCGATCGTTATCGTCATCGGTTTTACCCGCCAGCACGTTCCACTCTCCGGGGAGTGTGTATTTCCAACTATCGGGCTCTGGCTGTTGTTTCCTCATAGAAAGAATACCGTATCAGAAACCTCAAAATTTCCAACCTTTGGAAACGTAGATGCGGTGCCCTCACCGCATTTCCCCTTTACGCTGGATATATCATATAATGATATATGTACCAGAAATATGGAGGGGGCGGTTTGCCGAAGAACACACAGAATTTTCCAAGGTTTGGAACTTTTGATTTCCTTTCTTCCAATGGTTGGAAAACCTCTGCGCCCTCTGCGAGGAACCATTTCCTCCAATGGTTGGAAACACACACACACCGCCCTTCAGGCACCCCTCCGCAAGAGGGGACTTTTGCGCTCTTTGTGCTTTTTTGCGGCTAACAATTTTCTCTCGTCGGCTCCGCCGGAGGCAGCGCCCTACCCAACATCACGTTGATCCCGCTACCAACTAATGCGAACACCGGTGGTGACACCCCAGCCGCTATAGTCGTCCCCGACGGAGTCGTTCCGGGCGATGTTGTATTCAACGCCGGTCTGCCACTTGAGCTTGTGGCCGTAGAGGAAGCAGTTCACGCCCAGGAAAAAGTCTTGAATATCCTCATACTTGCTACCGGAAAGCTTCTTCTTCGGATAGCGGCCTAATGTCGCGCTGGGGCCATCGGTGCTATGAACTATTGAGTACCGGAAAACCCCCTGCCACGTGTCGCTGAAGTCATAGAACGGCATCACCTGCAGGCCGATCAGATCGCTCTGGCCGGCATCATCGTCGCCTACAGCATAGGAAAGATCCGTCCAAAGGCCCCATTGCCCCCACTGCGACTTGGTAACAGCCGATACGATATCCGTCAGTTTTTTCGTGCCGACATCCCCTGAGTAATCCGGTTCATTGTGAACATAATCAAACCGCAGGTCTGTATTCTCATTCAGAGCATGTCCGATCGATGCCAGACTGAACCATCCGCTGTCGAAATCACCGAATTCATTTTCACCGCCGGACGAGAACCCGCCCAACTTGTAGTCCCAGCCGTCAACGGTTCCGGAGGCACTGACCCCCGTGAAATATTCGGTGGTGAACCAAAGGTTCCCCGCCACAATGCTGCGTTCCAGAGTGAGGAGCTTTTTAGATGACGTCGCCCCATCGAGCGTAAATCCGGCAGACTGTTTCCCCACCTTCAGCTTGAAGGCTTTACTGGGAGACCAGCCGATGTAGGCATCGGTCAGGCGATTATAGAAATCGTCGGAGCCTATCTGGTTTAAATCGAGATCCGCTTCCACGTGAATAAAGAAATCATGGAACAGCGTTGCTTTGCCACCGACGCGGACACGACGCCAGGCAATATCGTCGAAGTCGCCGTGATCATCTGAGCTAAAATAAGCGGCCTCGCCCTGCAGGCGGCCCGTAAACTTCAGACTCTGCAACACCGTTGCATCGTCATTGTCGACGAACTCAGCATAACCCCAGATTTTATCATAAATCGAAGAGTCCTCCGGTTCCTGCGCGACAGCGGGCACTGTGAACAACAATCCAGCCAACGCCATTGCAACTATTACCAGTTTATACATACCTTCTCCTCTTTCAGTTTTGGATTAAACTCGCATCTATTTCATACATGGGAACTGCGAGAACTGCACACAATCTAAACGGCCTTTGTTAGAATTTTGTTAGGCCGGTGCTAGAAATTGACTAATGGGGTCCCCCCCGATACAGTTTGTTCGTTTACTTCGAAAAAATAACCAAAGGGTACCACCGTGAACACAGATCTTCTTTTTCCGATTCTATTTCAGGTTGTCGGCGGACTGGGTATTTTCCTGCTTGGCATGAAGCATATGTCGGAAGGCATGCAAGCGGTCGCGGGCAGTCGCCTGCGCAAAATGATTAGCGCGGTGACCAACCAGCGCATTCTGGCCTGTCTGATCGGCACACTGATCACCGGAATTGTTCAGTCTAGCTCAGTAACCACCGTGATGGTCGTCGGTTTTGTGAACAGCGGATTCATGACCCTGATGCAATCGCTCGGCGTCATTATCGGTGCCAATATTGGAACAACCGTTACGGCATGGATCATTGCCCTGAAGATTGGAAAATTCGGTCTGCCACTGCTTGGAGTCGCCGCCTTCTTCTTTCTCTTTTCTAATAAAGACAAAGTGCGCTACACCGCGCTGGCCCTCTTGGGTGTCGGCATGGTCTTCTTCGGCCTGCAAACCATGGGCGCAGCGTTTAAAACGCCCGAGGTGAAAGAATACCTCACCACCATCTTCTCCGTTATGAATGCGACCTCCATGCTCGGCGTTTTAAAATGCGCCGCGTTCGGGTGCATCGCAACCATGATTGTGCAGTCCTCCTCCGCCACGATCGGGATTACCATTGTTCTCGCTCAGGGCGGAATCATCGGCTTCGATGCCGCCGCCGCGCTCGTGCTGGGCCTAAACATCGGAACCACGGTTACCGCCTTCCTCGCCTCCATCGGCACGACAACCAATGCAAAACGCGCAGCCTATGCTCATATCATCTTCAACGTCGTTGGAACCCTCTGGCTGATCCCCTTCTTCTTCCTCTATATCAAAGGGATCAACGGTCTCTTCGGAATGCTGGAAGGCTTCTTTGCCAAAACGCAGGGGGGTTGGGATAATGTCACCGCCAAGATTGCGCTGGTTCATACCGGATTCAACCTCATCAACACCATTATCTTCCTGCCACTCATGGGCGCACTCGCCAAACTGGTCACGTGGATGGTTCCGGACAAAAAAGTGGATGAAACCAAACACCTGACCTACTTCGACGTCCGCATGCTCGACACCCCCTCCATCGGAATTGTGCAGTCGCGCGAGCAGGTTCTCCGCATGGCCGAAAATGTTGAAAAAATGGGTGGATGGCTCGGTGAAGTACTCTCAAGCGACGAACAGCTCGACGAACTGGAACACAAAATCTTCCACTACGAAAACATCCTCGATAACATCCAGAAAGAGGTCGTCGTCTTCTTGAGCCACATGGTCAGCGGTCAAATCTCCCACGATGTGATGGATGAGGCGCGCCGCCAAATGCGCATGGCGGACGAATATGAAAGTCTCAGCGATTATATGGCCAACGTCCTCAAGGGCTTCATCAAACTCCGCAATAACCAAATGTCGCTCTCCGAAAATGGCCAGAAAGAGATCCTCAGCCTACATGCTCTGACATTGAATTATATCAAAGACATCAACAATGCAGAGCGGATGGAAAACAAAGAGATTCTCAGCAAAGCGGAAACCGACGGCGAAGTAATCACTCGCCAGATGAAAGATCATCGTCGCCAACACCTCATCCGCCTCAGCGAAGAAAAGATTCCAGCGCTCAAGAGCTTGGTCTTCACCGATCTGCTCAACAACTACCGCCGCATGAAAGACCACGCGCTCAACATCGCCGAAGTCATCGCTGGCGAAAAATAGCAACTGCATTGCGGCACAGTGCCTTCGCCAGCCTCCATCGCTAAAGCCAGGGAGGTCAGGCGGCTTCGGCGTGACACGTCGCGGCGCAAGAGAAACCCCATTTTTCCAAGGTTGTGGAGTCAAGCTACAAGGGCAACACCCCCAGCGGTCATGATCTCCTCCGGTGCTTGAAAAGCTCGGGTCGTTCGTGGCCTGCTGTTATCGCGATGAGCAACACCTGCATTTGAAGATCTTCGACATGCCCAATCCATCAACGGTCAGGAAACTCTGAGCGACACCCTTCCGAGAAGAGCCGAAAATCCAAACAAACAAAAAGCGCCCCGCCGAAGCGGAGCGCTTTCACATTTTCCAAGGATTGGAAAATTAAGCTTTCAGACGAGCTTCGAGCTTGCCGAGCTGTTCCGTCATTTTAGCTGGGAGTTTGTCGCCGAACTTGGCGAGGTACTCTTTGGCGTTTTCAACGGTTGTCAGGAAAGCGTCCTTGTCGACTTTCATCAACTCGTCCCATGCGTCGTCAGAGAGGTCCAGCCCTTCAAAGCTGAAGTCCTCTTTCTTCGGCATCAGACCGATCGGCGTTTCGATGGCTTCAACTTTGCCTTCCACGCGATCACACATCCATTTGAGGACGCGAGAGTTTTCGCCGAAGCCAGGCCACATGAACTTGCCTTCGTCCGTTTTACGGAACCAGTTGACGTAGAAGCAGCGCGGAGCGTTGGCGCCGAGCTTTTCACCCATGTCAAACCAGTGCTGCATGTAGTCGCCAGCGTGGTACCCGATGAACGGGGTCATGGCGAAGGGATCGAAGCGGAGGCTTACGTTACCGAGGTCGAGCGCAGCTGCGGTCGGCTCAGAAGACGCGGTAGCACCCATGTAGATACCCTGTTCGAAATCAAAGGCTTCGTGAACAAGCGGCATAACGCCAGAACGCTTACCACCGAAGACGAAGATATCGATCGGAACACCGGCGGGATCTTCCCAGTCAGGGCAAAGAACCGGACAGAGAGAAGCACGTGCGGTGAAGCGGCTGTTCGGGTGAGCGCCTTTGACTTTTTTGCCGTCAGCGTCAACCATATCGGGAGTCCACGGGTTATTCAGCCAGTCGGTTCCACCGACGCATTCAACGCCCATGTCTTCCCACCATACATCGCCATCGTCTGTTACAACAACGTTGGTAAAGATCGCATCCTTGCGGCAGCTAGCGAGTGCCATCGGGTTGGAGTACTCAGCGGTCCCCGGAGCCACACCGAAGAATCCGGCTTCCGGATTGATCGCGTAGAGGCGTCCGTCTGCGCCAGGTTTCATCCAAGCAATATCGTCACCGACGGTTTCAACTTTCCAACCGGGAACGGTGGATTGAAGCATGGCCAGGTTAGTTTTTCCGCAAGCAGACGGGAATGCCGCTGCGATGTGGAACTGTTTGCCTTCTGGATTGGTGAAACGGAGGATGAGCATGTGCTCAGCCATCCAGCCTTCGCGGCCAGCCATTGCAGAAGCAATGCGCAGGGCGAGACATTTTTTGCCAAGCAATGCGTTTCCGCCGTAACCGGAACCGTAGGACCAGATCAGGTTTTCTTCTGGGAAATGGGCAATATATTTCTTTTCAATCGGGGCGCAGGGCCAGCGAACATCTGCCTGACCTTCTTCGAGCGGAGCGCCAACCGAGTGCAGGCAAGGGATGAATTCATCTTCTTTTTCGATCAGACGAAGGACTTCGGTACTGACACGAGTCATAATGTGCATGTTGCAAACAACATAACCAGAGTCGGTAATTTCGATGGCGTTCTTGGCGATCGGCGAGCCAACCGGACCCATAGAGAACGGAATGACGTACAGGGTGCGGCCCTTCATGCAACCGGCGTACAAACCCTTCATCGTTTCTTTGAGCTCAGCAGGATCAATCCAGTTGTTGGTCGGTCCGGCATCTTCTTCTTTAAGAGAAGCAATGTAGGTGCGTTTTTCAACACGCGCCACGTCAGACGGGGCGGAGTTAAAAGCAAAGCTGTTCGGACGTTTTTCTTCGTTCAGCTTAATTGCAGCACCGCTTTCGACCATTTCGGCCATCAGGCGATCATATTCTTCTGTTGAGCCGTCACACCAGACCACTTGGTCCGGGGTACACATGGCTTCTACTTCAGCTACCCAGTCGAGCAGCTTCTGATTCGTTGTAGGGGTACTCATTTGCATTCCTCCTGTTAAGTTACTTATTCTGAAACCTGTAAAATTCCGAATAAAATGAAGAAATGACCGGAGCAAGTCAAACCCCGATGCGGAAAAAATATGAGTGCGACCGTACTATTTTCCTAATTTCAATGCTTGGTGCTCACGAAAATATCTATTTTCGCTCGCAGTCGCTCCATTGTTTCCGTACAAATGTGGCCTTTTATATCGGAATCAATCGAACACAAAGGAAGATGCCATGGAACAGGGTCTGGTTTTAATGATTGTCGGAATGGGAACCGTATTCGGATTTCTAGTTCTGCTAGTGACTGCAATGCAGCTATCTGCTGCTTTCTTTAAGAAACTCGCCCACCTCTTCCCTGAAGATGTGATTGAGTCGTCGAGCTCAACAACCAACCCGGCCACGGCAATTGCCGTTGCCTTGGCAGCAATCCGTGCGAAGCACGGCTAACCCAATTTAAATACAAAGGAATAAACCAATGGCTAAAAAAACAATTCACATTATGAACACGGCATTCCGTGATGGCTTTCAGTCCGTCTATGGCGCGCGCGTACTCACCGAAGACTTTCTCCCGGCGGTTAAAGCCTGCGTAGAAGCAGGACAAACGCACTTCGAAGCCGGCGGCGGCGCACGCTTCCAAGCTCCCTTCTTCTACTGCAACGAAAGCGCATTTCACATGATGGACCGCTTCCGCGAAGTCGCCGGCCCCGACGCCGATCTGCAGACCCTCGGCCGCGGCATCAACGTGGTGGGACTCGACTCTCAGTCGCGCGACATCATCGACCTGCACGCCAAAATGTTCAAAAAACACGGCATCACAACGATCCGTAACTTTGATGCGCTCAACGACGTCAACAACCTGTTTGACTCCGGAAAATCCATCAACGCGCACGGCCTCAAGCACGAAGTCGTTGTAACGATGATGGAACTGCCCCCTGGCTGCTCCGGCGCGCACGACGTTGCCTTCTACCAGAAAACCCTCGAAGACATCATCAAAGCGGGTGTTCCATTCAACAGCGTCTGTTTCAAGGATGCCTCCGGAACCTCCACACCGAAAAAAGTCTACGAGACCATCAAAATGGCTCGCAAACTACTCCCAAGCGAAACCAAACTGGTTTTCCATTCGCACGAGACCGCAGGGGTCGGAACCGTCGGCTACATTGCCGCGATCAAAGCCGGTGCCGACCAGGTCGACTGCTCGATGGCCCCCGCCTCCGGCGGAACCTGCCAGCCCGACGTGGCCACCCTCTGGCACGCCCTGCGTGGCGAAGACTATGAACTCGACATCGACATCGACAAAATGATGCACGCCGAAACCATTTTCAAAGATTGCATGGCCGACTACATGCTCCCGCCGGAAGCCAAATCGGTTGAACCGATGATTCCGTGGTCGCCGATGCCCGGTGGCGCGCTGACCGCCAACACCCAGATGCTCCGCGACAACGGCATTATGGATAAATACGAAGACTGCATCCACGCCATGGGCGAAGTCGTCCGCCGCGGTGGATTCGGAACCTCCGTTACCCCCGTATCCCAGTTCTACTTCCAGCAGGCCTTTAACAACGTCATGTTCGGACCGTGGGAAAACATTGCCGAAGGCTACGGCAAAATGGTTCTCGGTTACTTCGGGAAGACCCCGTGCGATCCCGATCCGGAAATCGTCAAACTCGCCAGTGAAAAACTCAAATTGGAACCGACCACTGAAAACCCGGTCGATATCAACGACCGCGACCCGAACAAAGGGGTCGATGCCGCCAAGAAATTGCTCACCGAAGCGGGAATTACCGATCAGTGCGACGAAAACGTCTTCATTGCCGCCACCTGCAAACAAAAGGGAATTGACTTCCTTCTCGGCAAAACCGAAATCAACGGCGTTCGTAAAGGCGCGCTCACACCGGCCGTTTCTGCGGGCGGTGACGGCGACTATACCGTCACAGTCGATGGCAAAAAGTTTGCGGTTGAAGTGAAAGGCGATCAAGCCACCGTAAACGGAAAAGCCTACGACGTGGATGTAGCGGATGGCGTAGACGCCAGCCCTGTGGCCCACGAATCCGCCGACTCGACCATCGTGAAAGCGCAGATGCCCGGCAAAGTGATGAAGATCAACGTTGCAATGGGCGACCATGTTAGCGAAGGCGACGTACTACTCATCATGGAAGCGATGAAAATGGAAGTCGAAATCAAAGCCCCCTGCGGCGGAACCATTACCTCAGTTGGCGTAGAGGTTGGCAATCAGGCCAACGGTGGCCAAGAACTGGCATCCATCAACTAAATCAGTCAAAATCAGAACGTCACAAGGTCCAAAGTCAGCATGTAAATTGTTGGCTCCCGACCTTTGACTTTCAGACCTTAGACAAGGAAATTTATTATGCTTAAAATAAATAAAATGTGTGGGCTCATTGCCCTCGCCACGGTGCTCATCTCGGGCGTTGCTTTCGCTGCCCCAGGCTGTGGAGACGTCGCCTGTAGTGCGCCGATCGCTCAACCGCAATTGGAAGACTCCGCCGAGCCGGGAATTTCAATTTCTGGGGGATTTGCCAAGCTTTGGAAACAAACGGGCATCTACCGCTTCATCCACCCAAAAACCGCCGAAGAAAAGAAAGCGGAACGGCTGAATGCGGCGATTAAAACCGTTGAAGCTGAAATCAGCGCGGGTCATCTAGACAAAGTTGAAAAATATGCGCGCATGGCCGCTGAACTCGGTGCCGAGAAAGCGACAATGGAGCGCATGCATGCGGCCTATACCGAGAAGCTAAATGCAGGCGAAACAGGCCATGAAGGCCTTCTTCCCGAAGGACTGGGTCAGTTCGTCATGATCCTCGTCGGTCTATTGCTGATCTATCTAGCCATCGCCAAAGGGTTTGAGCCCCTATTGCTCCTTCCGATTGGCTTTGGAGCCATCCTCGCCAACATTCCGGCCGCGGGCATTGCCTCTGCTGGAATCCCTGGCCAGCCTGCAGGGTTCCTCTACTACTTCTACACCGTCGGCGTACAATCCGGGGTCTTCCCCCTGCTCATCTTTATGGGTGTGGGTGCTATGACCGACTTCGGGCCCCTGCTCGCCAACCCGAAAACCGCTCTGCTCGGCGCCGCTGCGCAGTTCGGTATCTTCATCGCCCTGCTCGGCGCGCTGTCCATGGGCGGACTCTTCAGCCTGCAAGATGCCGCCTCCATCGGGATTATCGGCGGAGCCGACGGCCCGACCGCAATTTTCCTCTCGTCGCGTCTCTCGCCTAACTTGCTCGGCGCCATCGCCGTCGCGGCCTACTCCTACATGGCCCTCGTCCCGATCATTCAGCCGCCGATCATGCGACTGCTGACCACTAAAGCCGAACGCGGAATCGTGATGAAACAGCTTCGCCACGTCAGCAAAACCGAAAAAATCGTTTTCCCGCTGATGGTGCTCGTTCTCTGTATTCTTTTGCTTCCGTCCGCCACCCCGCTGATCGGAATGCTGATGCTTGGTAACCTGATGAAAGAATCGATGGTGGTGGATCGTCTATCCGACACCGCGCAAAACGCGCTGATCAACATCGTCACCATCATGCTCGGCCTCGCGGTCGGCTCCAAACTCGCCGCCGCAAAATTCCTCAACGTGCAAACGCTCGGAATTCTGGCGCTGGGACTGGGTGCCTTCATCATTGGAACCGCCTCTGGCGTGTTGCTGGCCAAACTGATGAACCGCTTCAGCAAAGAGCAGATCAATCCGCTGATTGGCTCCGCGGGGGTCTCCGCCGTACCAATGGCGGCGCGCGTTGCTAACAAAGTGGGACTCGAAGAAAACCCAAACAACTTTCTACTCATGCATGCCATGGGCCCGAATGTTGCGGGCGTAATCGGCTCCGCCGTCGCTGCCGGAGTGCTCCTCGCCCTCTGCGGATAAAACAGGAAGGGCCCTATGAAAATTGAACTTATTTCCGTAGGGCCTTTCGCCGTGAACTGCGCCGTCGTCTGGGGCGATGCCAAGCAAGCGCTTGTCATTGATCCCGGATACGACGCAGAGCTCATCCAATCCTTTATTGAGGACAATGAGCTCACCGTCGCCGCAACTCTTCTCACCCACGGCCACGCCGACCACATCAGCGCCCTGGCTGAACTGCATGCCACAAGGCCCGCCCCCATCTACCTTCACGAGGAGGATGAACGGTGGGCCTTTGGAGAGAACAACCAAATCCCGCCCCACTACCCCGTCCCAACAAAACCCGCCACCAAATTCCTTCGTCCTGAATCTTCCAAGGATTGCCACTCCACTTCGTTCCGTTGCCGCCGCACAGCGTCGGCCTCTCTCCCTGCGGTCGAGTGGAAAATTGCCGACCTCGACTTCCAATGCTTGGAAACTCCGGGCCACACGCCCGGTGGAGTCTGCTACTGGTTTAAGGAAGAAAACGTCTGCTTCACCGGCGACACCCTTTTCAAAGGCTCCTGTGGGCGCACCGATCTGCCCGGTGGCGATAGCCGTATCCTTACAACTTCCCTGAAAAAACTGGCAACGCTCCCGCCCGAAACACGGATCATCGCCGGTCACGGCGAAGAAACCACCGTCGAGTACGAACTGAAAACCAACTTTTTCCTTCAGTCTCACTAGCCGATTCTCGGCAGCGACGTCGGATATCCCCCCGAGGGCATAAAGCGAATTCATCGTCGAATTAACGCATCGTCGTCCATTTTTAGATTTTCGAGCACGGCCGTAAAAAGCCGAACCCGAACCCTCATCGGGGCTAAAAAACAGTGCTCGTCAGGCAAAACACGACAAATCTATACGGGTATTCCCCTGCACATTCTATCGCAATTTCCCTTTAAAAACGCCCTTTTCGACCCTGTGAGAACCCCATTCTCTTTCGTGAGGTTTTTTTTACATAAAAACCGCTTTACAGCTCAAAGAATCTACGTATTGTCCCCCGTCCTTTTACAAATGGACCCAATCTCGGGGGAGATCAGCACAGGAGTAAAGACCATGAAAATGAGACGTTTCATCTTTGTAATTATAGCGACGGTCACCGCGCTCAGCGCACAGGCCGGACAGCTCAGCGAATACGATCGCCAAATCGTCGCGTCGTGCATGGTGCTCGAAGCGGCCTGCGATGGTGCAGAAGGTATGCAAGCGGTGCTCAACGTCATCCTGACGCGTGCCGATGGATACCTGCACCAGCTCGTTCCGCAAACCATCAAACACGGAGCCTTCTCCTGTATGTCCAGTGTTTGGAGAACCTCTTCGCCCAATTACAGCCCGCTCATCCGCCGCGCGCAGGCGCATGGCAAAACCTACAAAGAGGCCCTCCACCTGATTGCGGTCATGGAGCAGGGCCTACTCTGGGACAACACCTATGGCGCAACGCACTACCACGCGACCTTCATCCGCCCCTACTGGGTCAGCGACATGAGCTACATCACCACCATCGGTGGCCATCACTTCTATACCGACCGGGCACACCGCTACGCATCGCTATAACGTCGTCCCTCAAGCTATGCAGAACACATAGTTCCACTCCTTGGACCTGAGCGACCGCGAAAGTGCTTTCGGTATTTTCCGAAAGAAATGACCCGCAGGGGAATGGCAAAACTCTGTACCGCAATACCGTTGAAAAGAAAAAGGCCGCCCGTAAAGGCGGCCTTTCGTGTTCAGCTCCGGAGAGCTTATTTGGTGGTGATGTGGAGCCACTCTTGGACGATCGGTGAGAACTTCACCACGACCGGCGTAAAGACCACGCTGACCATCGTCATCAGTTTGATGAGGATGTTGAGCGACGGGCCGGAGGTGTCCTTACAAGGATCGCCAACGGTATCACCAACAACCGCAGCTTTATGGGCTTCAGAGCCCTTGCCGCCGTGCGCGCCGTTCTCGACATATTTCTTGGCGTTGTCCCAGGCTCCACCCGCGTTGTTGAGCATGGTGGCCAGTACGAAACCGGTGGTCAGTCCACCGGCGAGCAGACCCATCACACCCGGCACACCGAGAACGACACCGGTGAGAACCGGTACGATGATGGCGAGGAGCGACGGAACGAGCATTTCTTTCTGCGCGCCCTGAGTGGAGATGGCGACACAGGCGGCGTAGTCCGGCTTGCCGGTACCTTCCATGATGCCAGGGATTTCACGGAACTGACGACGAACCTCTTCAACCATGGCACCGGCGGCGCGGCCGACGGCTTTCATGGTCATGGCACAGAAGACAAAGGCCATCATGCCGCCAAGGAACAGGCCACAGAGCAGTAGCGGGTTCATGATGTGCAGTTCGAAGGCGTCAACGAAATCCATGATACCAGCTCTTGAGGCCAAGAAGATATTTCCTGCCGACTCAGCGAGGGTTGCATCTTCAGTAAACAAGGTATTTCCTACTTTGAAACATAGATCTGCGGATTCTTCGGAAAGTTTACCGATCCAAAGTTTGATTTCTTCGATATAGGCGGCAAGCAGAGCCATCGCGGTGAGCGCAGCGGAACCAATGGCGAACCCTTTACCCGTCGCGGCAGTGGTGTTGCCGAGGCTATCGAGTG
>Ga0307990_1002837_pt1 | contig 13570 bp, 12 predicted proteins | sample EllFjometagen129_FD_203168 | JGI IMG/M metagenome (GOLD analysis project Ga0307990, IMG submission 203168) | Marine microbial communities from Ellis Fjord, Antarctic Ocean - #129 | ecosystem: Environmental > Aquatic > Marine > Unclassified | place: Southern Ocean | collected 2014-10-08
CATGGGGGCAGCGGTGCCAATAGTTTTTTATTTAAGTCAGAAGGTACCTTTGCAGCAAATCCAGCTTATATGGGACAGGAAGCAGATATTATATCTGGCAATTTATTATCTATTGTTTGCAATTCCATTTCTATTTGCAGGCAGTATTGTTGCGATGGCTTTTGAGCATTACAGCAAGAAAGCTCATTATATGTATTTTTATAATATGACAGGTTCAGCATTGGGCTCTGTTGGTGCTGTTGTGCTGATGTATTTATTTTCACCGGTACAGTTGATTCTGGTGGTTAGCGGTGTTTGTTTTGCTGCGGCGATTTGCTTTTCTATTAAGCTTTCATCATTACCCAGGACAATTACTGTTTTTGCAGCAACCGCTGTCATACTGCTTTTCAGCCGGTTTGGGCCTTTAAAGCTTGAAATTAATATCTCGGAAAATAAATCGTTGGTTTATTACAACAATCTGCCCGGAGCCTGGAATCCTGGTTCTGCGCAAAGTCCGTTAGGGCAGTTAAATTGTATAAAAGCAGATGCTATTCGATATTTTCCCGGGCTTAGTTTTGCATTTAAAGGAGAGTTGCCAAAACAAATGCTGATAATCAATGATGGTGACAGCATATCAGCGGTAAATCATTTTGAAGATGTCAATGACCTGATTTGCTATGACTATATGAGTTCAGCTTTAAGTTATCATTTAATCGAATCGCCGAAGGTTTGTATCATAGGTGCCGGCGGGGGCAGTGATGTTGCACAGGCGCTGATGCTCAAAGCTGAAAAAATAACCGCTGTCGAGATCAATCCGCAGATAATAGATATGGTCGCAAATAAGTTCAATGATTTTGCGGGCCGAATATACGAAAATGATAAAGTAAAAATTGTTATTGCAGATGGGCGGAGCTTTTTGCAGTCTTGTAATGCTTTTGATATTATTAATATTTCACTGCTCGATTCTTTTGCTGTTTCAACTGCGGGCATTTATGCGTTAAATGAAAGTAATCTTTATACTATCGAAGCCATTTCTCAGGCGATGGATAAGCTAAAGCCCAATGGTATTTTATCTGTGACAAGGGTCTTAAAAACTCCGCCGAGAGACAGCCTGAAGATGCTTGCTACTTTTGCAGAAGTTCTCAGGAGAAGAAAAGTCACTGACATCAAAGAACATATAATTATGATACGAAGCTGGGCAACCGCTACTATACTTGTTTCAGCTGAACCTTTTTCGCAATCTCAGATTGAAAAGACACGTCAATTCGCCAAACGCTGTCGATTCGATCTGATACATTTGCCTGATATCAGTGCCGAAGACGTTAATATTTTTCATAAGCTCGATAAGCCGGTATACTATCAGTATGCCGAGAGAATATTGTCGCCTGATTTCAGACATTTTTTTAGTGATTATGCCTATAATATTCGTCCCGCAACAGATGACAGGCCTTACTACTATGATTTTTTCAAGTGCAGTTCTTTGCCTTATATAATCAGGTCGGTTAAAGGGCAATGGCTTGTTTTTTCTGAATGGGGCTATCTTATTCTCGTCGTAACATTATTTCAGGCAGTGTTAGCAAGCACAATTTTAATTTTGCTGCCAATCGCAATAGCAAAGCCAATAAAAAATATTACCCATGGAAAATTAGCGACTTTTGGTTATTTCTTTTTGGTCGGTTTGGGCTATATGTTTTTAGAAATGGGTTTTATTGCGAAGATTACATTGTTGATAGGCCATCCGGTCTGGGCGATCGCTGTTACTATTTTGAGTTTTTTGCTGTTCTCAGCCTTCGGAGCTTTGACCTGTAAGTTAATTTTCAGCCTGAAATATCCGGGGTGGATGGTTTATTCGATATATATCGCAGTTGCTGCAATCATCGTTACCGGATTGCTGGAAATATTAGCAATGAGATTCTTTTTCAACTATATGGTGCAATACTCTTTTGCGATTCGTTTGGCGATATCGTTTCTGATGATAGCTCCTTTAGCATTTTTTATGGGCATACCTTTTCCTTTTGCAATAAAAAAATTAGGCTTAAACCGCAGGCCCTTAATTCCCTGGGCATTGGGAATAAATGGATTTGCTTCCGTCATCGCTGCGGCAGGGGGGACTTTGCTTGCAATTTCACTGGGGTTTACTAATGTATCAGTAATCGCATTAGGTTGTTATTTTCTGGCGGGAGCAATTGTAAAAAAAATATAACCTGCCTGTCTTTTCCAAGAATATTATAAAGAAAGCATGATTTTTGACAGTTATATATATTGTAGCACACACCAAAAGTTTGCAAAAAAAACCTTGACTTGCTACTAGTTACAGGATAGCATAACATAGTAGATGTTTATGCTAAATATAGTCTGGAGGGCAAAATGTCGCATTTAGGATATAATCTACGAGCATGGGACAAAAAATCTCTATCTGGTGCTTTTACACTCGTTGAGCTTCTTGTGGTTATCTCGATTATCTCGCTTTTAATGTCTATTATGCTGCCTTCGCTAAATAAAGCCCGTGAGCAGGCTAATCGGATGGACTGTATGAGTAATATGCGTCAGCTTACCCTGAGTTGGATGATGTATGCCCACGACAATGACGGCGAACTTTGTTCACCTGATACCGGTTGGATCGACTATGATTATGGGCTGCCTTGCCCTTATAGGTACGGTCGGCCACATTGGGTTCTTGGCGGACCAAGTGCTACACCGCTATACTATTTTAATCATATCGGAGACAGTGAAATCGCAATAAAAGAAGGAGTTTTGTGGCCTTATGTGCAAAATATCGATATTTATCATTGTAAGATGCATTCGGACGAATTTCTTCGCAGTTATTCGATGTCCAATACTATGGGTGGGCAGCCTTTAATGGCAGATCTTTACAGGAAATGGCAGTTCAATGATATTGATAATATCTCAAGGCCTTCTGAAAAGCTTGTTTTTATTGATGCGAAAACAGGGAAAAGATGGCTGGCTTGGAGTTTTTTTCCGATTCAATATAGTGTAGCAGAGACCCTGCGCTGGGGTTCAAGAAAAGGAATTAGGAAGCGTTGTTGGAGAGAGTATCAACTCGTGACCCAAAGACATTGCGGAGGGTGCAATATTTCTTTTGCTGATGGCCATTGTAAATATTGGAAGTATGAAGATCGGCGTACAGTCAAGCTTGCCGAGGAGGAGTTGTGGCCAAACAATCCCGTGCATGAGGATAATGCTGATTTGGAATATCTTGCTAAGTTACTCAAGGGGTGTGATTAAAGGAGAATCCGATGCTGCCTGAATGGTTAAAATATGAAATTAAAAAAAAGCTTGAACATGTCAATCTCGACGGGCTTAGCTTGCGGGATTGGTTGAATGACCTGGATCGCAAATGGGTTATTGGTATTACATGCGGCTGTGTGTTTATTTTCATGCTGGTATTATTTGCGTCTGGATCTGACGAACTTTTAGTAGAAAGTAAAACGAAAGGCAAGGCGTGGTTTTATGATCTCAATACAGGTGAGCTTTTCGTTGACAATGCAGATAAGATTCCGCCTATAAAGGCGCCTTCCGGAAGATTGCCAAGCGGTGAGCACGCTGGCGTATTGGCATATGTACTGAGTTTTGCAGCCGAGCCTAACGATTCGGATATGTTCGTGGCATATCTCGAAAAAATGACCGAGAAAGGCAAAAAATATGAACTGCTTTTTCGCAAGTCGAAACAAGAAGTTACGGAAAAAACAATTGATGCCTGGAACAGTGAAAGACTGATCTGTGAACCGAACGACACCGAATGGCACAGCGTAAACAGCGAACAAGGACAGGCCATAATGAAACAGGCCTTCAAGCAAGACTCAATCGGCCAAAAGCCGAAATATTTTCCCCCGAACCGTGATTAAAAACTGACCCTGCTATTATCCAACTTATCCAAGAGCTTTTTTACGGAGCATGTCTGTCAGTTTTTTTATTCTATTTTTCCGATTTTGACGTAATGATACAAAATCCCCCATGCTTTTGCAGCTACTTTGCTTTGAGATTCCAGCAGGGCTTTTATATCATCGACATCCATCAAAATTGTTTCGATATCCTCTGATGGTTCCTGATATTGGTTTGAAACTTCGCCCCTGGCTTCTACCATAGCCATACAGCAACTTTCATCGCTGAGGCCGGCTGAGGAATATACAGGTTTGCTTATATGATTGATCTTAACCAACTCTAAGCCGGTTTCTTCATTCAGTTCTCTTTTAACTGTTTCAGCAATATCTTCACCGTCATCTATAAGACCTGCGGGAAAGCCGTATTCGTAGTCCCATATCGGCACACGAAATTCTTTTGTGACCACAAGCCGAACGCCTGCTTTGGTTTTTATTGTAGGAATGATTACGACTGCGTCGGCAACGCCGGCATCTATTATAGGCCTGTCCTTCCTCGAACACATCAGCCAGCTTCGCCTGGGCTTGTCTTTGCGATTATAAAAAACCTCGAACAGATTTATCCATTTGCAATTAGTCAGCCTATTCAGCTTAAAATAATCTTTCATTTAGCCATGATCCCTTTTCGATTCAATAACAACATTTTTACATGAAAGATTATGACCTGTTTTTTGCGATTTTACCAGCCAATTACCGTTTTTAGTTTCCGTGTTATTGTAAAAATAATAAGTTACTACTATTCCCAGTTGAAGCTTTCTGCTTTTTTCAGCAGTTCCGTTATTCTCTTCTGAACCTTACCATCCTTAGTGTCTTTCCATTTTTCTACCTCATTCTGGCTTGTTTTAACTTCTTCTTTGAGTTTTTCAAGCCTTTGGCGAAGCTTATCATAGGCGATCTGCTTTCTTTTCAGGATCAGGTCAAATCTTTGGCCTACAGCAGCTTCCAGTTGTTTTGTCAGTTCAGCTTTTTCTTCGTCATTGGCTGTAGATATCTGCTTGATAAGCTCCTGACGTTTTTGTTTCAAAGCCATATCTTCTTTGAGTATCTCGGTAAGTTCAGGATTACTCTTGGAAGCCTCAAATATCCTGCCGAACTTTTTTCCGCTAACCATCATTTGCCTGAAATAAAGCTCAGGTTTTTCTTCTTTTAATTCCTGAAGCCTTGTAAATTCGTCAGGGTAATTTTCCTGAAGCCATTTCAGATATTCTTCTTTTTTCTTTTCCATCTGGGCAACTCTTTCACCCCTGGGGCCGTCACCATCCCTCGGTTCCTCATGCATTCCTTTGCCTTTGCTTCCTTCAGGACGACGGTCCGAGTTTTTACTACCCCTTCGTTTTGGTCCCTGCAGAATACGTTCATGTAGTTTTTTCATAAACATATCAGGATTTTCTTCACGCATTTTTTCAAGTCTTTCTGCTTCCTCAGGATTATTCTTGGCGATCCTTTCAAGCATCCTGTCAATTCTATCCTCGGTTAGCCGTTTATTGGCTTGAGGTTTGTCATCAAAATCTATATCTTCCGCTTTTTCCGCTGCTATTGTATTTATTGTGAGAAATGCCAGTAATGCAAAGACAAAAATGTGTTTAGCTTTCATAATACTATCCTTTCCAGAAGTCACTTTGAATTTCTATTAATTCGCTTTCAATTTCTGTTAATTCAGATTCGCCATTGATGGTAGAATCGGTTTCATATTTTATCGCCACAATTTCAGATTCGATCTGTTCAATTTCCCGCTCAAAAGTCTCGTACTGAGCATCATTAGCAGTTACATCTTCGCTGTCCCAGATGCTTACAGTCGAAGCTGAATCAGTTATCTGCGCAACTGCCTGATTTTTCGGCGGCTGTGTATCATTTTGGTTCATCATAAAGAAGACAGATGCCGCTATCAGAAAAACAGCTGCCGCCGCGGCAAACCTTAGCGTTGCAGTTTTAATTATAGAAGTCTTGCTATGATTAAGCTCTCGGTTGATGTCCGCTTTAATATTTGCCAAAAGCTTTGAATCAGGCTCAGCGGATTTATGTTTTTCGAAGATCAAATCAGCCTGCCTGAAATCTTCAGCTGCCTTGTCTGCACTGTCAGAGTCCATAAATGTGCTTAACAGTTTATTCAGATTGTCTTGGTTTTTAATACTCATTTTATTCCACCATTAATTCTCTCAGCTTTGCTATACCTCGATGCACTTTCGACAAGGTCGTTCCGATAGGCTCTTTCTTGATCTGAGCGATTTCTTTAAAACTAAGCCCTGAATAAAATCGCAATACTATAAGCTCTTTTGTTTTTTCATCGAGTTTGTCAAGCTGGCTCTGAAGTTTGTCAAGGCTGTGTTTGTCGGAATATTTCAACCCAACTGACGCCGATTCTAATATCAAAACTTTATTTTCTATTAACTTTTTCTGTTTTTGCTTAGCCCTTAAATGGTCAGTAAAAATATTTGATGCGATCCTGAAAATCCATCCATCAAACGAACCACCCTTATACGAGCCTATTTTTTTAACTAATTTAACAAATAATTCACTTAGCAGATCATCACTTAAGGTCCGGTTTCCGGATAATCGGTAGAAATAGCCATAAAGACGTTTGGAGTATAAGTCAACAAGCCGCGAAAAACTGTCGTTATCGCCATTTTTACAGCCTTTTATTATTCCAAGTAATTCATCTGGTCTATTCATATTTCAAGTACTTGTTTCATATGTTCAGACGGCCAAACCTGTTGAGATATTGCAAAAAAACCCGAAAATCTGAAAAAACAGCTAAATATCGTTATCTTCCGGCTCATCTTCGATTTTCCAGCCATCAGATTCTTCCATATCATCTATTTCCTTTTGGACGTATTTCATGATCTTGTCTTGAAGTGGCACCATTTTCCCCTGCATTTTAAGCATATTTTGATAGCTTGCAACAAGCATATCCAGCCTGATAAGCTGCCATTTGGCAATACATTCGGGTTCTTTGATGTTGGAAAATGGGTCACATTTGAATATCTTGTGTCCGTCCGGGCCTGTTTCGAAATATTCACAATCTTTGCATTGAATCATTGTCCTGCCCCGTAAAATGATGGTAATAAGTGTTATTTTTAAAAAACGCTACTTAAAATTCTTTACTTTCAGATTATAATACCATACACTTCAGTGGTTTAAAAGCATAGAAAAAAAATGATATTGTTTTTGGAGTTATAAATGGCCAAGCCAAGAAGAAGACGCAAGGTGGGTAGCAAAAAGAGAAAAGCCCGCTGGAAAGTAAGACATAAAATAGGGTAATAACAGCAGTTTGATACGTTAACTTATTTTTTTATAATCGCTACGGTTCTACGGTGGTCGACTTTTGCTGTTGGGCGGTAGCGATTGTGTTTGTTCAATGAAACATTTTACCGTAAATTTTTTTCCGGATGATAAGCAGGTTGTGATCCACAAAGGAGCAACTGTACTTGAAGCAGCAGGGCAGGTAGGGATAGTACTCAATACCACTTGCGGCGGACGTGGAACTTGTGGAAAATGTGCGGTGTTCTTACAGCCTTTGGGGCAAAAGATACTTGCATGTCAATATGAAATTCAAAGCGATTTGACTGTTACAATTCCTGATAGTTCCAGATTCTTTAAGCAAAAAATATTATCTGAAGGATTACGCCGCGATATTAAATTGAATCCTGCTGTCTGTAAAAAAACTATAACGGTCGAATCATTTGATCCTGCGCAGATCGAAGCTTTTCTTAATAATCGAGAAGACAAAAAGTTCATACTTGCAAACAGTGCCATCCGGAAGTTGAGAAAACTAAGCTGCGACCAAAGCTGTCAATTTGTCACAGCGGTATGCCACATCAATATAAAAGATAATGGCTATAAGGTAGTAGATTTTGAAAGGGGCGATACTGTCGAGGAGATTTGGGGTATCGCAGCAGATATCGGCACAACAACGGTTGTAGCAAAACTTGTCGATATGACAAACAATAAATCACTGGCATCTGAAGCAGCTTTAAATCCTCAGATTAAATATGGTGATGATGTGATCAGTAGAATAAATTATGCTAACACTGATGAAAAATTATCTCAGCTTCAACAAGTGATCATTACTTGCCTCAACAGACTGACAGCCAAACTTTGTCGGCGAATTGGTATAGACAAAAACAATATTTATGAAATGACGATTGCCTGCAATACTACGATGAACCATATCTTTCTGGGGTGGCCGGTAAAACAGCTCGGTCAGGCCCCATATAAACCTTACAGCAGCGAAGCGGTTAACACCACAGCTATAAATATGGGTGTGGATATCAATCCTTTGGGTAATATTTATACCATTGAAAATATTGCCGGCTTTATTGGTTCAGATACAATCGCAGTTGCGGTAGCGGTTGATATTGATAATGTAAAAGAAACGACCTTGGTGGTTGATATTGGTACTAACGGCGAAATTATTTTAGCGGTGAAAGATAAATTCTACTGCGCAAGTTGTGCCGCGGGACCTGCTCTGGAAGGAGCGAGAATATTGCAGGGCTCACGGGCAGTCAAAGGCGCGATAGAAGCAGTAATAATGAACGAAACCGATATCGACATAGATGTTATAGGCAATAGCCCGGCAATATCGATTTGCGGCAGCGGTCTTATTGACGCAGTTGCTGTAATGCTCGATTTGGGGATCATAGACAGCACCGGCAGATTTGTCAGCCCGCAAGAGTTAAAAGGCAAGGTTCCTGAGAAAATAATTAAAAGAGTTTCTACGGTTGATTCTCAGCCTGCTTTTAAGCTTTCAAAAGATGGGCAGGATGTTTTCCTGACACAAAAAGATATTCGCGAAACACAATTAGCAAAAGCAGCTATTCGCGCGGGGATCAAGCTTCTTCAAAAAAAGCTTGAACTGGCGGATTCAGATATAGACTGTTTGCTGCTGGCAGGGGCCTTTGGTAATTATATTCGCAAAGAAAGTGCTTTAAGAATAGGTTTGTTGCCGGATATAGCCTGCGAAAAAATTCATTTTATAGGAAATGCCGCAAGTTCAGGTGCAGAGATGATACTGCTGAATCGTCATTTTAGAAGTAAAGCTACAGAGCTTGCGAAAAAAATAGAGTATGTAGAAATCGCTCATGAAGCAGATTTTTCAATGGTGTACGCTGACTGTATGTTATTTTAAAGTCAAATAAATAAATACCCAATGTAAATGACATAACAAGCCAGCAAAATTGCCCCACCTGTTCGGCTTATTTTTTTCTGAATGGTTCCAAGAAAAAGAAAACCAGCACAAACAGATATCATCACCCAGTAATCAAAGCCTTTAAGTCGTCCAACCACCTCGAAAGGTTTTATAACGCCGGCTGTACCGGTTACCAGCAAAGTGTTAAATATATTAGAACCAACAAGGTTGCCAATGGATATATCGTCATGGCCTTTAAATGTAGCGACCAGGCATGTTACCAGCTCCGGCAAGGATGTGCCTATCGCAACTATAGTGAGTCCTATGACAGCATTGCTTAGGCCTGCTTTTGCTCCAATTACAACTGCGCCTTTGACCGTTATCTCAGCTCCAAACGCAAGGCCTGCCAATCCTATAGCAACAAATACAAAATTTATAAGCAGTGACTTTTCTTTAGTATTATTGCTGTCAGTTTCTGCGACAAAGGTTTCTGGTTTTTTTCTTGCGTAATAAACCGTCAACGCCATCAACCCAACAAAAGTACATAGCAGAACAATGCTTTCAAATCTGGATAAAAACGAATTGTTCAGGATGGGCAGTAACAAAAGTCCCACACCAAGCATAACAGGCATCTCTCGCTTTAAAGTACTCATTCTTATTGAGATAGGACTGATTATCGCACAAAGGCCTCCTACCAGTGCCAGGTTTGCAATATTCGAACCATAAACATTACCAAGGGCAATATCAGGACTGTTCCGCAAAGCAGCTGCAATGCTGGCGGCAACTTCCGGGGCAGACGTGCCCATGGCAACAACGGTCAATCCAATAACAAGTGGACTTACTCTAAATTTCTTTGCCAGCCCAACTGCTCCGCTGACAAGTACATCCGCACTTTTCCAAAGGATAACAAGTCCTGCAGCAAGCAACACCAATGCCCAGGTTATATTCATTTCAAAATTCATAATTTTTTAATCAAAAACCATAGTAATAATTAAAAAATGATTGTATCAGGCAAATCAACCCAAAACAAGCCTTGTTTGATCTTATAAAAAAAACAAGCCGGATTTGCTTTTGCAAAAATGGCTTGTCCAAAATCATTCTAAATGTCGAACTGTCAATTAAACCTTGCCTATTACAAGACAGGCGTTGTGTCCGCCAAATCCAAGAGAATTACTTGCTAAGATTTTTACATCTTTTTCCCTGGCGACAAGCGGAACAAAGTCCATCTTCGAATCGCACTGAGGGTCAACATTGTCAAGGTTGGCAGTAGGGGGGATGATAGACTTTTCGATGACCTTACAACCGACAAGCAGCTCAACCGCACCGATAGCACCAAGCAAATGACCAAGACAGCTTTTAACAGAGCTTACAGGAATATTATAAGCCTGCTCACCAAAAACTTTCCTGATAGCCTTACTTTCAGCAATGTCATTAAGCCGAGTACTTGTTCCATGTGCATTTATGTAGTCGATTTGGTCTTTATTCACACCAGCTTCTGCAATAGCTAATTCTATTGCCCTTGCTGCGCCGCTGCCATCTTCAAGCGGGGCGGTGATGTGACAACCATCATCTGTAGCACCATAGCCAAGAAGCTCGGCATATATCCTTGCACCACGTTTTTGGGCATGCTCATATTCTTCAAGTACAACTATACCTGCACCTTCAGAAAGAACAAATCCATCTCTGTCAACATCGAATGGTCTGGAAGCAATTGTTGGTGTGTCATTTTGGGTACTCAAAGATTTCAAAGCACAAAATGATGCGAGCCCAACCGGAGAAAGGGCAGCTTCACTGCCTCCCGTGACCATCACATCACATCTTCCAGCTTTGATATTGCAATACGCTTCGCCGATGGCATGACTGCCGGAAGCACAGGCACTGACTACACAAAAGTTGGGGCCCTGAAGACCAAATTGAATGGCAATATTACCGCTTGCAGCGTTGCCCATCAATCTTGGTACACAGAAAGGCGATACCTTCTTTGGACCTCCTTTGAGCAGTCTTTTGTGCTGGTGTTCGATTTCCATGATTCCGCCAATACCGGTACCGACTATAGAACCCGCCCGGGTGACATCCTCTTTGCTAAAATCGAGACCGCTATCCTTAACCGCCTGAATAGCACTTGCCACTGCAAATTGGGTGAAACGATCCATTCGTTTACCCTCGCGATGGTCAACGTAGTTATTCACATTAAAGTTCTTGATCTCTCCACCAAATTGTGCTGCAAACTCGGTAATATCGAAAGATTCAATCTTTGAAATACCACTTTTGCCTTCGCACAATGCTTCAAACAGACCATCTGCTGTTTCAGACAAGGCGGTGATACATCCTAAGCCTGTTATTACTACTCGTCTTTTATTAGTCATTTAGCTACTCTTAATCTTTAGAACCAGCAACCTTCATTATGTAATCTACGGCAGCACCAACGGTCTGGATTTTCTCAGCTTCTTCGTCTGGTATACTCATGTCGAACTCATCTTCAAATTCCATTACCAGCTCAACAGTATCCAGTGAGTCAGCGTTGAGGTCGTTGATAAACGAAGTCTCACGAGTAATCTCAGATTTTTCTGCACCCATTTGTTCAGCTATAATTTCAACTACTTTTTCTTCAACTACTTTTTCGTCAAGACTCACTTGCGTTTCTCCTTAAAAAAAATATGAATCTTTTTTAATAACTTTTTATATTGGCAGGTATATTACCTGCTAAACTGATTCACTACAAATACTTTTTTATTTTTTTTACATTGCCATACCACCATCGACACAAAGTACCTGACCGGTTATGTAACCAGCATCCTCACTGGCGAGGAATGCTATAGCCGTTGCAATATCTTTGACTGACCCCATTTTTCTCATTGGGATAACCTCTTTTGCAGCATTTTTCACGATATCCGGCAATTTTGCGGTCATCTCCGTTTCAATAAATCCCGGAGCAATGCAATTTGCGGTAATATTTTTCTTTGCTAATTCGCGTGCAACGGTTTTTGTCATTCCGATGAGACCAGCTTTGCTCGCAGCGTAATTTGTCTGCCCGGCATTGCCCATAACACCAGAAACAGAGCTTAAACTGATAATTCTACCGAATTTATTCCTCATCATACCCCTGGCAACAGCTTTCATTGCTACAAAAGCCGCTTTGAGGTTAACAGCAATAACCTTATCGAATTCATCATCAGTCATCCTGATAAGTAGATTATCACGTGTAATGCCGGCATTATTCACAAGAATACCAATGCCGCCATGCTCGTTTGCCAGTTCTTCGAGGACCTTGGTAAATTCCTCTGTGTTGGTAATATCAACACATTTGGTTATAACCGAATAGCCAGCATCTTTCACAACGGTTTCCAAATCAGCGAGTTGATCTGCCATAATATCGATGCCGGCAACAATTCTGCCCTGTTTGAGCAATTCGAGAACAACACCTCTGCCAATACCTCTGGCAGCTCCTGTTACTACAGCCAGTCTTTTCTCAGACATTTTAACTATCTCCAATCTAATACGGATCTCAATTAAATTTTTCCGTTTATCCGCGGTTAAATAACTTAAAAATAACAAGTTACGGCTTTATTCGCGGCCATTTACTACCCTTAAAGGGTATAATAATTTTTCTAAAGCCTGTAAATTACTAATGTTATTAACTTTTGTCTTTCTGTTTATTCTTCTCATCAAACCTGTTAAAACTTTTCCAGGTCCAATCTCATAATAATCTTCCACGCCTTCAGCCAGAAGCTTTTCCATGCATTTCTGCCACAAAATAGGACAGGTAAGCTGTTTTACCAAGCCTGCTTTAATATCATCGGCATTGTCATAATATTGGCAATCAGTATTAGCTACAACCTTAATTTCGGAAGGATTTGATATCTTACACTGCTGCAATGCCTGACTCAGTTGTTCAGCTGCCGAATTCATATATTCTGAGTGAAAAGCTCCCGCAACCGCCAGCTTTACCGCTTTCATTGCCCCATATTTTTCAGCAAGCCCTTCAGCACGTTCACATGCCGACAAAGAGCCGCTAATCACTATCTGACCGGGACAATTAAAATTAACCCCTGTTAAAGGCTCACCCTGGCTTGCTTCATCACAAAGTTCTTTTACTTTATCCTCATCAAGACCTATTATGCAGACCATACCGCCTTTGGAATTATCCGCCGCCGCCTGCATCGCCTGACCTCGTTTTTGTACTAATTTCAGTCCGTCTTCGAAGCTTATCAAACCAGCTGCATAAAGTGCTGTGTATTCGCCCAGGCTAAGCCCTGCGACAACATCAGGCTTAATTGAGACGGTAGCACTGTTAGCTTTGATAACCTCTAAAATGGCCACTGAAGTAACATAAATCGCGGGTTGCGACATTGTTGTCGTGTCCAGCTTATCCTCAGGCCCTTCGAAGCATACCCTGCGCAGGTCAAAGCCTACTATATCGTTGGCTTTTTCAAAAACCTCTGCAGCAACTTCGTAAGCATCTGCTATATCTTTGCCCATCCCCACAACCTGGGATCCTTGTCCGGGAAAAAGAAAAGCCGTTCTCATAATTTCCATCCGTCCTTGGTTATATATATAGGGATAACAC
>Ga0307990_1002838_pt1 | contig 13568 bp, 11 predicted proteins | sample EllFjometagen129_FD_203168 | JGI IMG/M metagenome (GOLD analysis project Ga0307990, IMG submission 203168) | Marine microbial communities from Ellis Fjord, Antarctic Ocean - #129 | ecosystem: Environmental > Aquatic > Marine > Unclassified | place: Southern Ocean | collected 2014-10-08
GTCCCATGCCCTCAAACGGTACTATGAACCCCTCCGACTCCCGATACAGTCCTTGGCGATTTCGGTCTCCCTTATACACCTTGGTTGGCACTCCTCACGAGCCGCCGCATCGGGTCTCCAGCACTGAGTTGAATATCTTCCACAACATGCCATCCCTTCTACCCCGGAAGATTGCAAGGACCGATTCCGTTATCAAAACCCCTGCACAGCGACCTTCCCCACATGACCACAGGGTCGGCATCTTCAATCAAATTTACGAGGCTACATCCAGGTTCACCTTCGTTACGGCCTGCTGCTTTGCCAATTGAGAACTCACGACCCTCTGTCACCAAAACGCCGCTCCCTTGAACTACCGGGGCGAACGGATAACTCCCCGGACGGGACTTCAACCCGTTAGACATTCAGCTGTTACTGCGAACGGTCAAATCTTTATTCTTTAATACTTCCACCAAGATTCTTACCATGAATGCCAAATCCCCATAAATTCAATGATAAAGATTTGACCCCCCTCCCTCCCCCTTAAAAGTTTTATCATTTAGTTCGATTATCTTGCAGGCTATATAAAGATGAATTTCTGATTCCGCCATATTGCGAGGGCGTGCGGCACCACCCAAGCGGGAAAAGTAATCACCTAGTTCCCACATTGCCCGCCATACATGATTCTGATTTTCGTTCATCTGAACATCCTATATTGTTCAACGTATTTATCACCTGCTGGTGTGAAGCGCAGCGGGACACCAGTCAGGTGCAGAAAATTGTTCGGGACTACACATTTTTAAGTAATGGTTTTGCATACTCAATGAATTCCTTTTTTCGACTTCCTACCCGCCCTTGTTTGCCTATATGGAGATCACTATAAAAATAGCCGCTACCAATCAGCCAGAATACTTTGTCCGCATTGTACGCACTGACTCCGGCATGACCTGCAACGCGAATCACTGCTTTGAACAATTGGTAGTCGTCGGATTTATCCACGCAAAGACCGAGAGATGTGAAAATATCACGAAGATGTACATCGGGCTTTGGAAAATTGACGTAACCCATTTCTTTCAGAAAGTCACATGACAATGCAAACCCAAAGCCTTCAACTTCGCGGCTCAGAAGCATGGGAAGACTTGCACGTGCTCTATCGTCTTGGTCAAAAAAATCGACCCACCCAAAGAAGTCAGAAGCCGAAGAAAACTGCTCCACGAAGTTCGCTGCCGAAAGTATTGTCTGACAGTAATGCGGCCAAATGCTGCGCGGTGTTCTGCGAATCTCACCCCTCGGCTCAAGTTTTTTTACAACGTCATCAAGAACGGCGTCCCAATCACCCACGTATTTAGCAACGACAGCTTTTGGATTGAAGCCTTCCAAGACGAGGGACAATTTCTCCACGCCGCCTATTGATCCCCCAATAACTCCAGCCTTCATGTTGGCGTTTTGTGCTGATTCGAGAATTCTCTGATATATGCCCCCCTTGGATGTTGGTTTCGGATTAAGCGTGAGAGGATTCAGATACCTTTCAATAAGTGTTGCAGTCACGCCCTCTATACCCTGACTTGGCAAATAATCCTTGGCCAATTGGTAAGCTTTTTTATTGATCAGTGCATTATCCTTCATTCTTTCTGTCCCCAACGTCCAGCATAAGGCGCGGCGGCTTTTTGCCGTTGCTTTTAATGCTGATGCTATAATTTTACCTTATTTGATTTTATTTTCGCTTTTACAATAAAATCGACGAAATCTTCTTTCATGCGATATTTTGGTGTGTTCGTATGAGTTACATCGTAAACAAACCCATTGTTTTCAAGCAGCTTTATTTTGTGAGCCAAATCATCATGTTGATCCTCATAATAGAACAGGCATTTTCCCCCTCCAGAGTTAAATATAACCCTGTCATTTGGAAGAATATAAAATTCACGTATCACCATGCATTCAGGTTTAGAAAGATCTTCTTGCATTTCTTTGATTAGCGCTGCCATTTGCCCTGCCACCTTTGAAAATGTTTTGCGATCCCCTACTTTTTGTTCCTGATTCCGTCGCTTATCAGTATACTTATCTGCGAGATATTTCCCAGCAGCACCGGTAAATGCACCTGCCACAAAGGTAATTAGATATGAAGTCATAGTTCTGCCCCAAATTATAACGTTTGATTTCAGCGAAATTGTCAGATGTCCGCTGGAATGATTTGATATGCCACAGGCCAATCACGCATCAGCTATGTCCATTGGCATCATGCACTGTTACCTCGAAATCATCACAGAGTTTGTCCACCAGGTCTTCGGTTTCTTTGAAGAAGTAATCTCCAACGATCTGTCGATTGAGTGCCCTGTATTGGCGATATATTTTCGAAAAATCGTCATAAACTTCAGTTTCAGATACATGCGATTTAATCTTTATGATCAGTCTATCGCCTTCGATAGTGCTACGTACATAGTCGAAAAAAGCCAAAATCTTGGATTCAAAGTCCTTGATCAGTGCCCCTGTTTTGGCTTCTTGCTCATTACGCGCGGCGATGATGGCGAGAATATTAAGTTGGCCACCTAGGCCAGGAGGTGTGCCCTCTGCAACTTCGGTGGGTTTCTTCCCCTTTTTCTTTGGCTCGTAAGCAACAACTTCAACAATCCCAATTTGATTATCAAAATACACCTCAATCGGGTCTTTCACATCACCACTGCGGTGCATCATATTGTAGAGCGTATTGAACTTACGCCAGAAGAATAAAAAGCTCGGATCGCTATATTTGGCATCTAGCTCAATTACATATTCAATACGATTGAGTATGGTGAAATACTGTGCGGCCTTGGCTTTGGTATCTGCGGTGTGTTTTGGGTTCGCATCGATATATTTTTTCAAGCTGCTTTCAAAATCCAAATAGCTTTCAGGGTCATCCCGCTTGACGGCATCCCTGTATATCCCCATGAACACACTGAAAAACTTATCAAAGGTGTCAGATTTTCTTAATTCTGTCAGCAGTAGATCCAAGACTTTCTTATCGCCAAATGGGTCAAAGTCGCTTACCACCACATCAGAATAGTGCTCAAACGCATCCTTAATATTTTGCACATTCACATTATTATAAGAAAAATCGACGATCTTGCAATCGTTCTTATATTTGGCCGTGCGATTGACACGGGAAATGGCTTGAATGGCGCTAATGCCATGAATTTCTTTATCCAAAAAGAGGGTATGTAGTTTTTTTTCGTCAAAACCGGTTTGCAGCTTTGCCACCACAATCATCAAACCATTTTTGTTCAGCGCAAAGCTTTCCATAACCTTTTCTTCAGTCAAGCCCCCATTCAGCCCGGTCGCACTCTGCTCGTCCTGATTATTTGAATACACAACATGAATTGGTGCTTCGGCATAATTGGCATATTTAGAATCTTGCACCAAGATCTTGAAATGCTCAGTTACCGCCGATTGATAGGCAATGGCCGCTTTAATGGAATAGACCGCCAGCATCGCCTTACCCGTTCCGCGTATTTGGCGATACACGTCTTTCACCAACAAGTCTGCCACATATTTGGCGATAGCATCAATACGATCACGATTTTCATAGATTTGCTTTTTTTGTGCGTCTTTGAATTCTTTTTCGGTGAATCCTTCCATCTCATTAGTTGGCAAGTCAAACAGCATCTTGGATGCCACTGGCACAATGTTTTTGAGTGGATTAAGAATATAACCATCCTCAATCGCCTCTGTCATGGTGTAGCTATCAAATGACCGCCAGAGTTTTTCACTTTCGGCATAACCACTGAATTCGCCAAAACGTGCCAACGCATGATCATCGGGGGTGGCGGTAAAACCAACAATCAGGTTCTTTTTTGTGCTGACCTTTGAATATGTTGCATTGTCAAAGGGGCTTTGCAATTCGTCGAAGATGCTTACCATCTCTTCATGTTGTTCACCGGCATTGGAACGGTGGATTTCGTCAATCAGAAACACAATCCGCATTTTCGCCAGCCTGCGCAGAACTTCTGCATCCAGCATCTCGCGTACCGCGCCAAATTTTTGCAGGTTCACAATCACCAGGCGGGTATCCGATGCCAAGGCTTCTTGAAAAGTTTTCTTATTGGTGGCTTCCATGAACATACGTTTGTCGATGTTCATGTTCAGCATCAGCGAATCAATCTGACTGCGCAGTTGCAACCTGTCCACCACAATCATGATTTTATCGTAAACGTAGTCACCATTGCGCAGTAAATCTTTGAGCTGTAATGCAGACCAGCCGATGATATTGGATTTGCCGAAACCGGCCGCATATTGCATCAACAAGGAATACACATTTTTGTTATTGGAATAGGCTTTGCGTTTTTCCAGCAACTCTCTTTTCATGGTTTCACCGACACCTGCCAGCTGCTTTTCTAACAGTTTTTCAAAATAATCGGGTTCTTGTTCATGTGCCAAGAACTCATCGATTTTGGCTATAATTTTATCGGTGCCGAATTTCTGTTTGGGCCGCGGCGATATTAAATATCCCTTCTCATCTTTGACTTCTTTCACGCCCTTGTGAACGTACACATCGCGCTCGATAAAATTGTAATACAAGATCTCTTTTTCTATGAAGAACTTGCCATAGTGCGCAGTAAAGAGTTCTTTCAGCTTGTCTTTTTTATCGGCATCGGGTTTCAGTAGCGGATAGGGCTTAAACACGCTGTGAGCCTTTTTCTCAATCTCTTCGCGATCAAATTTACCTTCGCGGCAGGTGGCTAACATCTCATCGAAATAATCCGCGATGGTGCGAATCACAAAGGTCTCACCAATATCGGTGGTGGTGATATGAATCGCCTTTTCAAAAATCTTGAGGAAGTCTTTGCGGCAGGCTTGTTTTTCGCTATCACTGAGCATGATATTGCTGTCTATATGGTGGTGATAGACCTTTACCGCTTCAAAATAATCCTTGATGACCTTGCCACGTCCATTCTTGCTGGCGTTTTGGCTGGTGTAATTTGATTTTAATTCGCTATACCCTAAATAAATACCGTTCACAAACAGCACAATATCCGGGCGGAAAGAGAATATCTGTGTGCCGTGGAAAACGTATTTATAGGGCAGCTCCTGCACCACAGAAAATAGATTCTCATCAAAGAGCGCATTGCCGTGAATCACGCTATCGCTGGTGTAAAATAGATTCAGTTTGATTCCCTGCAAAGTGATGGACTTATTGGCATTTATAAACAAGGCCATATTGCGGCTACTGACGATACGCTCCTGAATCAAGGCAATCAATTCTTTCAGTAATTGCCTTTTGTCACCACGGTATTTTCTTAGCAGGATTTCGTAAGGCTTTTTATTCAGCTCGGTATCAGAGATAAACGCCTGCAAGTCTTCCTCAATAATCAGCGATTGTGTGATGGTATTGGCCTTTACTTCCTGGTAGCCTAGGCCATCCCGAAAAAAGGGGATTAAAAATTTGTCTTGCAGGTGTAATTCATTCATGCGGCCTATCCTTCTTTCACGACTTTTATTTTGCCGGTGACGACATCGTTAATCAGCGTTTTGCGGAGTTCTTTGAGTCTGTCTATTTGGGCATGGAGGGTTGTGACAATTCGGTCAATCTGTGCAGTTTTTTCGTCGAGGTAATTGGCAATGGCTTGCTGTTCGGAAATTGGTGGGTAAGGAATGTGAATATTCTTTAAGTCAATCCATTTTATTGCCATGCGGATTTCCATAATGCCTTTTCCAAAAGACGACATGAATAATTGAAACGGCTTCACTTGGAATATTCGATATAAGAATTCACCAGAATCAGCGTTTTTGGGTCTCATAACAATGTATACAGAACTGCATACACCTTTATATCTTGATATACCAAAGCTACCTATACCAAAGTTCATGCTATTCAAAACAAAGTCACCTGGATATACCATCTTGCATTTTTCGAGGTTTTCTGGTCTTTTGTTCCCAATATTTCCTTTTTCTGCGTATGGTATGACTCCGATACCTGCAACAAGTGAAAGATACTCACCTTCTATGTTCCCCGCATTTTTGTCCACGCGGTTTTCAAGCAATTTTCGTATAGGTTGCACCTCCCAATGCGCAGGGATATTGCCTATCCACTCAACACCGCTGTCTTTCATCGCCACGGTTTTATCTAACCCGTGAGTCACAGTTTCGTTGATAAGAGATTGTTTAAGCTTGACGTATTGCGTTGCCTTTTGGCTGAGTAGCTCTATTTTGCGATCAATCTGCGCGGTTTTGGTGTCGAGGTAGATGACGATGGCAGTTTGTTCTAGGAGAGTGGGTGAAAGAACCCGCAAACTTTTAATTGTGTCTTGGCTAATGTTTGGTTGTCCTCCACCATAACTCAATGAAATAATGAATTCTCTTTTTGAAAGAAACCAATAAAACATATATGTCACATCTATGGTTTTGCTGCCGTATAGAACACAGCAGGCTTGATTAGTGCACGCCTCCATCATTGAGATAGATACCTTGCCAATTGTTGCGCCATACATAGCAATAATAATTGATCCCACAGGGTAAATGTTTAGCACATGATCTTGTAAAGCTTTTTTAGTAATCTTTCGTTTACAGCTTTCGAGTATCCCATCATTCAAATCACCTGTGTTTATCCAATTAGTTGTACCTTTCTCATAATAAATATCTACCCCAGATTTAGGCGTTGTCCCGCTGCCAATTTTGCTAAATGACTGTGATAGCTTTATGTACTCCCAATGCTCCGGCACTTTGCCGATCCAGCCAACCTCGCTGTCTTTATATATCTTATATTGAGCATATTTGGTCTGACTCATAATGCTAACCCCTTTTCCAACGCCTTTAACTCCTCATCAAGCACGATTATTTCACCCAGAATTTCAATCACTTCCCGCAGCTTTTCCGGCTTGTAGAAAATCTTGTTAAAGTTCAGCTCAACACCCACAACATTATCCAAATAGGCAAAGGGTTTGCTTATGTATTTCGCCATAAATGCTTCAATGGCCGCTTGGTTTTCTGTTTCGTCCTTATGAAAAGGAATAATCTCGTAATCTTTTTGATAATCGGGCGTCAGTTCAACGCTGATTTCAATGCGCTCCAGCTGAGTTCTGTTGGCTTTTTTGAAAGTGGATTTGACCACAATTTTGCCACATCCTAAGGCTTCTTTGTTGTCAGCGGTTTCCTTCATCAAGGTTTCTTGCTCGATATCAAAAAAGTATTGCCCTTCGCCCGTAGTAACGACCAGCGGCTGTTCTTTATAATCCAGGCCGGCAATAAAGGGCTTGATGTCTTGCGCAAAATAGTCGGCAAGTGAAGCATATTGTTTTTTGTCAAAGGTCGTGATGACAAATTCGGTGATTTCACGCTCGCTGTTATTGACTTTTACCGGGTTTAATTTAAGAGAAGTTGCTCTTTTGGTTTCTCCGGTTTTTTTATTGGTGGCAAGAGGCAATTGAGATTCAAAGCTTTTGCCCTGTTCATCCAGATTTGTCAGCATGATGGCCTGTTTATTAAAATAGAAAAATTCTTTATCAAACACGCGGGCATGGTCGTTATCCTGATATGCGTTGAGCGTGTCGACAATTTCCAGGCGGCTGGCTTTATCCACCTCTTTGCGTTTGGAGCCTTTGTTTTTTTTCAACGGTTTGAATTTTTCACTGGCGTTAATCAGCATCACCTTGTTTTTGTGACATAGCTGTTTGTTTTTGTTCAGCACCCACAAATAGGTATAAATGCCGGTGTTGAAGAATTCATCCGTCGGCAGTTGGATCACTGCTTCGACGATGTCGCTGTCCAACATCCATTTGCGGATATTGCTTTCCGCCGAGCCTGCATCGCCGCTAAAGAGTGTCGAGCCGTTATGTACCACCACGCCCATACCACGGCTGTCCAGTTTGGAGATGAGGTGCTGCATAAAGAGCAGTTGTCCATCGGAGATGGACGGCAAGTATTTAAAACGTTCAGTTTTGTCGTTTCTGACGTCCTTGGCATAGCCGCTCCAGCTCACGCCATAGGGTGGATTGGCGACGACCACATCAAATTCTTCATTATAAAAATTATCGTCCACCAGGGTATTGCCATGTTCGATTTTTGAATCGGGGCGAAAACGGCTTTCAATCTTAGCCAGCGCATAGAGCGCGTCGTTCCAGTCCTGGCCAAAGGTCTGGGTTAGACGTTTAAACTTTTTATTAATGCGATCTTCCACCCCAAAGAGCATATTGCCACCACCACAGGTACAATCGTAAATTTTTAAGAGGGTGTCGGATTCTTCAATCTTGGAGGCAATGATTTCGGCAATCAGTGCTATCACATCGTCAGGCGTGTATTGTTCCCCTGCTGTTTCGGCAGAGATATCCGCCCATTTGCGTTTGATGTGTTCTTCCAGAGTAGTTATTTCGGAGTTGTTATAGGGTTTAAGGTCAATCTCAGCCCATAATTTAGTGTAACCCAGCAAGATCTTTTTGGCTTTGAGCTTGGTGATCACTCCTCTGATATCAAGGAATTTTTCGCCATCGTTAACATCCACACCGAGCAGGTCTTTAGTTTCGCCATCAAAGCCCTTGAGGTAGGCGTCAAAGTCAATGTCAAACGATTTGTCGTTTTTACAGATATCGGTTAGCGACTGGCCTTTTTCAAAAATGAAGATGTTATAGCCTTGGCCTCTATCTTTGATAAGGTCGTACAGATCGTCTTTCTGAATATTGGCAAAGGCTTCTTCACCGATGTCAGCTTTAAGCTCATCAAACATACGCACCAGGCGACTTTCAATCATCGCAAGGGCAAAAAACGGCATCATGAAGGATGGCCATTCTGACTCTTTAATGCCACAGCCGCGCAATAAGTCAGCAGTGGCCCAGATCTTTGATTCGTATTTGAGAATGTTCATTGTATAAGTGATTCCTTTTCAATAATTGAAGTCAGTGGTGATTGTTTTGGTTGTTTTTTGTAGTTTGGGCATAACGTTTCGCATAACCAGCGGGCCGCCGAACTTGCCGCTTTTCAGCGCCACCAACGTTCTTCCCGTCTGCGTTAATGCGCTGGTTCGGTGCTGCATTTACTTGTGATTTCGGAATGTCCTTTTCAACCCACAAACCTAAGATATTCAAGAGACATCTTGACTTTTCACTAAGTAGATATATCAGCCAGAGCCTGCTGGGTTATTTTATGACTCTTCAATAACCCAGGTAGCGATATAATCATGAAATGAACAGTCTTTTAGACGCCATGTTTTTTTGCCCTTGGCATAATCAGAATCTTCTTTAAATAATGAATGTAAGATGTATCCATCATTTTTAAGTAGCTCCTCACTTTCTCCAGGTGTAGGAGCTTCATATTTCTTAGTTAAATTTTCATTACACCCACTAGGTAGATAAAAAGTTGAATCAGAAGGGGTATAGTGAACTCGTCCAACAACAAGTTTTCTCTTCATTACTCTCTCCCTGATGCTTAGATCTTTCCAAAGAAGATTGACTATGAACTATTTAAATATTTATTCACTGAACATTACGCGTCACTCTAAGCGGGCGGAGCCAGCGATAGAGTGAATGCGCCGGTTGGTCATTTTTTTGTATATTGCGAGTCAAATTCCCTTAGAACGTTTGGGTTATAGAACTTCTTTTTGGGACTCTTTGGGTTGCCTGGATCCAGAAATCTCTCTTTGCAGAATTTCTCCTGTGCTTCGAGATCCTTTCTGAAGTCGTGGTAATCCTGATTCGCCAAGAAATCTAAATATCGACCTCTTAGTTTTGCAGTGAGAATATTGTAATCCCATGGATACTTTTCTCTGATGCTTTCCTCTTGCAGTGTTATTGGTACGGCACTGGGGTCATCTGAGTAGGTGAAGGGGATAGATTTTGAGTCAGAGGTTCTCTTGAGTTTGACTTCAACATCAATGGCAAAATTGAATTCGTCAGTGGTTGAGTCGTCAACATCGGATTCAACATTCTGGATATACTTAAGAAGGTTACGCTCCTCATTATTTAAGATTATTCCCTCAGCACTTCCAATCCCTCTTAGGAATGCAATTGGCATGAGGAATAGCTGATATTCGGCCATGCTGACGGCAAACCACTGTCGAGTTAGATTTAAGTAGTTCTTAAGACATGCCGTCCCGATTTCATGAACTTTCTTTTGAAGGTCAAAATCTTTGTTCAGAAAATGGACTGCATTATCTCTGATTTCAGTTAGTGCAGTTAGATTTAATTTTATCTTTGGGTCGATGGTATCACCATGATCAGAAACTAGTGAGTCATACGCCTTGAATAATCCCACAGAAACTTGATTGCCTGCTCTATTGGTCTTTTTATAGAGTTTTTTGGATAGGGCTCCGTTTTTTAGTGATCGTTTTTCATACATCAAAATTGAGGCAAGTTTGTTTTGCTCAAGCTGTAATATTCTGGCTTTAAGCAACAGCTCCCATGCGTTGATCGCCAATATAGAGAATGATTCTTCCCGATAGGAAAATGATGGTTTGTTGTATATTTCAATCGCCGCCACCATTGCGTTGATTGATTTGTCCAGCATTTGTCTAGCTCTTGATTTCATAAGTTATGTCTGACCAACGTCTGCTTCAGCCGCGCGAGGTACGAGCGTCGGCTGGAAGTAGTGGTTCTGCAAAAAATAGGTTTATTTTGTTAATCTGGCTTTTTCCATGCCACAACAGATTTTCCTGTCTTACTATAGACTGGAGCTAAAATTTCATTGTCACGCATTTTATAAAAAACTCGTTTCATCTTGTTTTCTGAACGTATGCCCGTAATAGCCCTTGCATCTTTATTCTTAATAATTGGATTGCTCTCCAAAAATTTTAAAATTTGTTCTACCGGCGTTGCTAAAGGTGCATGGCGAATTGTAACCTTGACTGAATTCCGAATTTCTTCAATAATTGGCGGTTTTAACCGCCATTCTTCCATTTTCTGAAAAGCTGTATTTAACCCTTCACCCATATCTTTATTAGGCGGATTCCGATATCTATTCAGCGTCCTGACTATTTTTGAATTCCGTGAATATCGAGCATCCAGTATGTTTTTAGTGGTAACGTATCCAGGAAGTTTACCAGGACTGATAACTTCAATTCTATTATTGAATACAAGAATGTGTATATCATCGGAAATCGAATAATCACGGTGAATTACTGCATTAACTAATATTTCCCAAATTGTTTCTGGTGGGTAATCAACGTTATTAAGTCCATCTGGAGTCCAAATTTGGATATTTGACATTAACTCTACAATTGCTTCGGATGACTTATGAATTTGTTCATAAAGACACCCTTCGATTGTAATTTGTTTTTTTAAGTGGTCGCGTTCAGGAACTAACTCTTCTGTCTCATACCTTGTAATTTTTATTCCACATTTTCTTGGAACTAAAGCGACAGGGTTGTCATTAAAAAGAAGCAATCCTGCAATTCGTGGGTCATATGTATCCCTATCTACAATATTTTGATTAATCGTGAAATCGATGGGGTCTGAGTTCGGTGAATAGTCCAGTAGAAATCGAGTAATTTCTTTTGATTCAAAAATATCCTCTGCCTTTGCATCATTTAAAACCATATCTTCATACGATGACTCGCCTTTTGCAAAGGTTAATGCTTGTATTTTAGCTGGTTCTTTTAACGGAAGTGATTGTGCACCGACCCGCACATATACCCTCCCATCAGCGGTAGAATGAGTCTTCTCACTTTTTTCTATTGTCACTCGCAAACAAATCGAGCTATCTCGTTCATCAATCAAGAATTCAGCAGAGAATGGAATACTTGGTTTGACATCATATATATTCTGAAAAACAGAATTGTAAAACTCTTTATTTTGAGAACCGCACCAACGATTCATTGGTTTTTCTTCTTCCTTATCATCCTTAATCCCAACAACAAAATCTCCGCCGTCTGCATTGGCAAGTGCGACAGAAATTTTTTGAATTTTTTTCCCGCCTATTTCCTTTGCTTTTCTATCATAAAAATGTCCCTCGTTTCGTGTCGACAATTCAAATATTTCTTTCTCTGTTAGGATTCTATCCTTCATTTCTGATTGTCTCCTTTTAGGATCTCACTTTCAATGTGTCTCAACTATGGAAGTATCTTGTTGCATAACGCTAAGCTCACCTGCCGCTGTAGGCGGCCAAGTGAAGTGGTTGGTTAGGGTAAATATCTAATATTATTACTGACCCATAAACCTGAGACCACAACATTATTTTGAAGAATTAAGTGTTATGTTCCCTGAATTCCAAGACAGGAATGATAAAAGAACGGATAAAAACAATTGATTTTTCATTTTATCTCCTAACGAAAAGCTCAGCCGGAGCGGCCCAGCGGGGCGCGATCGTCTGTAGCACCTTGTTCTGGAATTATTATTTTATTGCTTATTGATTCTGATGCCCAATGAGCCTTTAATGCATCAAAAGCTTCTTCTATAACTCTTTTGCTTTCATCTTTTGATATTTCTTTAAGTGGATTTATTATTTCCCCATCTGTAACATCAACATATGTGGACACATTTTTCTTTTTGTATATTTCATTTACTTGTTTAATTTTCTCTTGGTACCATTCAACATCTTTATTGAAAGGAGATGGATCTATTCCAAATACATAATGATGATGAACCTCTGACTCTATTTTCTTAGCATGGGTCCTAAATCTTTTATTAAGCTTCTTCCAATCTACTTCATTATTATTAACTAATTTACCAAGAGCACCAACTATCATAGGAATTTTGCCCAATTCTTCCATAGTATAGTATGCAGACAAATAAGCCCGAGCATAAAATCCATTTTCATGTAAGCACTTAGCTTCTTTGTAAAATGACTCAGCATTATCAAATATGATAAGCCTAAGCTCATTCAATTGATCTATTGATAGAGTGTCCATTTATTTATCACCAGAACGCCCGCTTTCAGCGGGGCAGGCGCGTTAGCGACTGCATCCGTTGCGAGGCCGTGTTATGTGTTTTATGATCATATAAGTCCATTTTTCTGCCGTATTTCTTGGCGCAGTTTTTCTGCCGCCTCTTTACCACCTTTTGAATTGGCTTCACTTACTAATTTATCGCACTTTTGACAGTATGATCTGTCATCTTTACTTCGGTAAGAGTAGTGAGAGTCTTTGTGCCACGTCCCGCATACGGCGCATGTTTTTCCACCATTAGATCTCTTTGAATACATTAGTCTCCCCCTACTTGATATTTATTTGTTTCCGGAACACATAACGCTCGGCATAACCCGCCGAGTTTACGAGGTCGGCGTTAATGCCGTTGGTTAGGCGACGTGCTGCTCAACGACTTTTCTATTGCAAAGTTATAATGCAATGGACATCCTTTATGTGTCCCTTTCCTTCCACAATTACTTCACAGGAACATCCGAAAGTAGTCTGATAAGTGAAGCAATTCTTTCTTGTCCAAAGAAATTACTCACAAAGAGATCACTTCCACCTTTTAAGACCCACCTATCCCCTTGAAAGGCGTAAAATGCGGATAAACGCATGACATTACTTCCCGGACTGGATTTGCCAATGGGATTTAGGTCTACAAAATCTTCAGGGTTAGTGTATTTCATGGCGTTTTCAGCTGAACTATAACCATAGGTGCTTTTCAGACTTTTGCTATAATGACCATTAACATTTGGCCCTGATACATTATCCTCGTATTTCACCCTAAAATTGA
>Ga0307990_1002839_pt1 | contig 13560 bp, 13 predicted proteins | sample EllFjometagen129_FD_203168 | JGI IMG/M metagenome (GOLD analysis project Ga0307990, IMG submission 203168) | Marine microbial communities from Ellis Fjord, Antarctic Ocean - #129 | ecosystem: Environmental > Aquatic > Marine > Unclassified | place: Southern Ocean | collected 2014-10-08
GAAGTCATCCTTTGATACTGCAGGCATTCCTGCTTCCAATCGGCCTATTCCAAGCTCATCAAGCGCCAAGGCAAGGCGGATTTTGTCTTCCTTGGTAAAAACCAACCCCGGGTACTGCTCGCCGTCCCTAAGTGTGACGTCGTATATAGTCACCTTCTTGGGCAGGGCGAGCTCCTCGTTGGCTGCATACGCCCATGGACTGATATACGCACGATCCGTTATCCAAAGTCTCTTTTTTTCTTCATTCATCGATCATTGACCTCCGTGAAGACTTTTCTAGCTCTCCTTTTCCTTCGAATACTTCTGGTTTTGCAGTTTTGTTGCCTGGAGTCATACGTTGCTTCCGTCTTCTCCCCCCCTGTTCGTCACAACTCTGACAAGAGTGACTTTCGTAATATGGCATCATCGGCCGCGCCATCACTTCGGGTATCTCGGGTCTTACCCCTACCGGCCCAGGAATCATCAATTTCGCACGGTGGGTCATCGTTCAAGCTGCTTCACCGCATCTAAGCCTTTATCAAAGGCAGCAATGATCTCCTTGAGATCTTCGTTGTTGTGAGCGTACGTTATTCCATGGTGGAAGAGGTAGCTTCCCTTCATCCAGATTCCCTCGTTTGAAACGGCGTGATGGAAGGCCTTAAAGCGTTCACTGTCCGATTCGGCCGCAGTTCGGTAGTCTGTGATGTCGTGATCCGTAAAATACACTTGAAACTGACCGCCACACTGCTCCAAACGGGCAGAAATATTGCGGGCTTTTGCGTGCTCGTTGAACGCCTCGCTCAGCCGATCTGTCAGTGCTTGCAGGTGCTTCTGAACAGAACCGTCCTTCAATTTTGTAAGGCACGCTGATGCAGCCGCCAACGCTGCGTGTTGCCCGTTGTACGTTCCTCCGTAGAGCATCGCACCTCCAGGCCTTGTTAGCTCCATCATGTCTCTGCGACCAACAACCGCGCTTAATGGATATCCATTGGCAATCGCTTTCGCAAAGGTGCTTATATCCGGCACTACACCGAAGCGCTCCTGAGCTCCTCCGGGAGCCAGACGAAACCCAGTGATAATCTCGTCGAATATCAAGACTACGGAGTGCTCTTTGGTCAGTCGCCGTACCCCCTCTAGGTATCCTGATTGCGGGAGGATGCAGCCAGAGTTGAATACTACCGGCTCCATGATGACCGCAGAGATCTCCGCTTTGTGCTTATCCAGTGTTTCTTCGAGAGAGTCAAGATTATTGAAGGGAACCACGAGAACGCTGTCAAGTGTATTCTGCCGTACTCCTGTGCCACCGAGAACAGGTTGTGGAGATGTAGGCGGACCTGCTACCGCGGGGTCTGGATGCACGCTTATCTGTGCTTCATCAAACCACCCATGGTACGCGCCTTCTACCTTGATAATCTTCTCCTTACCAGTGAAAGCACGGGCGATCATCAGCGCCTTCATGACCGCCTCCGTGCCAGTGTTGGCAAAGCGCACCTGCTCAGACGAGGGGATCATTTCGTGTAGTTGATTGGCAACAGTTAGGCTCAACTCAGATTCCAGAGCCACGGTCAATCCTTGTTTGATCGCATCAATAACCGCGACTTCCACATCTGGATCACCATGGCCGAGAATGCATGCGCCATTGTTGGCGATGCAATCAACGTACTCGTTCCCATCCACATCCCATAATCGTGCGCCTTGAGCTTTAGTGAAATACACTGGCGTGCGGAAATTGGAGTGTACCCCTCCAGGAACTACATCACCATACTTCTTTAACAATGCTTGGGATCGCTCTGTCTTCATGTAGTATCACGTCTCCTTGGATGAAAATAGTTGTTTTCATGGTTTAGATCATTGATTCATTGACGCCACTCGTAGAGAGTCTTCCGGGCCTGGTAAAATTTATTTTTGGAACGGTTAATAGTGGTTGCCCCGGGGGTATCGACTTCAATAACTTCAACACAGACGGGTTCGTACGCAGCTCGAGGTGCTACTGCGCCTTTTGCTACCAGGATACGTTGTTGCAGAGGTTGGATGCCTACACAAGTAATCTGGTGAATACTGTCAGGTGATGTGCGACGACTGTTCAGTACTAACAAACCTCCGCGTCTTGATGTGCTCCTACCTACTTCAATAACCGCTGTCAGCCCTTGGTCCCAATATCGTTGACCGCCGTGGCGGCGTTCAGTTTCTTCGAAAGTGCCGTCATGCAGTGTTCGCACCTTCCCTGTAATCAATAGGGCGGAGCCATGGATGTCATCGGTCTTACCACCCACTGTGAGGGACACAGTACCACCAATACCAACTTGGTTACAGGCAGCGGCTGCTTCAGGATCATAGATGGTCACTACCCAACGATTGGCCTTTTGGTTGATCAGCTCTCTAAGTAAAGTTGTACCATCACCAGCTGAGCCTCCACCTATATTATCACCTAGATCAAAGAGGGCAACTGGTTTGTGTTCACTAGCTATAGCTCGTTGAACAGCGGTAGCTGCATCAGGAGCATGAGGGATAAGCTGAGCGCGGGTATTCCACATCCTCTGCCCCAATCGATCAGCTTCCCTTTGGGCTAACTGTGGATCGCCATCAGCAACGACCACAATAGATGGGCCCATTGCTGGTACATCAGCATATTGGTAACCAGCTGCGATGCTACAGGCCAAAATACCAGGCTTCTTTTCCGTCTCAATGGCCGCCTGCATCAAAGGTTCCATTGGAGACCGACTGGTGTTGTGAAAGGCAATGTTAAAGAGAACTTCCGGTTTTGCAATAGCGGTAACTGGCTTTACCTCCCCACGAATGGTGCGGACAAGTATGGATGCGGCCTGAAGGCCACGTTCTCGCTGGTCGATATGAGGGTTTGTCTTGTAGATGATCAGGGCGTCAACATCTGTTACCAAATCCTCTGACACATTGCCGTGGTAATCGTGAGTTACCGCCAATGGAAAGTCTGGCCCCAGTAGTTCTCGAATACGATGGACTGTCTCGGCATCAGCATGAGGGACTCCCGCCGCCACCATCGCTCCGTGCAGCGCAAGTAGAAGCCCATCTAACGCCGACGCATTTTTTAGGGCTGTAAGAAGTCTACCCACTAACGTCTCATAGGTTGCAGCAGTGAGTGGGCCGGCTGGCGTGGCATTTGCGGCAACGAGGGGCGAAAGTTCGTAGCTAAATTCCTTCGCGCCCGCGATGTAGCCAGCGATCTCATGGAAAGTGGGGGCGAAGTGGTCAATTATGGCCTGCCCCTCCCAAACTTGAAAATCCCTCAACGTCGTAGGGATAACCGAAAAGCTGTTTGATTCATGGGTAAAGCCAGCGATACCGATGCGCATTATTGTCCTCCTTCTACCTCTCTTGCCAAGTCCCTGTGTCTTTTCAGCTCTCTTAATTGGAGCAACATGAGCATTTCGCTTAACTGCAATTACACCACTAAAGATCAAACCCTACTCCAGGTTGACCTTTACCACCATTTGCACCTTCTCTTCTGTTACAAGCTGCCGTCCGCAAAATTCCACAATAGAGCAATCTTCATCTCCCTTTCTCTCCGGGAGTTGTTCTAGTGTACTGTCTGCAATATGGCTTTGCATTTCCACACCTTTCGTAGGATATCTTCGAGCTTGGCTGTCCAGACGAAAGGTGTGGGATTGTTGTTGCAGGTATCAAGGTGCTTGTAGATGACGTCAATCAACTCTGGCACACTGTGGAACACCCCTGGGCGTAATCGTTTCTGAGTCAGTTTACCAAACACGCGTTCCACCAGGTTCAGCCAGGAAGAACCCGGTGGCGTGAAGTTCAATTTGAACCGGGGCTGCTTCTCCAGCCATCGCTTCACCTCAGAGCACTTGTGCATCGCACAGTTATCAAGGATCAGATGAAGGTCCAGGTCCTTGGCAATCTCCCGGTCCAGTCTTCGCAAGAACTTTAGAAACTCTTGATCCAGATGCTGGGAGTAACATTCTCCAATCACTGTCCCCTCCAACAGATTGAGTGCAGCAAACAGGGATGTCGTCCCACTCCGTTTGTGATCATCTGTCATTGTGCCACAAGGCCCTTTCTTCATAGGTAAACTGGGTTGGGTACGGTCCAGTGCTTGTATCTGCATCTTCTCGTTCACACACAATACTACCGCCTTGTCCAATGAATTCATGTACAAGCCAACAACATCCATCAACTTCTCGCCGACCTTCGGACCCTCCAACAGCTTGAACATTTTCACCCGGTGCGGTTGCAGCCCATGTACTTTCCAGATCTTGTTGATAATAGAGGCACTTAGTCCTTGCTCCTTCTTCGACAACTCCAGTGCGTGGCATTCTTCGGCTTCGTATGCAGAGTAGCCACAACGATCTCTCGTATCTTCCCGTTCGTCCACTTAGGCTTGCCCCACGTCCTAGTGGGCTCTTCGTCAGTGTATTCACGCCTTCAGCAACGCATTGCTTCCGCCACTGAATTGCAGTCAGACGACTACCCCCTACCACTTGGGCCATCCCCTCCGATACCAACAAACTGATACGGACACGTTTGGCCACCTGTTGTGGCGTGGAATGAGCACCGATCCACGTTTCCAATACCCGACGATCTTCAACTGTTGGAGGAGAGAAGTCAGTCATGCTGCCCAGCTCCTGTAAACACTCTACGGCTCTCGCACATTCATTACCCATTTTGACAAGTACAAATCATTACTCCATCATAGCAATGCGCACAACTCAAATCTTATAGTATGCGTTCATGTCATCAGAGAGCTTATTTAATAATAAAATTAATAACGTTAAGAAAACACCCGGCAATATTCCATACCACGGAGCGTCAGATAAGTATATACTCGCCTTTTTTAACATGATCCCCCAACTAGGATTAGGAGGGTTTGTCCCTAGGCCGAGGAAACTTAGCGCTGCTTCCATAAGAACTGCATAACCGGCGGTTAAGGCTGCTTGAACGAAAATTATACTTTGGATATTCGGCAATATTGTCTTGAGCAATATATAAAGATTAGATGCACCCATAGCTCTAGCTGCTTCCACAAAAGCTTCCTCTTTGACGGATAGTGTCTTAGCACGACATACCCTAGCAAACTGGGGGACACTCACAATTCCTATAGCGAGCATAGCGGTTATCGTACCAGGCCCCATCAAGATAGCAAGAGCAATCGCCATCACGAATGCAGGGAAGGAGAGCCAAATGTCCATAACCCTCATAAGTAACGCGTCCCAGAATCCCCCAAAGAAACCAGCTGAGATACCTAAGGCAGTTCCAAATGGCAACGCAAGTATTAGAGACACTGCCACAGTACTAAGGGAAATCCTTGATCCATACATCACGCGTATGAAGATATCTCTTCCAAGTTCATCCGTGCCGAAAAAGAATTTGGCAGAAGGAGCATGAAAAACATCATGCCGGTGACTCTCGTAAGGACCCATTGAAAAAAACATAGGAACTATCAGAGTAGCTAAGGCAAAAGCTAATAGCGCAATTGAGGTATACAGAATCTGTCGTCCTAAATGTTTCGCAAGAAAATTCCCCATTGTATTTAAACACCTCCATAACTTAGTCCATTATAACTTCTTTAACTATATCGTATCCTGGGATCTATCACGCCGTACAGGAAGTCCACCACTATACCAACTACTACGAAACTGAAACCAACGAACAGAAGAACTATCTGTAAGATCGGGTAATCTCTCGCAAAAAAAGCATACAACAAAAGTCTACCAATCCCTGGGAGGTTAAAAATCGTTTCTGTTATTATAGCACCGGCTGCGAAGAAACCTACTTGAAGACCGAAAACAGTTACCACAGGAATTAAAGCATTCCTCAAAGCATGATGCAGCACTATAGCCCTTTCTGAAACCCCCTTTGAGCGAGCCACACTTATGTAAAGAGCTGACATTTCCTCCGCAATCCCAAACTTAACATATCGGCCAATGATGGCTGATTGCTTTATACCTATGGTTAACCATGGCAACACAGAACACTTTACAGCGGTAGAGAAATTTGAAGTAAATGCAGTGTAACCGGATGGAGGAAACCACTTCAAGGTCATGCTGAAAACAATGACAAGGAGTATTCCTATCCAAAAAGAAGGGGTGGCATATGCTACAGCTAAGTACAATGAACACAATTGCCTAAGTATACGCTTTTTGGCAACCACTGCAAGGAATCCTATAATAAAAGCAACACTTGTCCCTATTAACATAGATCCACATATTAATTCCAAAGTTACAGGTAAACGCTGCGCTAATAGCGTAATAACGGGGATAAGAGTAGTTGAAGAAACACCGAAGTCCCCTCGAGACAAAGTTATTAACCAACTGAAGTATTGCGCATAAATAGGTTCATCTAGGTGCATCGATTTTCTTGTCGCGGCAATTTGTTCTTGGGTGGCATCCACGCCAGCCATTATGGCAGCAGGGTCCCCTGGCATAGATCTAATAATCACAAACACCAAAAACGATAAAACAAGTAATGTCAGCACACCGGCCAGTGCACGCCTAATTAGATATTGTCCCATAAATAGCACCACCTAGATTACTAAGCTGTATTAACCATGATTACAAGACCTTGCATAGCTCAAAGCACAGTTCCCATGAAATACTTCTGTGATGTATTCAACTGTTTCCTGTTTTTCACTAACGATAAAGGACGAATTGTCGATCTTGCTCCTTTGTATCGCGATCATGAAACTTTGAGAGCCTCCATCAATCCTTTCATATATCCAACAGCGAAAAGACGGCCAAGCGTTTCATACCCCGGGTTAACATTCTCTTCACCTTCCATAGTTGGTGCATGATCAGGACGTATAGGACCACGAAAACCCGCTTCTTTGTAAGCTTTCATTGCCATAAACATGTTGGTTTGCCCATCATCATGAAATGTCTCACAAAACTTCTGCGCATTACCTCTTATATCCCGGAAATGTGCATAAAAGATCTTGCCTGTGTGTCCAAAGTCATGGATCGTGTTCTGTATATCACATCCCATTGCACTAAAGTTACCTTGACAAAAATTAATGCCGCTATACTCACTAGGTTCAAGTTGAATTGCCCGTTTGAAAGCATCGACACTTCGAAAAATTCTCGCCAGACCGCAAAACCGCGCAACAGGAGGGTCATCAGGATGCAGGGCTAACTTGACTCCGGCCTTTTCAGCACACGGAACAACATTGTGAAGAAAGTACGCGAAATTATCCCACATCTCTTCTTCGGATACTTCGCCCGCTTCTGTGAGGGGAGCATCCTTAACTAAATTGTAATCAAAACTGGTGGTTAATGCCCCCCCGCGTGTCACAGTGGTTGTAGAAGTTCTTAGCCAACCAAACTTAGCCATAAAAGCGTAAGAAAGTATCGGTATTCCCACTTTCCCCATATTGCGTAACAGTTCACAGAAGAGTTGTATTTCCGCATCTCTCCCGGGTAGCCCAAGCTTCGTCTTATCCAAGGGCAGATTGCCCTCAAGAACTGATAGGTCCATTCCCGCATCACGAAAAGCACTCTTTAAGCGCAAAAGAGGTTCAAATTTCCATGGCTTTTCGTGGCGAAACATCGGTATATATTCCCCTAGAGGTATAGCCGTTACTGCCACGGTTATACCCATTTGTCGTGCTATGACCCATGTCCTATCAGGGCACGGACGCAATTTCAACGCGATCTCCATGGTTCTCTTCTCCTCCCTTAAGGCATCAACGTTATTCCTACAACATTAGCATACTGTTACTCACAATATTCCCCGCTGCAAACAAGGCAACCATATAGCAGATTTCATCACCAACTATGGAGTGTCATAAAAGACCCGCGATGGATACTCAGTAGCTTATAACCGCAGGTTCTCTAATGAAAACGATCAGCTCCCCCCCCCCCACTCCCAGCCACTACTAAGTCGATAAGGGGTCCTCTATGCCAGGTGGGCACCATACTCGCGGATCGCCTTCACCATAGCGACATAGTTTTCTGGTTTTACGCCACTGTGGATTGAATTACTCGATGTGCAGATGAGCCCCCCGCCTTTGCCAGCCTTTCTGATAACTTCCTTTACTTCCTGGCGCACCTCGTCAACAGTTCCTGAAACCAAAGTCGTAGCACAATTAACATTTCCTACTAAGCATACTTTATCACCAAATTTAGCTTTGGCCTCACCGATATCCATACCCGCCATCGGGTCTATTGGATGTATAGCATCGGCACCGGCATCAATGATTATATCGTAGATAGACCAGATATTTCCGTCGCTGTGCTTGATACAGGGCACCCCGCGACTGTGAGCATATTCCACAATCTTTTGCAAGGAAGGTGCAACAAACCTTTGGATAAATTCACGAGAAACCATTGGTCCCTCTGTCATCGCCCAGTCCCCATTGACGAAAATTACATCAGCCCCTATATCGATACAGTTCTTGACGTATTGTAGCTGGTAGTTAAGAGCAATTTCATTCACACGGTCTACGACGCCTGGATTTTGTACCATGGCTTTGTAATATTGAGCGTCTCCTAGTAAGTTCTCCTTGGCTACGTCAAAAACGTCGGTGCAACCAGTAATGATTGCACGATGCCCTTTAAACCTCTTCACCAGTTGCTTCAGCCGCTCATATCTCCAGGGCAAATCAGGATCAGGCGGCACGTAGCTATCAAGATCTTTCTCCGACTTGATCGCTGGTTCCATGGGGATACCCGTTCCCTCGTCTGTGAATTGGATAATTGCCCCCCATTGACACCGCTTTAACTGCCTACCTCTCTTATTGACACCTAAGGGCTCATAACCCCAAGTGGATATTCTATCAGCAAGTACAATACCATCAAGGTCAAGATAGTCAATAAAGTCCTCGCAGGAAGCATTAGTATCACCCATTATAGCATCTCTCACCTTTTTATCGACCCAGTCAAAGGTAGGAACAACATCAGGCTGGCGAAGTTTAATCGCTGTCACAATTCGCTGCAAACCATTAAGTTCCTGCATTGCGCCCCTCTTTTTGAGATTTGTCGAGCAGCACTGCCGCTACCTTACACGCCATGGCCGCATCTTTGGCATAGCCATCAGCTCCGATCTTATCTGCCCACTCCTGCGTTACTGGAGCGCCACCAACCATTATCTTAACCCTACCCCTTAGTCCGGCTTTCTTTAGACCTTCGATGGTCGCTACTGACTTAGCCATTGTCGTGGTCAAGAGCGATGACAGCCCGAGAATATCGAAGTCACCCCTTTCTATTGCTGAGCAGAACTCTTCTGGAGGTACGTCAACGCCTAAATCGGTTACCTTCCAGCCGTTGCCCTTCAACATTGTAAGAACGATATCTTTCCCGATATTGTGTACATCACCTTCTACGGTTCCGATTAAAAACTTACCTTGGGAAGTTGTACCGCTGGTGCTCAGTAGTGGCTCTAGCAACTTCAGTGCGTTTAGTGCAGCATCTCCCGATATTAGTAACTCGGGCAAAAAATACTCGCCTCTCCCATATAAATCACCTACTTCCTGAAGACCAGGAATAATGCCTTTATCTAGAATGACATTTGCTGAAAGCCCAGCAACTAATGCTCTATTAGTTCCACTAACAGTCTCTTTAGTATCTCCCTGTATTACAGCATCTCTTACTTTATCAAGAATATCTGTACTAGATAGTGCCATATCTCCTCCTGCACGAATGCAAACTGCTTCTAGAAAGCACTCTGGATAGCGTCATGAATTGCCCGCACCTACCTTGTCTCTCTCCAACTACTGGCATCTAGCTTACAAAAAAACAACGAGCCCATTTATCCGCCATCTCTAGCAACCTCGATATCTTCACTAGAAATCGTTTCTCACATGCACGGTGCCTGCTTTTCCTAAGCAAGCGATAAATGGGCTCGTTCAATACCACGGGACTCATTACAACACTACAATGTGTCCCTTATATTCAAATTCAGCGACATCTCGTTCTCGTCACTTCTGTATCTCTACATTTTCTGCTATGGGCCAGTTGAAGGTCCCCCATGTTACACCTTTTAGGTATTTCGCCCAGGCAATCACAAATGGACGTGTACAGAGCGTTATCGACCAACTTTCGTCAAGTAGCGCTATTTGGGCTTTGATGTGGGTCGCTGTTATCTCCTGCTCACTAAGAGAAGTTTGTAAAGTGTTAACTATTTCAACATAATCCTGGGGCGGATTTCCAGCCCAGGGTACGTTCGATTCGTCTGGGCGATAAGCAGTTCCAGCGAAAAGAATAAGGGGGTTCGGCTCCATGAATGATAGGGTTGCTGTATACAAACCCTTTGTTAACCAAGTCGCCCACGTGCCCGGCTCTTGAACCTCTATTGTCATCGCCACACCAATCTTAGCCAGATCTTCCTGTAATAGCGCTGCTATTGGCTCAAATCGCGGGAAACCAGAGCTAGTTGTAAGAGTGAATTCAAGCGGGTGATCTTTATCGTATCCCGCCTCTTCAATTAACTGCTTTGCCTTATCGAGGTCAAAATAGTAGAGCTTCTCGAAGTTGTCTACTGTATAAGGTGATGCGTCCCAGTAGGCATTAACCCTCGGGCCACCAAAGCCAAAAAAGCCAAGTTCAGTGTACGCTTCCCGATCAATAGCATATTGCATGGCCTGGCGTAGCTTCTTATTATTGTAGAAGGGTGAGTCAGGATCACCAACGTTGAGGTAGATGACATTGTAGAAAGAGTAACTTGTGTCTTCTACTACGAAGTTTGAGTCTTGTTGCAGCTCTTTAGCGAACTCAAAAGGTACAGGAGTTGCCCAATCAATTTGCCCAGCCTTCAGTGCATTAACTAGCGTCCTTGGGTCGCTATACACACTGACTATGAGTTTATCAGTTTTCGGCTTTCCTTCTTGCCAGTAGTCTTCGAACTTGGTCAACACGAGCTCTATTCCGGGAGACCAAGATTCCACTTTAAACGGGCCAGTCCCAATCCCCGTTTTGTGCAAAGGAAATGAGTTAGGGCTAGCAATGGGGAACTGTACTAATTGCCTTAGCACCCAATACGGTGAAGTACCTTCCACAGTGAGCTCCACGCTGTAGGTTCCGGTAATTGTGGTCTTCGCTATTCGTGTAGCAACCATAAAATTGTCGTAACCAGTCACCGGATCTTGAGCGAATTCGATATTCTTTACAAATACTTCGGGCGTAAAGTCTGTTCCATCATGAAATTTTACACCCTTTCTTAACTGCAAAGAAATAGTGTTCCCCCTCACTTCCCAACTGGTTACTAGCATTGGCGTCAGATTGCCGGCTTTATCTAACTGCAGTAACCTATCGTATACGTTAAGGGCTATGGGCCACTGGGTTGAGCCTGTTTCGAAGGGGGTGAAATCCCTTATATCCAGGAGTACACCCATCTTCACAACGTCTTCTTCCGCTGCAACAGCGACACTATAGAAACCACTAACCACCCCAAAGCTAAGCATCCCCAGAAGGACTACTAACACTAAACTCTTAAGCCTAATCATAATTCAAACCTCCTTGTCTTTACATATTCCCTATATTCTGCCTTTAAAGCTCTTTACTCTCTCATTTATCCCCCCCCGTCACTATGGATTTTGAAATAGCCGCTCTATATCATCGAAATGCCTTTCCATTGCTTTAACAACCTCTCCTACGTTTCTATCCTTAACAGCTTCGTAGATCTCTTGATGTGATCGGCGAGTCTCCTCTAGATGCATTTCACTGGTTACCAAGAGATCTTTCTTCATCTGCGGCCATAGCCCTTGCTCCATAACGTCTAGAAGGAAGGTGAGCATCTGTTCCAGCAGCGTGTTATTGGTCGCCTTCGCGATTACCAAATGAAAGTCCCGATCCGCTGTGAGGAGTGCGTCGTAGTCCTTCGCCTTGATGCTGGCGATGATGCGTTTCAGAGCAGCTTCCAATTCTTGGAGATCCTCCGAAGTCCGCCTCTCAACAGCGTACTTGAGAAGATTCGTTTCTAGGGTTCTTCTTGCTTCCAGTGCCTCGAAGGGGTTCCCCTTTTCCTCTTCTAGCATGGAGAGAATCTGAGACTTCACCGATAAATGAGATGCTTTATTGCCCCCCGTACTCTTTACGTAAGTTCCATCCCCCATTCTAGTTTCGAGGATCCCCAAAAGGCGAAGGGCCCCCAATGCTTCTCGCACCGAGGGCCTGCTAACACCTGTCTGTTCAGCAAGCGCTTCTTCTGAAGGAAGTCTATCACCCACCTTGTAGACTCCTCTATCGATTGCATCAACTAGCTGCTCGACGACGTGCACGGATTTCTTCTTAGATTCGAGTTTCTCTAACATCTTCCCCTACTCACGGTTGTTTATCAGCTGTCAGCTGTCAGCTGTCAGCTGTCAGCTGTCATACACATTATAGCTATGACAATCGCTTTGTCAAGTTTACGGCTGCTTCCTCCCGGTGTACCGGTTGGTAGAGCGACAATGCAGTAAGGATCTCCATTCAGAGAAGCCTCCATGAATATGTACGAGAACTGATGATGAGCAAACCACCCTCTTCCTTCGTGATCAAGTCCCACATATAACGGATGGCAAGTCAATCGGTCCATCTGGATCTCAGACTAGCGGGTATCAGAACGTCAATGAAGTTGGTCCCTGTACCTTTTAAGGAAGAAGACACAGGGCGGGAACGCTATAGTTCCTCAGTGATCTCTTCTGGCAAGGTAATGGAGAACACCGTGCACGCACATCGCAAGCTCAAAATGAAGTTCTTCTGCCAATGACTTGAACCGGGGAGCGCCTAGGATCTCCTGCACGACCTCCGCGTCCGAGAGATCCCGGCGAAGCTCGCGAAGCCTCTCTACCCATTCACGCAACGCATGATCGTACTCCTCAAGTATGCTGACCGCATTTCTGACCTCGCCAAAGTGTGCGAAGTAGAGGCGATTCGGCTTGTATTTTTTCAGACGGCGGATGGTTGCGCGGCTCTGCTCCAGATCGAAGCTCGGAGGGACGGTTGCAGGGACGCGAATTTTGCCGCGGTTGATCCCCACCGCATCGCCGCAGAAGAGCGCACGGTGCGACCGCTCAAAGAAACAGAGATGATGTGGTGCATGGCCGGGGGCATCGATCACCTCGATGATAATTCCTTTTCCAAGATCAAAACGGTCGCCGTGTTTGAGCACCGTGATCCTTTCGGAGGACAGCGGGAACATCTTGCCATAGAGATCAGCTAGTTGTCCGGTCAAGGCGCGTACGCTCGCGTTCACCCGCGACGGATCGATCAGATGTTTCACTCCCCGTTCGTGCACTCCGATTATTGCTTGGGGATAAGCTTGAGCCAACAGCGCGGCACCCCCAGCATGATCTGGATGAACATGGGTTAAGAATATGAAGTCAGGAGTATGAAACCCCAGTTGCTCTCTGATCTCTGCAACAGAGTGCGATGTTCCTGTATCGATTAGTGCGTGTTTCTCTCCGTAAATGTGATAGGCAGCGCCTATACCGGGCAGACCAAATTGGTGTGTATCGATGATTTTAGGAAGGGACAACGAGATCACCTCGATAGCGATTCTACATAAGGCCGAGCTTGAACGCGATAACTAGGGCGATACTCGCCACAACACAACTGACAACGCTAACAATGGAGCCACTTCTAAGCCAGCGTCTGAACGTCACTGGCTCCCCCACACTGT
>Ga0307990_1002840_pt1 | contig 13559 bp, 9 predicted proteins | sample EllFjometagen129_FD_203168 | JGI IMG/M metagenome (GOLD analysis project Ga0307990, IMG submission 203168) | Marine microbial communities from Ellis Fjord, Antarctic Ocean - #129 | ecosystem: Environmental > Aquatic > Marine > Unclassified | place: Southern Ocean | collected 2014-10-08
TGCGATGGCCTTGGCGTGAAAATCCGCAATCATGCCCAGTCCGATGAGTCCAAAATTCCAGATTTTCATGGGGGTGATACCTCTATTGTTGCGTTCAGTTTTGTATTTCTTTTTTCGATTGCCAGGGTCTATCTGGTGGTTGGCATGGGAGATGAATGAAAGGCGGCGGTCGGATTTGAACCGACGAATACTGGTTTTGCAAACCAGCGCCTTAGACCACTTGGCTACGCCGCCATCATGAGCACGGGGCTCAAAACAAGTGAATCAGTGTAACCAAGCGTAATATGTATTGCAAGCGAATTTGTGTGAGGACAGGTAAAGAATCTGCTTTTTTCGGCAGGTAGGGACGAAATGAGCGCGTAAAAAAACCGTCCTGAGACTTGTCGGACAGGACGGTTCGCTATCGTACAGAGGTGCTTATATCCGAAATGACTGGCGAACCGTTATTCCGATTTGGGTGTAGCGTCGGCTTGTTCTCCCTTTTCCCTTTGAATCGCGTCATAGATCTCTCTACGGTGAACTGGAATGCACTTGGGGGCATTAATTCCCAAACGGACCTTGTCACCACGTACGTCGACGATCGTGATTTCTACATCGTCACCGATCATTATTGATTCATCTCTTTGTCTACTCAGGACCAACATTGCTAACTCCTTTTTGTTGGTTGGCATTGTTTCATTGCCGACACGATTGCTTTTTTTCGTTTTCTTTCTTTTGTTGACGATCTGTTTAACCTTACTCCCATAAGCTGCGTGCTTGGTTTTTCTGATGGCTTACAGTCTAAGGACATTTGTTTATTTCGGCTAAATCCATGACCCAAAACAAAGAAAAACAGTTTTGTTACCGTGTTGCCTGGCTGTTATCAGACATTTGTTATGTAAAAGCAGTTATTAAAAGGGTTTAGCGTGTTTTGTGTGAAGCGGAAAAAGTCAAGCGGTGAGCGAAACATGTGCTGGAGATGCCTATTAGCCTGGATTGTTTGTTGAGCCTGTAAGTGGCGTCGGCTTGACCCAATGATTAATCCTAGGCTGACTTACTCTTGGGCTTGACACTGGGGGGGGGGGGGGGGAGGGGGCTTCGATCCTGTGTCTGGAGAATCAGTTCAGTTCATGGGTTCGCCAGTAATGGTAGCGAACTGATGCCCAGTGTCCCCAAATGGCTCCCAGGCAGCCGAAGGATACTAGGTGAATGGGCAGGGCATACAGGATTGTGTTGGGCAGGATTTGGGCCATGGCCGTGAGTGTCTCAGTCTTTGCGTAAGACACGGAACCGAAGATGTAGGCCAGTGCCAAGGTTGGCATGACACAGTGATAATTCAGGTGAAAAAAATGGCCCACGACAAATGCAGCCAAACCAAAGGCAAAAAATATTCCCAAAGCGAGTTGACGTGCGGGGGGTTGCGTGAATACGACTCCGGATTTCAAAGGAATCGGAATGTCCTGGGCAAAGATGCCCAAGAAAAACAGGCCTACTAACAAAGAAACGATAATGCCCAAGCCATAAAATGCGTGGGGTATTTTGGGGGGTTCCGGCAGAGTTTCGAGTATAGGGAGCTTGGGGTTGGGGCGGAGTTTTTTTGCCAGTTGTACGCCGCCCCAGCCAGCATAGACAACAGCCAGCCAGTAGAGTGATTCGAAACGCATAGACCCAAAAAGGTCGTGGCGTGCCTGCATGTCAGGGATTAAGGCCAAAGTTTTCGATACTGAAGCGGAGCGTGACGCCCAAATAGCCAGGCCAGAGGGGACTGCAAGCAAACCGATTTGACAACCGTAGGGCCACGCCATGAAGAAACCGACAAATCCAAGCCCAACGGCCATGACCAATAACAGGAGGCTCTGGACCACAGAAAGATTCTGAAGGCTAACGAGTCCTGCCGGATCGTCGGGTTTGGCTGCGGGCCAGTTCAAAACACCAATAACCAGGGCCCCCAAGGCCATGACCGCGAAAATTCTTGTCTTTGATATCCAGGATAGTTCCATACTGCGTCTCATTATTAATATCAGATGAAACGCAAAGTTTATCACTCCAAGCCCATCGGGTCAACAGTGTAGGGCGATAAATGCTCGTGAGGAGAAACGTGTCACTTTGAGCAAACACGGGTTAGCCTTGTTTACCGCAGCATTTTTTGAATTTCTTGCCACTGCCGCAGGGGCAGGGGTCATTACGTCCAACCTTGGGCTGGTCCAGTTTGATTTGTTTGACCTGGACTTCACCTTGCGGGGCTTGAGCCGCAGCCCGTTGTTGCTCAGCCATGGCAAACTGACCCACCTGGTCATGGGCCGTGTTGCTGATGTTCCATACATTCTTGGCCCGCATGCCCGCTTCGAGATGGATTTTGAAGATGATATCAGTGACACGGTCTTCAATGCTCGTCAGCATACGGTCAAAGAGGGCATAGCCTTCGCGTTTGTATTCTGTTTTCGGGTCCTTCTCTGCAAAGGAACGCATCCAGATACTGTCTTTAAGGTGGTCCATGGTGTACAGATGATCTTTCCATGTACTGTCATAGACTTGAAGTAGGACATATTTTTCCAGATCGCGAAGTTCTGTTCGCAGATAGTACTGAGCCACATTCAGTGTGGCCTGGATCGTCTCCTCTGCATTGTCACCCAGGTCCTCTCTGGTGAGCGTTGCCTTGAATCTTTCGTTGATCCAGGCCACCAGGGCGTCCGGTTGGAGATCACGCACCTGGTCCGTGATCTCTTGTTTCAACTTGCCCTGATACGAGGCTTCACTGAGCAGCATGAGTTCCTTATGAACCGCTTTGGGTTGCATGTGCTGGAGTTGCTCGGATGAGATCGCCTTGTTGTATTTATTGCGTATCCAGTCAGACAGGGCTTCAAATGCATAAACATTGGGTTCCTGCTGGGCATAAACCATGCTCATGGCAAATTCCACAGGATATTCAATTTCGCGGCGTTCGTATTTTTCTTTTGTCTGTTTTAGGAACGACGTTTGAATCTGCTCTAGAGATTCTGTTTCGATTTCGAACTTGGTTTTGGCCCATTCAGACAAACGCTTGACGCCAAATGTCTCTTCCAGAAAATCTGTGGCCTGGCTGCAGTCTTTTTTGTCCACCTGAGCATAGGCGGCCTGAACCAATGTGGTTTCAATATCATCGTAGGCCATATCCCTGACCTTGCTCGCAGGCAGGTTCACATGGAAGGCACTCATGGCCCATTTGGACAGGCCCTGAATGTTCCAGGTCTTGGGGTTTTCTAAATCTTCCAGGTATTCGCCCAAAGAAATGGAGACGCTACTGGCGACATTGTCCTTGGCCTTGTCCTTAATTTGAGTTTCAATGTCCTCAAGTGAGAAATTGGACAGATCCAACACCTTGAGATCCACCTCAAATTCAGTTCTGGCCCACTCAACCAGGCAATTCTTGGCGTATTGTTTGTCGAGAATGGTGGTGCAGTTCTCCTGGATTGTGGCCTCGATCATCTCCTGGATCATGCGCTTGAGTTTACGACCTTCCAGGATCTGCTTGCGGCGAGTGTAAAAGGTCTTTCTTTGATAATCCATGACCTCGTCGTATTCGAGCAGGCTTTTACGGATTTCGTAGTTTCGCTCTTCCACCTTTTTCTGGGCCTTTTCAATGCCTTTGCTGATACGCTTGTGGTAGATGGGCTCGCCTTCTTGCCACCCAATGAGAGCCAACAGTTTGACCGTTTGTTCCGGTGCGAAGATTCGCATGAGGTCATCATCGAAGCTCAGAAAGAACTGACTGGAGCCATTGTCCCCTTGTCGGCCGGCGCGCCCACGGAGCTGGTTGTCAATGCGTCGTGCTTCGTGACGCTCTGTCCCCAGGATGTGAAGGCCGCCGATGTCGGCCACGCCCTCACCCAGTTTGATGTCTGTGCCTCGACCTGCCATGTTCGTTGCAATGGTGACATTGCCGCGTTTCTTGCCATCACGTCCCGTGTATTGATGGCCCGCTTTTGTGACGATGGAGGCTTCACGTGCATGCTGCTTGGCATTGAGGACTTCATGCTCCAGGCCAAAACGTTTGCTCAAAGCAGCGGACAACGCTTCACTCTTTTCAATGCTGATGGTGCCCACCAAAACAGGACGACCCGCTGAGCTCACTTCGTAAATTTCTTCTGCAATGGCATTAAATTTGTCTTTGACGGTTTGATAGATCAGATCATCGCGGTCGTTACGGACATTGGGTTCGTTGGTGGGAATCACCACAACGTCCAAACCATAGATCCGCATGAATTCTTCGGCCTCAGTCTCGGCAGTACCTGTCATGCCGCCGATTTTCTCATAGAGCTTGAAGAAGTTTTGCAGAGTAATCGTGGCCAGAGTCTGGCTTTCTTCCTTGATGGTGACGCCTTCTTTGGCTTCCACGGCCTGGTGCAGTCCATCGGACCACTGGCGGCCCTGCATGAGGCGGCCTGTGAATTCGTCCACAATCACAACCTTGCCGTCCAGGACCACGTATTCCTTTTCTTTTTCGTAGACCACATGGGCCCTGAGGCTCTGTTCAATGAGATGGGGCCATTCCATGTTGGACCCGGTAAAGAAGGAACCAATACCGGCGATTTCCTGGGCCGCGCCCACCCCGTCATGAGTCATGTGGGCCGATTTTCGATCGGCCTCAACTTCGTAATATTGCGTGGCCTGTTCCAACTTGACCTGGGTTGTGTCAATCTGGGTTTGGCTTTTATCAATGGCTTTTTGGGCCTGGGCCATACGGGCTTTGTCCTTCGCCTTTTTGGCCTCGGCCAATTCACCCTGGGCATTGGCCAGGGTGCGTTCTGCGGTGTCGATTTGCTTCTTGTTGGTGTCGTATTCACTTTGAAGGCTGATGAGTTGACGGGCGACCTGATCGGACCTTTTGTAGCGAGTGACGTCGTCATGCGCTGGGCCTGAGATAATAAGTGGTGTTCTGGCTTCATCCACCAAAATGGAGTCAACTTCATCAATCAAGGCATAGTGCAATGGCCCCTGGGCCATTTGATCCATGGATGTTTTCATGTTGTCACGCAGGTAGTCAAACCCAAACTCATTGTTGGTGCCATACGTGATGTCGTACCCGTACTGCGCGCGACGTTCATCGCCGGACGTGTCCATATCAGCCTGGATCGCACCCACTGTCAGGCCGAGCGCCGTGTAGACCGGGGCCATCCATTCGGCATCTCGTTTGGCCAGGTAGTCATTGACTGTGACCACGTGGACTTTTTTTCCGGTGAGGTTCAGAAGATAAGCGGCCAGGGTGGCCATCAGGGTTTTCCCCTCGCCCGTGGCCATTTCAGCGATGTTGCCTTCAAACAGGACGTGGCCGCCAATCAGTTGGACGTCAAAGTGACGCATCTCCACAGCACGTCTGGCAGCCTCACGCACCACGGCAAACACTTCGGGCAGGAGTTGTTCAGGCTTTGTGCCTTGGGCAATCTTATCCTTGAACACCGCCGTTTCTCCCTTGATGGCCTCGTCAGTCATGGCCCCGACTTGCTGTTCGAATTGTCCGGCCTCTTGGGCGACTGTCATATATGACTTGATAAGGCGTTCATTGCGTGACCCGAACACCTTGACCATGGCTTTTCTTATTTGTTTAAACATGAAAACCTTCTGCCCAATTTAAAATCCGTTTTCTGGTTTTAGTCCTTGACGCGTGTGACGTATTCGCCGGTGCGTGTATCCACGCGGAGTAACTCACCCAGTTTGATAAAAGGTGGGACTTGAATGGTTAGTCCGGTTTCCATGGTGGCTGGTTTGTATTGATTCGTGGCTGTGGCGCCCTTGATTTCCGGGGCCGTGTCTGTCACCACCAGGTCCACAGCATTGGGTAGCGTGACAACCACTGGTTTGCCTTCATGCATGCTGACCTGGAGCTGTGTGTTGGGTTTTAGATACTTGGGGCCGTCACCAAAGGCATCGTTGTCCAGGGTAATCTGGTCGAAGTTTTCACAATCCATCAGGATATGTTCATTACCGGCTGAATACAGGTATTCGTACGTGCGTTTGTCAAGATAGGCTTCTTCGATGTTCTCTTCAGATCTAAGACGAATATTTTGGTTCAGCCCGTCCGCAAGGCTTTTGATCTTGGTTTGGAAGACTGCGCCACCCTTGCCGAGTTTAACATGCTGGTAGTCAACAATCACATAGAGCTTACCGTCTACTATCACAGTCTGGCCCTTTTTCATTTCCGATGCTTTCATGCAGTGCTCCTATTTAGTCAATTCTAATCGATCAAAACAAGCCCGTTAGTATCACCGACTTTGACCCAAATGTCAAGGTCAGGGCTGTGTTAAAACATAAGTAAAGGGCTACAACTCAAAGAGTTGTAGCCCTTTACTTACTATTGTGTATGTCTGCGTCTCTCTTGATGAGGACGCCAGCATTGACAGAATTACTGGGTGCGAAGGATGGTGCCCAGCCCCACGCCCCACGCCTTACCTGTGAATTGGCCATCCACATAGAAAAGCATGTTTTCGGAAAGATCCATTTGCATACCCGCGTATCCGCCAAACATGGACTCTTCTTCCAGGTCCTGGCTTGTTGAAGCCGGCCCAGTGTCAGCGGGTACGCCGCCAGAATCATATGTGCCATCAAAATCCATATCGCCTCTGACCATGTGAAAGAAGGGGCCGCCGTAGAATTGGACATTGTCGTAAATAATGGTTGTGCCCAACGCTACGACTAATTCCCAATACTCCATTTCCCAGGTGCCGTCTATCGTGTAGTTGTTATTATATATATCATTGGCGGTCCAGCGAGAGTTGCCTTGCGGGCTCTGACGGGTTATTTGAGCGACAGCGCCCCATTTGATGGTATCCTGTTCGTGGAAAGTGTAACGTGTGCCCACGCCCCAAGCCATTTTATGATCTCCGTTTACATCAAATTTTTCGCCATTCCAAAATCCATTGGTATTGGGTTTGCCATTGGAATTCTTGATTGTGGCATCCCCTTCGGCGTCTGAAACGCCAACAAGGCCATAGACATCCCATTTCTTGCACCGTCCAAACCCAATCTGCACAAACGAGGATGTGGTTTGGATGTCATCAAGTTCAATCTTTCCCTGGGTTTGCCGAGTAGGGCTCTGGTACTCAAAATACGTTCCATCGGCTTCGAGATCCATGCTCTGGTATCCAAAATTGATGCCTATGCCCCAGTTATTATGACCAATCACGGCCTGGGGTGGGCCAATGGGAGAGAGGGCTATGGCAGAACCAGACAATCCTAAACTTAGTAATAGAAAAGTTTTATACAGTCTCGCTTTCATGTGAACTTCCTTTCCGTTTTGTGCTGTTTTCTCTTAATCACACAAATCATCTTGATTGATTTTGTCCGTCTTTTACGTCTTGCTCGTGTTCGGGAGTCCATGCTTCCTCATTTAAGAACAGCAGTTCTTTCGGCACAATTGGCAAACTGGGTAAGTTATTGTGTGCAAAAAAATGTCAAGCTTGACAGTTTGGTCCGTTTTTTCTATAATTTATATGGGTTTTTATAACCTCAAATATGGAGATGTCGTGATGGAAAGAGCTTTGCATTCTTGCGTTTTTTTATCTCAAGCGATCGTGATGCTCAAAAGAACAGAGATTAGTCGTCCTGTTTGCCAAGATGACCGATAGGTGGATAATGGGAATTAAATCCCATGTTTTAACCAAAAAAGGATAGGGATAATTATGAACAAACAAGCGATTATCAAGAAAATATTGTTGTTCAGGCCAGTTTTTTGGGTTCTTGTGTGTAGCGTTGCCCTGATGAATTCTGTGGCAATGGCCAAGAGTCTGTACGTGGCAGGAAATACCAATGACAAAATCGACGACATGTTATGGGTCTATGATGTCCAACAGGATGGAACTCTTGTGATGCAAACCACAAAAACCATGCCCAGTCAGGGGAATTATGGTGTTAACGGCCTGGGAGTCGACCCCAATAGCGAGACTCTTTTTCTGACGTACAAGGGATTTCATCATGCAGGACTCATAGATGTTCAAACTCTGGATTGGCAGGGGCTTGCATATATACCGCCTCTGAAAATGAATCCTGGAGGATTGGTCTATGATGAAATCCGGGACCGTTTTTATACCACAGATGTACTTGCCTCAGATGAAGTTGATGACCGCCTATTGATTTATGACTGGGATGCCGAAAACAACCTCTTGCTGACCTATTGGTCTCAGGATGTGACTTGGACTGGCGCTTCGAGCGTGTCTCTTGCCAGAGAAAATGCTGGGCCCCTGGCCTTTGACAAGACGTATGAGGTGGTTTATGTGGCCATTGCTGGTGGAGGGATTGATGCTTATAAAACTTCCCACGAGAGAGAGAGTTGGCAATCAATAAGGACTTACGAAACTGCCTATGAGGCTAAGGCCGTGACAGTTGATCCGATTAATCAGTTGCTTTATGTGGGCGGCACAAAGAGAAATAGAGGGGCGCTGATTGACAGGATCAATCTCGTTGATGGTACGACTTTCCAATTCGAGACAGGCGGCATAAACGACGAAGTCCTCTCTCTTTCAGTCAATGACGGGACCGGTTTGCTCTACGCCTTGATTGGAGATTCGAGTACGAGTGTTAGAACCATCAAAGTATTCGATAGCAATTTCAAGCTATTCCAAACGGTTTCCATTACAGGAGATGCCCGTCAGTTGTTGGTGCCAAATACGTACAAGGCGTATAATCCACTAGATTTGACCATCACCCCTGTGTCGGGTGTGGTTGAGAGCAACGGAAACTTTGTTGCCGGACCCGGCGCCGAAATTGAATACCAGATATGTTTGACCAATTCAAGCGCCTATCCTGTCACTCAGATTGCCATGACGAGTATTCTCCCTGAAAACCTTGTTTATAATGGGACTTCTGAGCTGACCAATGCTTTGGGGTCATACGCGCCGCAAATTCGAACGTTTTGGTATAACAGCCCGTTTATTGGCGAAAATTCTACGCAATGTTTCAGTCTTTATACCACGGTTTCGGATGACGCAATGGCCGGATCCATTATGTCAACCACGGTTGTAGTGGATAGCAATGAAACCAATTTGTCTGAAGATCGAGTTGATGTTCAAGTTGGATTCAATGCTCTGGGGCTTACAAAAGAAGTGGTGCTGGATCCCAACTTTTTGGTTGTGGATGACAAAATCTATGTGGACCCAGGCGCCTATGTCACCTACAGAATCTGCCTCAACAATCTTGCCAATGCCAATGCTGTGACCAACATTCTATTGACTGATCAGTTCTCAGACTATGTGGAGTTCGTGAATGCTGATTTGGGCGGCATCGCCAGTTTTTATGAGGAAGATTTGCATACCTATTCTTGGGTTTTTCAATCCATTGAACCCAATTCCACCGTGTGTTTGGACGTCATCGTACGCCTCAAGGACAATCTGACTCCAGGCAGCGTGATTTCTAACCAGGTCTTTCTTGGTGGCAGCGAAGTAGACAACCCCCCTGCTGCCCATGCAAACATTGTGGTAAAACACAATGCCTTGGCTGTTGATACGACTGTAAAACACGCTGGCGATTACAATGTTGGCACAAATCAAATCATAAGAGGTGGGGTGCTCACGTTCCTTATTGATGTGATCAATCTTGACCAGGCAAATGCTGCAGAGAACATTGTTGTGACTGATTATGTTTCGGATGGGCTCTATTTTCTGAATAATGTTGATGATGTTAACGGCACGTACGATTCATTGGCAGAAGAATTCCGCATGGAACTACCTTTCTTGGGGCCAGGGCAGGCTATTCATTCCGAGCTGACCTTTGTTGTGGAGGATTATCTACCCGGAGGGACCATCCTCACAAACTATTTGATCGCCATAGCCAATGGGGGGCCTGCATCGAGTACGTCAGTCAGTTTGAGCGTGCTAGCGCTGGATGAACCCAATGTACCTGTTGAGCCGAATGAGGTTTCGACCACCCTGGATTTATATTACAATGGTCCACCGTTGCGTAATGATCCTGATGAGATCATGGTCATCATGAGGTTTCCTGCTCATATCAATGGTGATGACATAGACGAACTTATGCCATTGATTATGACGCCTGGGTCATCCACAGCCCTTCATCGGGATATCGCCGGTGGCCTGAATACAAACTACTTTGTGTTTGGTGACGATGGCAATGTTCGGGTTAAGGGGTTCTTTGATCGGCAGCCAGTGTTCGATGCCTTGGCTCCCGGGCAGAAAACAGTGACTTTGACAGTGACTGGTTGGCTTAAAACAGGAAATAACTTTGTAGGCCAGGCCACCGTGCCAGTGAATTAGGTGTCTGTCGAATTGCTCAAATAGAGCATTGCAAGGCTGATTGCCGGTTTTTCGCATGGAATCGTGGAGTTTTTTGAAAAACCGCTTGCAGAAAAGTATTTTGCTTATATACTCTGTGCTTCGTAATTGATGCGGGTGTAGCTCAGTGGTAGAGCGTCACGTTGCCAACGTGAATGTCGTGGGTTCGAATCTCATCACCCGCTTTTAATGGCCCATGGATGGGGCGATTGAGCATGATGCTCTTATGAAATTAAAATAGTATTGACAGAGATACCGGCTAGGTAAAAGAGTAGTTTGGCGTTGGTCTGCGATATGTTTGAACTGTGCTTTAGTCAGCACGAAGTTAGATACCTGGCCATGGGATAATGATCCCAAGGGCCTTTTTTTTTGTGTTAACACTGATTTTAGGAGTGTGAAGATGGGCGAAGAACAAGAAACAAATGGTCCTCAGAATCTTGTTACTATTGAAGATGTGGGTCCCTGCAAAAAGAAAGTGATGATTGAGGTGCCTGAAGAGGCCATCAAGACTGCCACTGATACGCAGTATAAAACGCTCCAAAAAGATGCTGTGTTGCCAGGTTTTAGACCAGGAAGGGCACCTCGGAGATTGCTGGAGAAGCGATTTGGCAAGGAGACCGCTGAACAGATCAAATTGCAGCTTTTGGCTGAAGCAAGCGATGCTGCGATCAAAGACAATGAACTCAACATCTTTGGTGAGCCAGACGTTGATCATGAGGCCATGGAGTTACCGGCTCAAGGTCCTATGAAGTTTGAATTTGAGGTTGAAGTCTGGCCTGAATTTGACCTGCCTGACTTGGAAGGCGTCCCCGTAAACAAGGCCAAACTGGAGGTGACTGACGCACAGGTTACTGAAGAGTTGGATCAGCTGCGCAAGTATTCGGGCGTGTGGGCACCTCGAGAAGAGGCTGCTGCTTGCCAAGTGGATGATCGTCTTTTGGCAGATGTTTCGATCAAGCTGGAGGATGTGGATGAACCTGAAAAGTTGGACAATGCAGATATTTCAGTGCGTGCGAATGGGTACATTGGTTCCATTCCTGTGGAAAAACTGGATGAGGCATTGGCTGGCGTGAAGGCTGGCGAGTCCAAGCAAATTAGCGTGGAAGTACCCAAGACCTATTTTAATGAAGATTATCGGGGCAAGAAGGCTGATATCAGCATTGAAGTCAAAGAAGTCAAGTGGCTGAAGCCTGCTGAGATTGACGCCACGTTCCTTGAGCGTTTTTCTGTTGAAACCGAAGAAGATCTGCGAGAAAGCATTCAAAACATGCTGGATAGTCGCTTGGAGACTCAGGCTCGCAGCGATATGGCAGATCAGATTTATGCCTATCTTCTGGCCAATACTAGCTTTGATCTGCCCTTGGCCGTGGTGGCCGACCAGGCCTCTTCTGTATTGCAACGCCAGTCTCTACGCATGCAGCAGCAGGGCTTGAGTCGGGAGAAGATGGAATCGGGAATGGCCGATTTGCGTGCCAGCAGCGAAGATCAGGCCAAGGATCAACTGAAGACCTTCTTTGTTGTGGATAAGGTGTGTGATAAGCTGGAAATCCAGGTCACCGATGAAGAGGTGAACGGTCAGGTCGCCCAACTGGCAATTCAGCGGGGACAGCGTCCTGAACGGATGAAAGAGCAGATGGCTCGTGATGGATCATTGGGGCAGTTCAGGCTGGAAATTCGCCAGAACAAATGTATTGAAAAGCTTCTGGAATCTGCGGCTATTACCGAGGTAGATGCCAAGGAAGCCCCCAAAAAAGCCGAGAAAACGGACAAAAAGAAGGAAACTGCGGCCAAGAAAACGACGAAGAAAACCTCAACGAAGTCTGACAAGGATACCGACTAGTCCGGACTGACAAGTTGCGGCTAGATCGAAATATAGTGACACTGACATTTGAGGGATCGTGAATGACTATGGAACATTCAATGAACAAAGTGATTGGCAATCTTGACGTATACAATCAGTACGGTGGCGGTGGTGGCCAGTATCAGCGTTTTCGCCAGATGAGTCTGGATGATATGATGCTGGACAATCGAATTGTGTTTCTGATTGGCGATATCAATTATGCCAGGGCTGCAGAAGTCATTATGAAACTGTTGTATCTGGATAACCTCAAAAGCAGTGAGATTAATCTGTATATCAATTCACCCGGTGGAAGTGTGGACGATACCATGGCGATTTATGACACCATGCGATTTATTGGTTCTCCCATAGCCACCTATTGTATTGGTCGAGCCCAATCTGGTGGTGCTGTGGTGCTGGCTGCTGGCGAAAAGGGAAAGCGTTTTTCTTTACCTCACGCCAAGATCATGCTGCATCAACCGTGGGGCGGTGTCACAGGCCAGGCCGCGGACATCAAGATTCAGGCTGCCGAAATTATCAAAGCCAAGGATGTCATCAACAAGATCCTGGCGACCCATACAGGGCAGTCCGAAGATAAGATCCGTGAAGAAACTGAAAGAGACCGTTATATGACTGCGGACGAAGCCAAAGACTATGGTCTGATTGACGAGGTTCTGCACGAGGACGTTGAAGAGCAGAAGTAAACGCCTTGTTAATAAAATGGTTTTGTAGGCATGATGCTTTACTGACGAGTTGAGGATTCAATAATGAGTGTAAATCAACATTTAGTACCAATAGTCATTGAACAGAGCGGACGTACAGAACGCGCTTATGATATTTACTCGCGATTACTCAAAGATCGCATTATTTTTCTGGGTGGTGCAGTAGATGACACTGCCGCCAATTTGATTGTCGCCCAGATGCTGTTTCTCAGTAATGAAGACAGTAAGAGCGATATTCACTTTTACATCAATTCCCCGGGCGGTTCCGTCACTGCGGGTCTGGCGATCTATGATACCATGCAGTTTGTGCGATGTGATGTGGCAACCTATTGTGTGGGCCAGGCTGCGAGCATGGGATCTGTGTTGCTGGCTGGCGGGGCTTCAGGTAAGCGTTTCCTGCTGCAGAACAACCGTGTGCTTTTGCATCAGCCCTTGATTTCTGGTGTGCTTCAAGGACCGGCTTCTGACCTTCAGATTGAGGCTGAGGAGATCATGCGTTTGAGAAATCGACTCTACGAGATCTTCAACGTCCACACGGGTCAGGAGTTGGATAAGATTGAAAAGGATTGTGATCGTAATCTCTGGTTGAATGCACAGGAGGCAATAGACTATGGGCTGGCAGACAAGATTCTCGAACAAGCCCCTGAGATCGCTCAAGGCAAGGACGACTAATACACGTATAAACCACCAATGCCTGTTCTTACGAGCAGGCATTGGTTTTATGGCTCTTGGCACGTTTGTCACCCTGCTGGGGTGTTCTGA